>TARA_R110002012_G_scaffold280776_1_pt1 | contig 20462 bp, 21 predicted proteins | sample TARA_R110002012 | Tara Oceans TARA_R110002012 (sample SAMEA4396515) | marine metagenome | biome: Westerlies Biome; feature: [DCM] deep chlorophyll maximum layer (ENVO:01000326); material: water (ENVO:00002006), including particulate matter (ENVO:01000060) such as... | depth 40 m | reverse complement strand
ATTATCGCGTCCTCGCGATTACGCACCTTATGCGCAGCTGCGCATAAGGTGCGGTAGGCGTCGGCGTAGCTGTCATAGATCGCGACCTGGGCAGGCGTCAGCTCATGCACAAGCATCTCGTATTCGACCCCGGCATAGGAGAGGGACCGCGCCAGATAGAGCCCGAGCGCCTTCAGGTCGCGCGAGATCATCTCCATGGCGGCAATACCCCCGGCCTCCATCGCGGCGACGAACTCAGGCCTTGTTACGAAGGGAAAATCACCAGTGCCCCAAAGCCCGAGACGCGACGCATAGGCGAGATTGCCAACGACCGTCGCGCCTGTGGCCGAGACATAGAGCACGCGGGCGTCGGGCACGGCGTTCTGCAGGGCGAGGCCCGCGAGGCCTTGCTGGGACGCCTTCTTGTCGCCGCGGTCGGACTTTTCGCCGGCGGCATTCGCCATGGCGTGGCTTTCATCAAAAGCGATGACCCCGTCGAACTCTTCACCGAGCCAGGACGTCACCTGGTCGAGACGGGAGGCTTTCCCATCGCGTTCCGCCGAGCGCAGCGTGGCGTAGGTGATGAAAAGGATGCCCTCGGGCAGGCGGATGTCGCTCCCCTGGCGGAACTTCGAGAGCGGCACGATATCACTTTCGCGCGCGCCGAGCGCCATCCAGTCGCGCCGCGCATCCTCGATCAGTTTGTCGCTTTTTGACACCCAGACCGCGCGGCGGCGTCCCTGCAGCCAATTGTCGAGGATGATGCCCGCGACCTGCCGCCCCTTACCGCAGCCGGTGCCATCGCCCAGAAACCAGCCCTTGCGCAGGCGAAAGGCTCCTTCGTCATCCTCAGACGCTGCCATCAGTTGGCCTTCGATCTCACCGCGCTTGAACCAGCCCTTGAGATGCGTCTCATGTGCATTGCCAGCGTAGATGACGCTTTCGAGCTGCGCCGCGGAGAGAAGGCCGTCCTGGACGAGGCTCTTCGGCAGGACGGGACAATAAGTCGGCACGGGCGGCGGAACCGAGGCCATGGCCGCAGATTGAACCAGAGCTGTCGGATGTTCCGCCGCGCCGTCGATGTGGATCGCCTGAAGCTCATAGGTCTCATAGACCGCGTCCTGCAGCGCGTCGGCGGGTTCGCTCCAGGGTTTCGGCAGGTGTTCGAGCGGGACTGTCTCGATGTCGTCGAACGGGTGCCTCGCGCGTTCTTCGGCGAGCGCACGGGTTTCCTTGCGAGCGGCATTTCGCAGAGCGTGCAGGTTCGTGCGGGTCGGCCGAGACGGGACAGGCAAGGCTGATGTGGTGGGGGAAGATGAGGGGCTACGGCGCTCCGGGCAATAGGTCAGAACCGCGGAGAGGAGATCACCCGTCGTCGCGCAGATCGGATGATAGGCGGCCTCAATATCGCCCGGCGCGGTCTCTTCAACGCCCGCCGCGCGCTTGTCGATTACCGTGAGCCGCGTGTCAATCGCGGTGCCATGCCGCGCGAAGACCTTGCCGTCAATGGCGGCGGAAAACACCACATCGGCGCTATGTGCGATCCGCTGGAATGTTGACTGGAAAGATTTCGTCGAGGGTCGGAAGCTCTCGCCAGTGATGACGACAAGACGCCCGCCCGGCGAAAGGCGTGCCAGGGCGGACAGAACGTGCTGGCTGGTGGCCTGCCGGAACTTACCCTCGACATGGTTGGCCGCAGAAAACGGCGGGTTCATCACAATGACCGAGGGCGTGATGGACCGGTCGAGCCGGTCGTCGATCGAGGCGGCATCGTGATCCGACACCGTAGCTGCTGGGAACAATTCTTTCAGCAGGGCGCGGCGGGTCTCCGCGAGTTCATTCAGCGCGAGACGGGTTCCGGCGACTTGGGCGAAGATCGCCAGCACGCCGGTGCCGGCGGAGGGCTCGAGCACCAAGTCATCGACACGGAGCCCAGCCGCCTGCGCGACGATGGCTGCCAGCGGCAGGGGGGTTGAAAATTGTTGCAAACGAACGCTGTCTTCGGAGCGCCGTGTGTGAGACGGGGCCAGAGCGGTAAGACGTTCGATCATGGTGAGGAAGGCTTGGGGGGAGCCGGACTGACGTTGCATCAGCGCGCCATAGCGCGACAGCAGGTGGATCTGGGCGACCTCTGCGGCCTCGTATGCATCTTTCCAGACCCAGGCACCGCTGGTGTCACTGGCACCGGAAGCCTCCTCCATCGCAGCGCGGAGGGCGGTAGCGTCGATGGGCTGTCCCGCCTCGAAAAGGGGGACGAGGGTTCTCGCAGCCTGGATCAGGTTGTGGGCGAAGCGCGAGGCCTCGGCAAGGCATGCAAGCGGGACGGAATGGGGGTGAGCGTTCATCGGCAATCTCCGAGGTTGAGGGTTGGCCCCAAGCCCCGCGCGCACTCTCTCACCCGGGAGGGGTCACCCCTCCCGCCCTGCCTCTCGCTCTTTAATGGGAGTGCTGAACTCCGCCTTGGCCGCGGAAAGTTATCCCCAGAATCTGGGGATGATGCTGTGGGCGCTGTCGCGGAAACCCTTGCCAGCTTGAAGGATTACCTGCGCGCCTAAGTCTTGGGCGGTTTGGGGCCTGCGCATCCGAAACGAGTGCGTCGTCGACCGATCGGCGGCCTTAGGCACCCGGACAATCTTCAGGAACAGATCTGAAAGAGAAAAAGGCGGCATCCGGGAGGAGGTGGATGCCGCCGATTATTCCGGATCGGCTCAGGGAGGAGGAGAGAACCGATCTCAACTTCAAGATAGTGGCTATGCTGCAGCCGCACAATAGGCGGCCATGATATTTCTGCATTGCAGCAATGCGAGACCGATTGGGATTGCCGCAAGAAAGGGAGCGTATGCCACCTGTGCCGGTTCCTAAGGGTGAGCCTGCGCTTGAGCGGCAGCGGACTGGGGTATTTGACCAGGCGACCGTACTGGCACAGCCTGTCGCGCCTCGGGCAAACAGTTCGTCTCATAGTCGCCAACGAATCCCCAGCAGGCATCGACCTCCTCACGGTCCTGCTCGATGACATAGCCATAGACCCGACCGCCAAGATAAGCATCGTAGGTGACGATTTCGCCGCGCAGGATGTCTTCAGCCTTTTCGCGCAGAGCCTTGGTTACGCGTTTCACGCCGAACTCCTTCCGAAGCGCCTCAAGCGTCACATAGACATGGCCAACCTGGCCAGAATCCCACGGGCAATGAAACCCGACGGTGTTCATCGCGAGACCGGAATGATCGTAGAGATACACGGGCAGAATGACCGCCTTGCGGTCCGCCCGCTCGCGCAATTGCGCCATCGAAAGATCGCTCTGCTCCGAAACACCGGCAAGATCGCGCAAGAACGCCTCGGGGCTGTCGAACTGGTGGCTGTCGCCAAGCCGGTATCTCCGATGCCAACAGATCAGCGTGCTGAGGTTGCACCACTCACGCGGGCTTTCCGTGTCGGTGTCATGGTAGATCTTGATGGTGTGGCCTTGGTAGGCCTCCTCGTAGACAGGGTCTTGCATGTCGTTATCCTTTCTTGAAACGCAATCGACCCGCCGAGCCGGTTGAGGCCGCAGGCGGGTCGATTGGGAGGTGGTCAGATGGTTGGCGAGTTTGCCGACCGGCGGATCAGGCGGCGGCGCGGTTCTGACGATGCTGAACGTGCTCGACAGAGACCTTGAGAAGCCAATCCTCAAACCCGAGAATGGTCTGGTGATTGGCCACCGCCTCGATCCAGACCGCGCGCGGATCGCTGCCAATCTGCGTCGGGTCGTTGTCGATCCGGCCATTGGCCATCCACGGCTCAGGCTGAATGCGTCCGAGCCAATCAGCCAGCGACGGGATACGCCCCTGGCAGTCTTCGCGCACATGCTGCTCGCCAATCCAGCGGATCGGGACGACCCGGCCCGCACTGTTGGTCAGGCTGAGTCCGAAGATCCGTTGGGCATCATAGATTCCGGCCGTATGATGGCGGTAGGCTCGGTGGACAAAGAGGGCCAGGTGCTCTTTCGATGAGTCAAACCAGTCATGCACGAACTGATAGTCATCTGGAACACCGCCAAACTTTCGGGCCGAGCTTTCGGCGTGGTGAAGGGGATGTGCCATGTCAGAGCCCCTCGTGTTCGGTGGTGTTGGTCTCGACATAGCGGTTCGAGTGGCTGACATCGATCTTGTCCGCCTCGAGCGACCAGGTCAGCTCGCCATAACCGCCTTCGTTGTTCTCGAAGCCGGGGCTCAGCGCATAGGCGAAATCCCAGCCGAAGTCTTCGACTCGGCGTCGCAGGGCTTCTGTCAAGGTGATCGTGTCAGGGCTCACGACGACATCCTCGACATTGCCGGAATCGCCATAGCCTTCATATTGCACCTTGATGCTCCTCACACCGAGGGCGCGCAGCTCGGTAAGGAGCGCCGCGCGGGTCTCGACCCGCTGTTCGGCAGCCCGTCTCTGAGATTCGAGCATATGCGCGTAGAAATCAGTCGCTTGTGTCATGTCTTTTGTCCTTTGGAATTGGAAGAGGGGAGGGCGACCGTTACGCGAGGCCGCCCCGGAGTTTCCTTTGGGGGGCTTCAAGCCGCAGCGTCGCCGCGGTTTTCAGCCGTCCGATCAACCAGGTTGAAATAGAGGTTCCCGGTCGCGCGCTTGAGCCCAGGCGGTTTGCGCGGGGCGAGACAACGTACCGAAGCGCTGCAACTCTCGCCGTGCTCCATTGCGAACTGCGTCACCTTGTCGATCAGGTCATCCATGCCCGCGGCCTGGATGCGCTTCTCGGGGTAGCTCCCCAGCATCTGGAACTGGGTGACAACGAAGGCGCCATCGCGATGCGCGGGATAGAGGGTGATCAGGTAGTCGAGTGTCTTGGCCATCTCTGGTCTCCAGTGGCAGGCAAGGCGCGATCATCGCGCCCTTTGGAACCCGCCAGCCCGAAAGGACCGCCCTTTATGCAAGGACGGTCCGGGGTGATGTTGGTGCGGGGGGTTCGTCAGTATTCTGACGGCAGAAGCAAGGTCAGAACCCGGCGCGTCTGTTCGGGGTCGGAAGGTTCAGGCGAGCCATATTGGTAGTCGACGTCATACAAATCGACCTTGAACCAGACGGTTGTACCATCGAGGTCGATGACCCCCATCTCATGCCATCCCTGCGGATCGCTGTCGGCATTGAACCCGTCGAAGGCGGCGACACGTCGGGTCAATTCCAGTTGCGCGTCGATCCCAAGCGCCGCGACTCCACGTGTCATCACGAACTGGCCCTGCGGGGCATCTGCGACCGGGGTAGTGCCGAGGATGGAGCGACGAAACGCGTCATTCTGGGCGGCGATGAGTGCGGCTTCCCGAACGGGATCGAGGTCGAGTGTGGTGGTCATGAGGTGTCTCCGGGACGGGCCAGCCGATCCGATATCGGCTGTAGGCAACCCGTCAGCCGGAAAGGGCCGCCCTCGATGTGAGGACGGCCCTAGTTTCACGACGTAATCAGATCGGTGTTTGCTTCGTCAGGCCGCATCCCCGCTGAGAAAGGCGGGCAAGGACGACGGTTCATCGTTCTCCGCCTCGGCCAGACCGTCTGCGGCGGGCACGTCGTCTTCCTCCGCCTCGGACGCATCGCCAATCATTTTGGCTTCGGCCTCCGTCGCACCGGCAAACACCATCCCCTCGGGCAGCCAACGCGTAGTCTTTGCAGCCGTCGCGGCTTCGAAGCCTTCCGTTTCGCCCGCCGTTTCCGCGAAAGCCCGCTCCATCGCAGCCGCGATATCGCCCTTGCGCTCGCGATTGCGATCCTCGGCGTAGTCGTCTCCGATCAGCTTGCGTGCCGTGGCCACCGCATGACCCTTGTTGACCCGACCCCAGTAGTTTTGTGCCGTCGGGCGCCAGCAAGCCGCCACATCGACGTCGAGCCGCGCGCCGAACTCCTCGATGATCGGGGAGGGGCGATTGTCGGAGGAGAGCTGCGGCTTGACCGCGAGACCCGCCGCCCAGGCGAAAAGCGCCTGCTTGTCCGCGATAGGCAGCGCCGACATCGCCTGGAAGTCCTTGGGTTTCTCCAGCTTCATCCAGTCGGTGGCGAGGTCCTGTTCCAGCGCCTCGAGCATCTTCTGGGCAACGGTGTCCGCATGCAGCACCTCGCGGTTTTGCGCCTGGAAAGGCCGGATCGAGATGTCGAGCGCTTCGGTGTTGTAGGACCGCCCCAAAGCCTGTTCGCAGAGCGCGTAGAGCATCGCATCGAACGCCACCTCGAAATCCGCCGCCAGATGTGCCCTGAGGATGTGCTGGCGCGTCGCGCGCAGATCGTCGGCGAGGCTCGCCGAAATCCCATCGGCTTTGCGCAACGTCGCGGCCGGGTCGGAGCTCGGCACCGGCGTGGAGGAGGTCGGCGGCGTTACGTGTGGGCGGGCAGGGGAGGGCGCGCCATCTGCATCTGCGGTGGTCTCGTCGGGCTCGGGCGCGGCTGGAATATCCTCGGGACGCACGAGGCCTTTCTCGACACGCAGAGCCCCATCGTGACCGATGGTCAGAACCACGCCAGCGATAGCGCGATCTTCGTCCGCGTAAGGCAGCCGTTCGCGCTGCAGGGCTTCGATCTCGCGGAGGCGCGGCTCAATGGCGTAGTATTCTTCCGTTTCAGCGTCAGTCCAATCCTCGCCGTCATTCTGCGCCGCCAGTTCTTCCTCGCGCGCGATGAGACGCTCTTCCTCGGCAAGCAGGTCCGGGTCGGGTTCTATGTCCTGCGGATAGACCCGCCCGAAACTGCGAAACGCGCCGTAATCCACCGAGAGATGCACCTCGATCCATTTCCATTGAGCCTCGAAAAGTTTGGCCGCGGCTTGCAGCTTCTCGATGGCGAGGCGCTCGAGGAGGTCAGGGTTTTCCATATGGGCGCTGGCACGATCGTCGAAGAGATCGCGCAGGAGAACCCCACCCGCCGCCTCATATGCTTCGATGCCGACAAAGCGCCCGAGGGCCGAGTTCGCCGAATGGGCGGTCTCGGTCAGTTGACGTTTGATGCTTTGCGGATGGATGTGGTAACCGCCCTTCACCGCGTTCCAGACCGCCAGTTGGCGGTCATGGTCGTCGGTCAGCGTGAAGGCCATGACGCATTCGAGGGTCAGATCACCGGCACGAAACTGCTCGATGATTTCGGGTGCGACACGGGCGAGTTTGAGGCGACGGCGCACCAGGTCGACGGAGACGCCGAATTTCAGCGCAATCTCGTCCTCGCTGCGACCCTCGTTGATCATCTTGTCGAAAGCCTCGAACTGGTCTGCCGGGTGCATCGCCGCGCGCTGGAGGTTTTCGGTGGCAGAGGTGAGGATGGCGTTGCGCTCATCTTCGATGAGGCAGGGTACCGGGTGGTCTCGAGGGATCACACCGTCTTCGGCGAGCTGCTTCAACGCCTTGAGGCGACGACCACCCGCATCGACGGCAAAACGTGTCTCAGACAGCGCATGAACCACCAGGTTCTGCTTGATACCGGTCTCGCGGATGCTGGCGAGAAGCTCGGCGTCGTCGCTGACGCTGGCGGCAACCTTGCGGACATTGAGCGGGCTCGGCCCCAGCTGGTCGAGGGGGATCATCCGGATGTCGGCAGCGCCGTCAGGCGTTGCCGATCCTGTCGCTTCGGTTTTCTTCGCCGTGGCAGGTTTCGGTCGGGTCGTGGTCTTGGCCATGGTCAGGTTCCTTGTCACGCCGGACCCGGATGAGGCTCTCTCTATCCTTTCAAGCCCGGCACCCGGGCTTCCCTTTCTCTGGCTCTTTATTCGGCCTGGATGCTTTTTGTGTAAACTCTCGATACCCGCATAGGGTTTGAAATTTAGTTTGTTTCATGCCTTCCCAACAGCTCTGATTTGCGCGCATAATGCCTGTGAGGCTGTGAGCGCGCGGGCGGTTGTTACAGACATCTGCGGCAAGATCATCCATTCGAGCATCCATGCCGCACCGGAGCGTTCCTGTTCATGCACCAGCGCGTGATGCACCCCTGAAAGCTGGGTTGCGTTGAAACGCGCCAGCGTCATCAGAAGCTCTGCCAGAACTGGATTGGACTTATGCGGCATGGCCGAGGAGCCACCGCCTACCGTCAGCGTGACATCGTCGATGCCCTGTTGCGCCATCAGCGCCACGTCCTGTCCGATCTTGCCAAGGCTGCCGGTGATCAGCGACAGGCAACCGGCATAGGCCGCAACGCCCGAGCGGTCCGTGTGCCACACAGGGCCATCGATAAGCGTAAGTTCTTTTGCGATCTGCGCGGCAATCTGTGGTCCCTCTTCGCCGAAATCGCCCCGCGTTCCGACTGCGCCACCAAGCTGCAATCGCTCAACTTGTGGCCGCAAGCCTTCCAGAGCGGCGACATGGGATGCCAGCGGTTGCCGCCAGGACGCAAGACGGTCCCCGGCGGTGATGGGCAGTGCGGCCTGCATACGGGTGCGGCCTATCAGGGCGTTTGTGCCTTGGGTTTGCGTCAGTCCGCCAAGCGTTGCATCCAGCTCTTTCAACCGGAGTTGCAACAGGTCGGTCAAGGCTTTCAGCGTTAGCGAGAGCGCGGTATCCATGACATCCTGCGAGGTGGCTCCGGTGTGCACGGCGGCACGATAATCGCCTGCCACAGCGCGCAGTTGCTTGACCAGATTTGGGATTGGCAAGCCATCGGTACCAGTACCCCGTGCGAGGCCTTGCAGGTCGATATCTGCGGTCTCGATGACCGAGGCCGCCACCGCTCCGTGCCCTGACGGAACCAGTCCGCTCTGCTCCAGCGCGCGTGCGAGGGCCGCTTCGAATGCGCGGAAATGATCCAATTGCGCCTCTGGCGACCAGAGGGCGGCAGCCTCGTCATCCCCAAACAGCCCCCCCAGCCACGGGTGTTCGAACACCGAGATCATGGCAGGGCCGCCATATGGGTCTGGATGTCCCGTGCGAGCCTATCAGGGGCCTCAATGCAGGGCAGGTGGCCCACATTGTCGTAGCAGGTGAAACCTGCAGTGGGGATAAGGCGCGACAATGCCTGAACGAGATCGGGCGGGGTTGCCTGATCGTCGGTCCCCGCGACGCAGAGCGTCGGGCAGGTGAGGCGTTGCGTTGCTTCCGTGAGGTCCGCGTCCCGGATGGCTGCACAGACCGCGCGATAGTCTGCAAGCGGCGTACGGGCGAGCATCATCCGGTATCCGGCTGTTTCCTGCGGATGAGCGCGGCGGAAGGTCGGCGAGAACCAACGTTCGATGATGCCGTCAGCCATCGCCTCCAGGCCGGTGGTGTCCAGCGCGGCGATCCTCTCCTCCCAACTCTCTGGCGTGCCGATCCGATGTGCGGTGTTGCAAAGCACCAATCCAGCGACCAGGTCCGACCGGGACGCTGCCAGCGCCTGTGCGATCATGCCCCCCACGGACACACCGCAGATCAGCGCGCCTTCAAGAGAATTCGCGTCCATCAGTGCCGCAAGATCGGATGCGAAATCCTCCATGGTCCGCGCGCCGCCCTGAGACAGGCCATGCCCGGATTTGTCATAGGTCAGAACGATCCACTCCGCAGGGAGGGCGGCAATCACGCGGTCCCAGATGCGCAGATCGGTGCCAAGCGAGTTGACGAACACGATCGGCACGCGCGCGGTCCCTGGGCGCAGGTCGAAATGGTGCACGCGGCCCTGGATCGTCAGAAAGTCAGACATCAGACAATGGTTGCCTCGGTCGCTGCGATCATGTCTTCGCGAGTCACGCCGGGGGCGAGTTCGACGATGTGAAGGCCCTTGTGCTCCACCTCGAGGACTCCAAGATTCGTGATGATCAGATCGACGACACCTTTTCCGGTGAGGGGCAGGGTACATTCCTTGAGCACCTTTGACTCACCATGTTTGTTGGTGTGGTCCATCACGACGATGACGCGGCCTACGCCTGCGACAAGATCCATGGCGCCGCCCATGCCCTTGACCAGCTTTCCGGGGATCATCCAGTTCGCCAGGTCGCCGTTTTCGGCCACTTCCATGGCGCCCAGCACGGCCGCCGCGATCTTGCCGCCGCGGATCATGCCGAACGATGTCGCACTGTCGAAATAGGACGTGCGCGCCAGTTCGGTGATGGTCTGTTTACCGGCGTTGATCAGATCGGGGTCTTCCTCGCCCTCAAAGGGGAAGGGGCCCATTCCCAGCATGCCGTTCTCTGACTGAAGTGTGATGTCCTTGTCGCCGACATAATTGGCGACCAGCGTCGGAATGCCGATGCCGAGGTTGACATACATTCCGTCTTCGAGTTCCTGAGCCGCACGGGCGGCCATCTGGTTGCGGTCCCAACCTTTGACTTCACTCGGCATTATGCGTCCTCCCGCTTGCGCGTGGTGCGTTGTTCGATGCGCTTTTCATGCGCGCCCTGCACGATCCGGTGCACATAGATACCTGGCAGGTGAATGTGGTCGGGATCGAGGCTGCCGCGCGGCACGATCTCTTCCACCTCTGCGACACAGACACGTCCGCACATGGCGGCCGGCGGATTGAAATTGCGCGCCGTCTTGCGGAAGACGAGGTTGCCTGTGTCGTCGGCCTTCCAGGCCTTGACGATGGACAGGTCGGCAAAGATGCCTTCCTCGAGGATGGAATCTTGCCCGCCCCAGGTCTTCACTTCCTTGCCCTCTGCGATCACGGTGCCGACACCGGTCTTGGTGTAAAAGCCGGGGATGCCGCAGCCACCTGCGCGCATGCGCTCGGCCAGCGTGCCCTGCGGGTTGAACTCCAGCTCCAGCTCGCCACTGAGGTATTGGCGCATGAACTCAGCGTTCTCGCCGACGTAGGAAGAGATCATCTTACTGACTTGTCGGGTCTGCAACAGGATCCCGATCCCGAAATCGTCGACGCCCGCGTTGTTCGACGCGAAGGTCAGATTCTTGACCCCGCTCTCCTTGATCGCCTGCAACAACAGTTCTGGAATGCCGCAAAGGCCTAAGCCCCCCGCAGCGATCAGCATATCGTCGCGCAAGAGATCGCTCAGGGCCTCTTTTGCCGTGTCATAAACTTTCTTCATGCGGCGACCTCCTTCAGTCCCAATATCCTTCTTGCCTGGGTCCATGTGGCCACCGGGCGTTCGTATTTTTCACAGAGTTCGACCACCCGGCGCACCAGCGCTGCGTTAGATGGTGCCAGCGTGCCGCGATCAAGCCGGACATTGTCCTCAAGGCCGGTGCGGGCATGACCGCCGGAGGACACGGCCCAGTCGTTCAGCGTCGATTGCTGGGCGCCAATCCCGGCCGCGCACCACGGCGTCGTTTCAGCAAAGAGACGCTTGAGGGTCTTGATGTAGAAATCGAACACGTCGCGGTCGACTGGCATCGCGTTTTTGACGCCCATGACGAACTGCACATAAGGTGTGTCCTTGATCCGCCCGTCAGCATGCATCTTCGCCGCCTGAAAGATGTGGCTCAGATCAAAAGCCTCGATCTCGGGTTTCACATCGTGCGCCTTCATCTCGGACGCGAGCCAGTCGACCAGATCGGGCGGGTTTTCATAGACCCGCGTGGGGAAGTTGTTCGACCCTACCGACAGGGACGCCATATCAGGTGCTAGCGGCAGCATGCCACCGCGTTCTTTGCCAGCTCCCGACCGACCGCCAGTGGAAAACTGGATGATCATGCCGGGGCAGTGTTTCTCCAACCCTTCTTTCAGGCGCGCGAATTTCTCGTGGTCGGAGGACGGCGTCTCATCATCGTTGCGCACATGCGCATGAACTATAGAGGCTCCGGCCTCGAACGCCTCGTGGGTGCTTTCGACTTGCTCGGCGACGGTTATAGGGACCGCCGGGTTGTTGGCCTTGGTCGGCAACGACCCGGTGATGGCGACACAGATGATGCAGGGATTTTTCGCAGGCTCAAACATCGAAGAACACCGTTTCGTTTTCGCCCTGAAGCTGGATGTCAAAGCGGTATACAGGAAGGCCGTCCGTTTCGCTGCGCTCGGCGATCAAGGTGGCACGGCGGTGCTTCCATTCGATCAGGTTCAGCACCGGGTCACCGGCATTGGCTTGCGCCTCGTCGCCGAAATACATTCGGGTGTTGAGCCCGATATTGATGCCGCGCGCGACGATCCAGAAGTTCAGATGCGGGGCTTGAGTGCCCACGTTGCGGCCCTTGGTCATCCCGGGCTTCACCGTTTCGAACGACCACTCTCCCGTGTCGAAATCGGAAATGACGCGACCCCAGCCTCGGAAGCCTTCTTCGACGTCGCCTCCACCTTCGGGGTGGGCGTAGTGCCCGCCGGCATTGGCCTGCCAGACTTCAAGCAGCACGTCTTTGATCGGTGCGCCCATGCCGTCGACAACGCGGCCTTCCACGCGGATGCGTTCGCCCTTCGCGTTCGGTCCAGTGATGTCGTGACCCAACTCCTGGCGGTAGATGTCAAATCCTGCGGCACCTGGTGCCAGACCGATATGGACGTAGGGACCGGCGGTTTGGGAGGCGGATTCTTTCAGATAAGCGAGTTCTTGAGGCATCAGTTCCCCTCCAGACGATTTTCAAAGAGTGTCGAGCGACGTCCGCGCAGCACGATGTCGAACTTGTAGGCGATGCTGTCGAGCGGGATTGTCGCGTTTAGATCCAGCTTGGCGGTCAGCTGTTCGATGGCGTCTGCATCTGGGATCGTCTGCACGATCGGGCAAATCGGGATCAGCGGATCGCCTTCGAAATAGCACTGGGTGATGAGCCGCTGCACAAAGCCCGAGCCGAATACCGACACGTGAATGTGGGCGGGACGCCAGTTGTTGACCATGTTGCGCCAGGGGTAGGCACCGGGCTTGACCGTGCGGAAGAAGAAATATCCGTTCTCGTCGGTCAACGTGCGTCCGCAGCCGCCAAAGTTGGGATCGATCGGGGCTAGATAGGTGTCCTTCTTGTGGCGGTAGCGCCCGCCTGCATTGGCCTGCCAGATCTCGACCAGCGTGTAGGGGATGGGGCGGGCGTTCTCGTCCAGAACCCGGCCGTGCAGAATGATCCGCTCGCCGATCGGGCTTTCGCCGGCCTTTGCGTAGTTGGTCAGCAGGTCGTTGTCGCCGGCGTCGATGTCATTGTGGCCGAAGCGCGGTCCGGTGATTTCAGAGACGGAATTCTGCAACGAGATCATTGAGTAGCGCGGGCTGCGTGCCACGGACGTCTTGTAGTCCGGTGTAAAGGCCGGGGGCTGAATGCTCCGGTCGCGTTGGTAGAATTCTCCGGGCTGGGTCATGTCGTCTCCTCCATTTCGGCATAGGTCGCCTTGGCAAGCTTGATCGCGTGATTGGCTTTGGGCACACCGGCATAGATGGCGACATGCAGAAAGGCCTGGATGACGTCCTGCTTGCTCGCGCCGGTGTTGGCCGTCGCACGGATGTGCATCGGGATTTCCTCAAAATTGCCAGTCGCCGCCAGAAGCGCCAGCGTAAGCATCGAGCGTTCCCGGCGTGAGATCGTGTCATCGGCCCAGACCGTTCCCCAGGCCCCTTCGGTGATCAGGGTCTGAAACGGCAGATCGAAGGGCGTTTTGGTGGCCTCAGCACGGTCGACATGGGCATCGCCAAGCACAGAACGGCGGGTCTGCATGCCTCGATCAAAACGGTCGTCCAACATGAAATGCTCCTGTGCGTCATCTGTTGGGTCCCATTTACTCATGACTTATGGTTTTGAATATTGATATTTTCGGCTAAACTGATACCATTTTGGTTATGAATTGGAATGCTCACCTCAGGCTGCGACACCTGCGTTGTTTCCTTGAAATCGCGCGAGCCGAGAGTGTTTCGATTGCTGCGGACCGGCTCAGCATTACGCAACCAGCTGTCTCCCGGAGCTTGAGGGAGTTGGAAGAGATCCTCGGGGTGCAATTGTTTGACCGAGTCGGACGAGGCTTGCGGCTGAACGAAGCCGGTCGCGTGTTCCAAAGCCATGCAGCAGCTTCGATGACGGAACTCATGCGCGGGCATGACCGGTTGGCAAAGGAAGGTGGTGCAACGGTCCGGCTTTCGGTGGGTGCCTTGCCGACCGCGTCCACCGATTTGCTTCCTCGAGCGGCATTGATGTTTCGACAGGAAGCTCCGAATGTCCGGCTTCACATCCTGACCGGGCCGAACTGGCTCCTGTTCAATCAGTTGCGCGACGGAACACTCGATCTCGTGGTGGGCCGAATGCCGGAAGGCGAAGCGTCAACAGGCGTGACGTTCCAGCAGCTTTATATCGAAGACGTCGTGCTGGTTTGCCGCCCGGACCACCCAATCCTTGCCGCGAGCAACCCCGAAGTGGAAATCAGACGATTCCCTCTTATTCTTCCGCCCAAGGGTGCCGTGATTTTCAGTACAGTTGACCGATATCTGTCCAGCATCGGTTTGCCCGAGATGCGCGGTGATATTGAAACCGTCGCGCTGCCTGCAGGAAGAAAGATTGTCCAGTCCTCCAACATGCTCTGGTTCATTTCGCGTGGGGTAGTGGCAGAGGAAGTGAGGCTGGGAACACTGATTACTGTGGACCTTGCCTCACCGCTCTTATCCGGGCCTGTGGGCATCAGCGTTTCGCGCTTCGCCCCGCTTAAGGTTGAACGGAATGTGCTCGCAGATTGCCTTAGAGCATCCACCGACGAGCTTGTCGCCCTCCAGATGCGCCCCGGATCGCAGCGTCACTGTTGATGCTGTGGCTTCGCGACGACGTTGAGGGGTCAATTGTGTCCGCCTTCCAAAGAGGACACAATCTATCACTAATAATGCGGTGCCGTTCAGTCAGATCGGACGCCTAAGAACTGCCTCGGAAACGCAAAGCGCGGTTGGGAAAAACAGTTTGCAGCAGTCCAACTTCAATCAGAGCTTCACGTCAGTATAGCAATCGCAAGAGAACCAACGTGATCGATGGGAACATGACCAAGATCGCTGTCCGAATCAAATCGGACATAATGAATGGGACGACACCCTTGAACGTCGACGAAAGTGGCGTCTCGTTCGCCATTGAATTGATCACAAAAAGGTTCATACCTACCGGCGGCGTTATCAACCCCACTTCGACAACAATGAGGACTAAGATTCCGAACCACAGAGCAAATTCCTCGGAACCCAATCCATAGTCGAGCACTGTAACAATCGGGAAAAAGATCGGGATGGTAAGAAGAATCATGGACAAGGAATCCATAACGCATCCTAGTACCAGGTAAATACACAGAATAAGAACCAGCACTGCCCACGGGTTTAATCCCAATTCTACGACCCAGTTTGCGAGCTCTACAGGAACATGGCTCAGCGCCAAGAAGCCATTATAGATACTAGCGCCGAAAACAATAAAGAAAATCATTGCGGTAGCTGACGCAGTCGAGAGAATTGATTCAATAAGAGTCTTCCAAGTAAGCCCACCATTAACGAGTGCAAGTAGCCCTGTTCCGGCTGCTCCGACCGCTGCCCCCTCAGTCGGCGTAAACCAACCGGAATAGATACCCCCTACAACTGCAAGAAATATTACAAGAACCGGCCAAACATCTAAAAGAGAACGAAACCTTTCTTTGTAGGGAGCACGTTCACGCAACCCTGCGGAATCGGGAAAGATCCGAACATAGATTGAGATAGCGATAATATAGCCAACCGCTGCAAGTAGCCCTGGTACAAACGCCGCGACGAATAGTTTTGCAATATTTTGCTCAGTCAGGATGGCATAAATAACAAGGACAAACGACGGAGGGATGAGAATTCCTAGTGTTCCGCCAGCCGCCAACGTACCAGTGGCCAGCTTTCCAGAGTATCCATATCGGCGTAGCTCTGGCAGGGCCACTTGACTCATTGTGGCTGCCGTGGCCAAAGACGATCCACAGATCGAACCAAAACCGGCACAAGCTCCGATAGCAGCCATCGCAACCCCGCCTTTCTTATGCCCCATCCAGGTTTCAGCCGCTTTGAACAGCGCTTGTGACATGCCGCCCAAAGTGGCGAACTGTCCCATAAGCAAAAACAAAGGCACAATCGATAGTGAATAACTGGAAAAAGTCGAGTACGTCTCATTTTTCATCTTGGACATGATGGGTAGCCAACTTCCGGTGACCAAGTATGATCCGACAAATCCAGCTATCAACATCGACAAGCCGATGGGAATACGTAGAAAAATCATGATCAGCAGAACAGGAAACGACCATATTCCGATTTCAAGGATACTCAATGAACTGCTCCTGAACCAAGGTTGGTGTTAGTTTTTCCGGTCAGCAACTCGACAGCTCTGACTATCACGAGGTAAATCGCCACGACACAGGCCACGACCATTGCAGAAAAGCAGGCCGCATAAGGCCACCACGTTGGCATTTCCAGGATAAAGGTGGTGTCGCCATACCGGAGCTTGCTGGCCATTCCGTCCCATAGTTTCCAGGTCATAACGAATATGGCCAAAGCCATCAGTGTCTCAGCAATAAGATTGATCCAACGATTTATCCTTGCTGACAGGATATTGGTGAACAGATCGACGGTCGCATGCCCTCGTTGGACCTGACACCACGGGAGAAAAGCACACACAGCAAAGCCGACACCGGCCTCGACAAGCTCAAAATCTCCTTTGATAGGGCCTAGTCCGACACCAATCAGCGAGCGCCCGATAATGGACGTACATGTCAAAACAGTAATACCGAGCAAAACAATGCCACCCAGTATCGCCACTGTTTTCGCCAGTTGCTCAAAAAATCGATCTACCGTCATTTGCACCCCTCCCATCGGCGTAAATATGAATTTCAAGAACCGGCTCACGGAGAAAGTCCGGTCAATATCATATGCCAAACTGTTGTAATCAGGTGCGTCGCCGCACCTGATTACAACGCAACAGCTTATTGTTACTATTGCGCAGCGGTGTATTTCGCGATGAGTGCTTCCGCCTCGGCGATCAAAGCCTTCCCGTCATAGCCCTTAGCATCCATATCCATTGCCCAATTGTCATAGACAGGCTGTGCAGCTTCCCTCCAAATAGCGGTTTGCTCAGCATCTAGAACCACTAGTTGGTTACCAAGAGTTGCTGCGGCGGCCTTGCTGGGTGCTACGTTTGCTTCTTGAACTGAACCAGCAAATCCCGAAAACTCAATGTCAGAATTGTCGTCAATCACTTTTTGCAAATCGGCGGGAAGGGAGTTGTACGTATCTTTGTTCATGGCGAACAAGAAAGTCGCAGTGTAAAGTGCATTCCCGGTAAATTCAGTATGGTTATGAACCAACTCTGGCACCTTTAGACTGCTTACAACGCCCCAAGGCAATGTAGCGGCGTTGATCACGCCTTTTGAAAGGGACTCGGGCACCGCTGGGACCGGCATTCCAACTGGAGAAGCCCCAAGTTCTTCGAGCAGCATGTTAACTGTCCGAGAGGCCCCCCGAATTTTCATGCCATTCAGATCCTCCAAAGAATTGATGGGTTTGTCCGAGTGAAAAAGCCCAGCATCATGCACCCAAGCCCCCAATACATGCACATCCTTAAATTCATGATCAAGCATCGTTGAATTGACCATGCTCCAAAATGCGCGCGACCCGACTTCCGCATTTGGCAGAATGAAAGGAAGTTCAAAAACTTCAGTTCGCGGGAACCGACCAGGCGTGTAGCCGATTACTGTCCAGATAATGTCGACTGCACCGTCTGTGACTTGTTCGATCAACTCAGGGGGACTGCCACCGAGTTGCATTGAAGGATAGCGTTCAATCTTGATCCGACCGCCAGAGTCCCGCTCCACGTTGTCAGCCCATACGTCCAGCACGTTTTTGGGCACGTGGGCCTGGGCAGGTAAGAACTGGTGCAGTTTGAGGGTGAACTCTTGCGCCGTAGCGCCAGTACCTGACACCAATGCTCCAGCCACCCCGACAACAGCCGCAAGTACAGCCGACCTAAACGAAATTTTCTTCATGGTTCCTCCCAGTTTAACTTTGCACTTCGGCGACTGCCATTCGTGTCGACAACGCTCCGAGCGCCTTTTGCTATTGTTCGCTTTTCGAACACAGTATCTATACCGAACATTATTGATTCCGAGAACGGTTGTCAATGCAGTCAACCTGACAGGGATGTGGCTCAGTGATACGCTAAAGTGAGGACATGCTAAGCATTGCTGTACGGCTCTGGTATGCTTGGCAGAAGTGACTTCTAATATTAATAGTAAACTATTGATAAATAATATATAATTATCCGATTCAGTCCGCGGATCTAGACGTCGATGCGGTAGAGTTAGGCGTTCCGGCGCAGGCTCCCGGCTGCGATCTCAGATCCACTACGACCGAAAACCCTCAGCTTACAGCACGCGTGTGCCCAACTGTGCGCGACCGTGATCGGCGCGCCGCCCTTGCGCGAGGGGCGAGTCAGTCGGTCGTAGCCTGCATATCCGTCAAGCTCGGCATGGACCCCGAGGCGGCGTAGCTGTAAAGTGAAGATCCCGCTATGCGGGTTGTCGTCGCCTCGTTCCCTGTCATCACGCGCCAAGGCCCAGAAGTAGCCAGTCTTGGCCCGGCCACGGCCCGGGTTCAGGACAGGTGCCGCGGTCTCGCCCATGAAGGGCTTTCGGGATGGCATAAGATGCTCGATTAGTCGATCATTCACAGGGCCGAGGTGGAAGGTTGCGGTGCCGTGCCCGAGTTGGATCACGACCGCGCTTTGAGTGATCGGGATCACCACCTCCTGCGCGGGCATCTCCGGCTTTGTCCTTTCTTGGCAGCCTCACGGACGACGAGGGGTGCGAAGACCTGATCGTCACTTTCGGCGGCGGGCAGAATCAGCTTGCTTTGATCGACCAGACACCACCATTTTGAAAGTGGGTTCGGATAAGCGGCATACCGTTCAACCACGGAACACTTGCTGGCGGCCGGCTCCAACGTCCCGGCCTACGCGCGAGCCTTGGCGGCATCGGTCCACCGCCAATGACCCGGCGCGTAAAACTCGACGCCTAACGAGATGGGAACATCGCCTACTTTGTCATAGAGATGACGGAGAAGATGTGTTACTCCCCAAAAGCTTGGCATTCGGATTCTTGTTTTGCCTCAGACTTTTGAGTAGTTGTTTGAAGCTCGAACTCTAATAGGTAGACAAATCCCAATGACCGATGATGAAAGCTCCCCGCAACCTGCATCTTCGAAAGATCGCGCCCCAGAAGGCATGGCTGGCCTGGCCAAGGGCTTGGCGATTATCGAGGCCTTCGGGTCAAGTCATGAACATCTTACGGTCGCAAGCGCAGCGGCCGTCGCTGGGATCTCACGCGCCAGTGCGCGGCGATGTTTACTGACCCTTACGGATGCCGGATATCTATTTAGACAAGGGTCAAAGTATAGACCAACTCCTAGAATGCTGCGACTCGGCGCTGCCTACTACGAGTCTGCATCATTACCGCAACTGGCAGAAACATATCTCGAAGCAGCACGTGATAGGTTGAATGAATCAATCTCACTGGCAATTCTCGAGGACGGTTACGCTGTGTTTGTTGCCCGCGTCGAAGCGGAACGGATAATCTCTAGCCTCGCCAAATTGGGCGGTCGATTGCCAGCATACGCGTCTGCGACGGGTCGCGTACTGTTGGCAGCGCAATCTATAAAAACGCTCGACGAGTACTTGGACACAACTAAGCTTCTCAAACTCACGCCCGCGACAATAGTAGATAGAGAGCGGCTTCGCGAACGCATTGAAAAGGTAGGACACGATGGCTACGAAATTACTATCAACGAGTTGGAGGAAGGCATGGTTTCCATGGCTGTGCCTGTAATGGACAACCATCAAAATACAGTGGCTGCAATGAGTATGAGTGCCTCCAGTGCCAGAATTTCCACAAATCAATTGCGGAAGGATTTCCTACCAATTTTGCAAGTTTATGCGAGCAGGCTTTCGCAATCACTCTGAGCAGTCACTCTTGGAATTTCTGTTAGACGTCCTAGAACTTTCCAACCCATGGCAACTCACCTGAGACATGAGTCGGGTGTAAGACACAATCACACTGCCATTTTAGACAAACCCGGAATATTCATAGAAAGTCTGAAAAACCTCGCGCACTGAGCGGCATGGGGTAGAGTTGCGGGGACGATAGAGGTACCCGCCGATGCCCAAGCAGCCCGCCTTTCCAGGCCTCCGCCAATCGATGAAGAAGAAACAGACGCGGCGTGAGAAGTTCCTCGCGGAGATGGATGCGGTTGTGCCGTGGCTGCGGTTGTTGACGCTGATTGCTCCGCACTACTCGAAGGTCGGACCAAAGGGTGGACGGCCGCCGATGCCGCTGGAAACGATGCTGCGCATATACTTCCTCCAGAACTGGTATGCGCTCAGCGACCCGATGGCCGAGGAGATGCTGTATAACAGTGACGCCATGCGCCAGTTCGTGGGCATTGAGCTTGGGGACGACTGCATCCCGGACGAGACGACGATCCTGAATTTCCGCCACCTGCTGGAAACGCATCAGCTGACCGAAAAGCTGTTTGTCGAGGTGAACACTCACCTTGCCGATCAGGGTATCACGCTTCGCTCCGGCACATTGGTGGATGCGACGATCATCGATGCGCCGTCCTCGACCAAGAATGAGGCGTAACCGCGCCATTGGCACCGCCTGCCTGACGCTGGAGCGATGATCT
>TARA_R110002012_G_scaffold50922_3_pt1 | contig 20465 bp, 16 predicted proteins | sample TARA_R110002012 | Tara Oceans TARA_R110002012 (sample SAMEA4396515) | marine metagenome | biome: Westerlies Biome; feature: [DCM] deep chlorophyll maximum layer (ENVO:01000326); material: water (ENVO:00002006), including particulate matter (ENVO:01000060) such as... | depth 40 m | reverse complement strand
CCCGCCGCAACTATCTTGGCGGGTGTTTTGTATCAACTCATCGTCTTTCTGCAATTTTCTTGGATCAAGCTGCATGAATTGACATAGATACTACCAGATTTAGTATTCACATTTCTATATTAGCCTAAGACACTGTTTGCTGAGCGATGACTGTTTCCGATATGCACGCCATTATAATATTGCGCAGACTGCCGACATTGCGGCCTACTGCAACGTGTGCCTAGAAACAGTGAATTGTCTTTGGATGACAGGAGCACCGCATGAAGTGGAAGAATTCAGACGGGTACAAGCGATCACTTAAAGCGTCCTGCGCTGCACTCGCTATGGTCTGGGTTGGCGGTGCCAGTTTCGCCGCGACGCTCGATATCACTGGCCTCGACAAAGCTTCCGATGTTTATTCGGCGGTTTCCGGCGGGTCATTGTTGCGTGAAAAAACTGCCGAAGATGTCGTTGCGACGACTCAAGAGCTTTTGGCTGCTGCACAAGCAGATTATGCCCGTCTGTTGGCTGTTCTGTATGACCAAGGTTATTTTGCTTCGGCAATCAAGATTACCCTTGATGGTATAGACGCCTCGGCCATTCCGCCGGTGAAGCCGCCACGCCAGATCAATCGCGCGGTGATTGCGGTAAACACAGGAAAAAAATTCAGCTTTGCCAAGGCAGAGATCAAGCCAGTAGCAAAAGACACCGAATTGCCGGAAGAATTCGCGGTAGGAAAAACGGCACGTCTTGGTGTGCTCAAAGACACAGTATCTGCCGGGATCGAAGGGTGGCGCAATCAGGGTCATGCCAAGGCGGCCTTGGCCGATCAACAGCTTACCGCACGTGTACCTGACAGCACGATCAGCGCGGCGTTACGGCTGGATCCAGGCCCACAGTTGCGATTTGGCGATTTGACGGTGAAAGGGAAAAGTGATGTTCGCGTACGTCGCATCGTTAAGATCGCAGGTTTGCCCACGGGCGAAATCTATTCGCAGGACGCATTGGATATGGCAGCGACCCGGTTACGCCGCACTGGGGCGTTCAGTTCGGTCGCCATGATTGAATCCGATCAGATTGTCGCGCCCGACAAGCTACCCATCACGGCGCAAATTACCGATGCTCCCAAGCGGCGTTTTGGCTTTGGTGCCGAACTGTCGTCGATAGCGGGGGTCAAGGTAAGCAGCTACTGGTTGCACCGTAACCTGCTTGGCGGGGCGGAAAGCTTGCGTGTCGAGGGCGATATATCTGGCATTGCCGGTAATTCCGGCGGGGTGGATTATCGTTTGGCGACCCGATTTGAACGCCCTGCGACATTCAATGCAGACACCAACTTTTACGCCCTTGCCGAGGTTGAACAACTTGACGAAATAAACTTTTTCTCGCGCCAGTTGGATTTGGAAACCGGGATTGACCGGATTGCTAGCAAGGAGCGAAAGTATTCGCTTGGGATAGGGTTGCGCACCGCGCAAACGCGCGACGCATTTGGTACCAACAAGTATACTCTGTTCACATTACCCCTTAGTGCGACGCATGATTACCGTGATGAACGGCTTGATGCTAAAAATGGTTATTATGCAAAGGCAAGCCTGACCCCATTTCTGGCTTTATCTGGTTCTGCCAATGGCTTGCGTAGTTATGTTGATGTGCGTGGGTACAAAACATTCGGTACGGAACGCCCCCTCACGTTTGCCCTTCGTGGCCAACTGGGGTCGGTATATGGGCCGACGTTGGCCCAGGCTCCTGCCGACTATCTTTTTTATTCAGGCGGTGGTGGCACTGTACGTGGGCAACCCTATCAGTCATTGGGCGTCGATCTGGGAAACGGGAAGACCGTTGGCGGGCGTAGCTTTGTCGGGGTTTCAGCAGAGGCGCGTTATCAGATACGTCGAAAGGTTGGTGTCGTCGCCTTTGCCGATGCAGGTTATATTGGTGCCGAAGAATTCTTTGATGGGTCAGGAAGATGGCAATCTGGCGCAGGGCTTGGTCTGCGTTATGCTACGGGCATCGGTCCGATCCGCTTTGATTTGGCTGTGCCGGTCTCTGGCCCTGCGACCAACGAAAATTTTCAAGTTTATATTGGTATTGGACAATCGTTTTGATCCTTCTCATGCGTAACTTATCCGTTCTGATCTTGCTCTTTCTGGCGACGGTTGCTGCCGCACAGGAGGACGATAAAGGGTTTTTGACCCGCACTATTCAAAACGCGCTTAGCGGTGCCGGGCGAACGGTAAGCATCGACGGTTTTGCCGGTGCGTTAAGCTCGCGCGCACGGTTCGACAAGATGACTATTTCTGACGATCAGGGTGTGTGGCTTACCCTCGAAGAGGTTGAGCTGGATTGGAACAGGTCAGCGCTGCTGCGTGGGCGGCTGGAAGTTCAGGCCCTGACAGCCAAACGATTGACCGTGCCGCGTTTGCCTGTCGCTCAGCCCACCGGGCTGCCGGATCCCGAAGCCAAGCCGTTTACCTTTCCCACTATTCCCGATCTTCCGGTCGTGGTCGACATTGCGGATTTCTCTGTAGACGAGATCAACCTGGGTGCTCCGGTTCTGGGTGAACCTGCTCAGCTTACGGTCAAGGCGAACGCATTGATCAACGATAAAATGGCGAAGGTTGATGTGCAGGCGCGCCGTACTGATGGCAAGCTGGGTGAATTCAACATAAAGGCCAATCTCGAACGTGGCCAGAACCTGCTGGATTTGCTGGTGAACCTAAAAGAAGAATCTCGAGGTATAATTGCGCGGACGCTGAAGATTCCTGGTGAGCCATCGGTTGATCTGACTGTCGCAGGGCAAGGGCCTTTGTCGAATTTCCAGACCGATATCAATTTGTCCACTGATGGTGAGCCGCGCCTGGCGGGGCAGGTGGTGGTGGCAGAACAAGGCGATAGCACCAACCCTGACAGACGGATCAGGGCCAACCTGAGCGGCGATGTCACTGCATTAATCCTATCCAAATATCGTGAATTCTTTGGTCCCGACGTCGCATTGACTGTGGATTCATTAGTGCAGGCAGATGGAGGGGTTGAGATCAGTGACTTCACCCTTAAGGCGCAATCCGCCGATCTAAAGGGCAAAATCACGCTAAATAGCGATAAATGGCCAAGTCTGATCGATATAAACGGTACTGTCGCAAGCGCAGATGGAAGCCGGGTGCTGCTGCCCGTCGCAGGTGGTGACACGTATGTGCGCCGCGTTGCTTTGGATGTGAAATACGATGCCGCCGATGGCGATGCGATCGGTGCAAAATTTGATGTAACCGAATTGGCCACCGATGCCTTGGCGATTGACAGCACCCAACTGGAGCTGAACGGCACATTGGAAGGCAGCGCAGGTACGGTCGGTGAATTTAACGGAGCGCTTGAGTTTTTGACCGATGGCTTGGTGTTGACCAACCCCGCCATGTCTGAAGCAGTCGGGACGTCGTTGAAGGGCAGTACGCTGATCGCCTATATCCAAGGGAAACCGGTGCAGATCACCGAACTGGATTTAACCGGAACGGATTACAGCCTTGCTGGAAACCTATCTATCAGCGGGGTCACAGAAAGCTTTTTGACCCAACTTAAAGCGCGCCTTGAAGCGACTGATATCAGTCGCTTTTCTGCGCTTGCCGGGCGCGATCTGGCGGGTGGTGCCTCTGTCGATATTACCGGACAGGTGGCACCGCTTGACGGGACCTTTAATCTGAATATTGCGGGCCTGACCCAAGATCTGAAACTTGGCATCACACAAGCCGACGCTGTACTGGCAGGCGAAACCACCCTGAGCGTAGCAGCCTCTCGGGACGAAACCGGCACTTTTGTTCGCGACCTTGTTCTGGAAAATGCAGCCGTTTCCGCTACGGGTGGGGCTGAACTGCGCAGTGATAATTCTCAGGCGCGGTTCAAAGCGACCTTGGCCGACATCAGCTTGGTTGTGCCGCAGTATTCCGGCCCAGTGACGATCACCGCACAGGCCGACCAAGACACCCGAGGCTGGACGATTAACGCGCAGACAGATGGACCTTATGGGGCCAAACTGACTGCCAAAGGGCTGGCTACCGGGGAAAACGCCGCGCTCAATTTCACGGCAAATGTTCCCGAGCTTAAGGATTTCGTTCCAGACGCACCGCTCGGCGGAAAGGTCGCTTTGGACGGTATGTTGCGCCAGACTCCTGAAGGCTGGCAAGTCGATACCAAAGCATCCGCTCCCGACGATATCGTTGCATCTGTCAAAGGTCTTGTGATGCCATTGGACCTGAGCTTTGAAGCCTCCATTCCGCACGTCCAGACGTTCGTCCCCCAAGTTTCGGGTGGTGTCGTGGCAGCAGGCACTCTCAAACAACTTGACCAAGGATTTCAGATCAATGCCAAGGCAACCGGCCCTTATGATGCGCAGGTTGCCGTGCAAGGGATGTTGACCCCGATGATCGACATTGCTTTTGATGCATCCATTCCCAATGCCGGGCAGATTGTGCCGCAAGTGAACGGGCCGGTAAGTGCCACCGGCACAGTGCGACAAACCGAAAAAGGCTTTTTCGTCAATACCAATGCTACCGGTCCGCATGGGGCACGCGCAATGGTCGAAGGGTTGGCCACAGGTCCCGACATGTCCCTTACATTTGACCTGTCTGTACCCAATGTGCAGCCCTTCGTGCCCACAGTATCTGGGCCAGTTTCAGCGAAAGGGTCGATTCGCCAGACTGCTTCTGGGATCGCAATTAACACCAATGCAACGGGCCCCTATGCATCGCGCGCTTCTATCCAAGGGACAGTGACAGGTGATCGACCGTCGTTAGATTTCGATGTGACATTGCCAAACCTCGGGGCCATTGTGCCGAAGCTCACCGGGCCATTGAACGTGACAGGCAATGCGCAGCAAGACAGCACAGGCTGGCATGTCGATACGAGTGCCACAGGGCCGGCGGGTACCCGCGCGACGGTATCAGGCTTGGTTGCGAACAATGGTAATCTGAAGCTGGATATCAAAGGCAATGCGCCTTTGGGACTGTCGGCCCCGTTCATCGCGCCGCGCAACCTTCAGGGGCAGGCGACGTTTGACCTTACTGTGGATGGCCCGCCTCAGCTTGGTTCAGTTTCGGGCACGATCCGGACCAGCAACGCATCGCTTTCCGCACCAAACCTGCGCATTACCCTTCAAGACATTGCTGCATCAATCGAACTCGGGAATAACCGTGCACAGGTCAGCCTTGCTGCCCGCAATTCCGATGGTGGCCAGATCAATGTTGGAGGTGCGATAACATTGACAGGCGCGCTGCCGGCGGACCTCGAAGTGCGCCTTAGCAACATGGTCTTGATAGACCCTTCGCTTTACCGGACATCGTTGAATGGTAGTTTGCGCATTACTGGGCCATTGACAGCGGGGGCGCAGATTCAAGGCCAGATCGACGTGGGTGAAACCGAAATTTCGGTACCTTCGACGGGGTTGACCAGCATAGGTGACATTCCGCAAATCGACTTTGTCGGGGCAACTGCTGACGTGATCGCAACCAGACGCAAGGCTGGGTTGGGCGAGGCGGATGCGGGCAAGGATGTCGCGGCACCTTCAACGGGTCCGGGCTTTGGGCTAAACATTCGTATCGATGCGCCGCGGCGTATCTTTGTGCGTGGTCGCGGATTGGATGCCGAGCTTGGTGGTAGCTTACTGCTCACGGGTACGACCAACCGTATCATATCAGCTGGGCGCTTTGACCTGGTGCGCGGGCGCATCGATATTCTGGGTAAGCGCTTTGAGCTCACCGAAGGGGCGGTGCAGTTTCAAGGTGACCTGATCCCTTACCTGCGCTTTGTGACATCTACGACAACCAACACCGGCGAAGTCCGCATCATCATCGAAGGCAAGGCAACCGCACCGGTGGTTTCGTTTGCATCCACCCCCGAGTCCCCTCAGGACGAGGTGCTCTCTCAATTGCTGTTTGGGCGCAACATCTCGGAAATTTCGGCGTTTCAAGCGCTGCAATTGGCCAGCGCTGTAGCAACCCTTGCCGGGCGCGGAGGTGCTGGGATCATATCGAACCTTCGGGCCGGTTTCGGACTGGATGATTTGGATGTAACCACGACCGATAGCGGTGCTACGGCAGTCCGTGCGGGCAAATACATATCCGAGAATGTTTACACCGACGTTACTGCCGCTTCTGATGGAACGGCGGATGTGTCGATCAATCTCGATCTTACCAAAAGCCTGCGGGCAAAAGGCACGGTCGGGTCAGACGGCGATACCGGGATAGGCTTGTTCTTCCAAAAAGACTACTAGGGCAGTTAATCAGATGGGGTGAATTTTCCAAAACGCCCTTGCTCGAACAACAGTGCTGGCGCGTTTTCGTCGGGGTGGAAAGCCGCATACTGAACTTGCCCCAAGATGACGGAATGGTCCCCTGCCGGATGTATCGCAAAGGTTTCGCAATGAAACGTCGCAAGGCAGCCTGCTAGGGTCGGTGCCCCATTAGGCCCTGCGGACCAGTTTAGCTGGTCAAAGGCATTACCGGAAATGGCAAAACTATCTGCCAGATCCTTTTGATCGGCGCCCAATATGTGCACTGCGAAATGCGCGGCTTGCGTAAATGCGTCGTGACGTTTTGAACTGAGCGCCGGCGACCACAGGATCAGTGGCGGATCCAATGACACAGACGAAAACGAATTCGCGGTCATTCCAAGAGGTCCAAGTGGGGTTTGGACGGTAATCACGGTCACTCCCGTGCCAAACCGGCCAAATGCGCGGCGCAATTCGACAGTTGCGTCGGGAAGCGGGATGAAAGGCTGCATAGGATCACTCATGGCGCAGCGGTGCCACGGGGGCATTCATTTGTCCAGACGGCAAAACCCCGCCGCCGACAATACATCGGGGCCTTTGCTGGAACCTAACGCATAGCCCGGGGTTATTCTCGTACTGAGGGGCGAGCCTGTCACACATGGCAATCGCCTGTCGGAGAAAGGGGCTGGAACGTGAGGTTCCAGCATCCGCCAGTAGGCACCCGAATGCCGACGCTCATACTATTTACATGCGGAACTTTCCGCTGGAAGGAATTGAATATGACCTTGAACATCAATCGCTTGATGCCTGTAAAACTCACCATAGCTGCAATCGCCACCGGTGCAGCACTATCTACCCCGGCGTTTGCACAACAGGATGGCGAAACTGTCGACCATACCGAAATCGGCTCGCTTAGCTGCGATGTTGGAGATGGCACGGGTTTTATCTTTGGTTCCACTCGTGAACTCAATTGTACGTTCAACCCAATTCAAGAGGGTTTGGCAGACGAACAATATGTGGGAGATATCAAGCGTTATGGTATCGACATCGGCAAGACGCAGAATGGCCAGATGTCGTGGCTGGTATTAGCCCCAACCGAAGCAGAGTATTATGAAGGTGGTTTGAATGGTAGCTATCAAGGCGTATCGGCAGAAGCAACCGTAGGTATCGGCCTCGGTGCAAACGTGATGGTCGGCGGCTCCGAAGATACGCTGGCACTGCAGCCGGTCAGCCTTAATACTCAGAATGGCTTGAACTTTGCTATCGGTGTCGGGGAGATCACCCTGCAGCGCATCCCGAACTAAGGCCATGCCTTTGTTTAGCTAAGACACCTATAAAGGGGCATCCGCATCGATGCCCCTTTTTTTGATGATTGTAGGTAACCCTACGGCTTAACGGTTCATCCGGTTTGCTATCAGCTGTTCCACCACCTCTGGTTCGGCCAGGGTGGATGTATCACCAAGCGAACCGAAGTCATTTTCGGCGATTTTTCGCAAGATGCGCCGCATGATCTTACCAGAGCGAGTTTTAGGTAGGCCAGGTGCCCACTGGATCAGGTCCGGTGACGCGATAGGACCGATTTCGTTTCGCACCCAGTTCCGCAGCTCGCCGCTCAGTTCCTCAGATGGCGTTTCACCACTCATCAAGGACACGTAACAATAGATACCTTGTCCCTTGATATCATGAGGAAACCCGACCACCGCCGCTTCGGCAACCTTTGGATGGGCAACTAGCGCGCTTTCGACCTCGGCGGTTCCCATGCGGTGCCCCGAAACGTTGATAACGTCATCGACGCGCCCGGTGATCCAGTAATCGCCGTCCTCATCGCGGCGACACCCGTCGCCGGTGAAATAATAGCCTTTGTAATCACTGAAATATGTCTGTTCAAAGCGTTCATGGTCGCCCCAGACAGTACGCATCTGACCGGGCCAGCTATCGGCGATGCACAGAACACCTTCGACGCCGTTGCCGTTTATCACTTCACCTGTCGTGGGTTCCAGCACGACCGGCTTGATCCCGAAGAACGGTTTCATGGCGGCACCGGGCTTGGTCGCGTGGGCACCGGGAAGCGGGGTCATCAGATGGCCGCCCGTTTCAGTTTGCCACCAGGTATCTACGATAGGGCAGGTACCTTTCCCGACTACTTCGTTGTACCAGTTCCAAGCTTCAGGGTTGATTGGTTCCCCCACTGAGCCAAGCAGCTTGAGGCTGCTCAAATCGCACCCATCCACAAACGACCGACCTTTCCCCATCAATGCCCGGATCGCAGTCGGCGCGGTGTAAAACTGGTTAACCTTGTGCTTTTCGCAAATCTGCCAAAATCGGCTGGCATCGGGATAGGTTGGCACGCCTTCGAACATCAATGTTGTAGCACCATTGGCCAGCGGGCCATAGACGATATAGCTGTGTCCCGTAACCCAGCCCACGTCGGCGGTGCACCAATATATGTCACCGTCATGGTAATCGAACGTCACCTCATGGGTCAGCGCCGCATAGACCAGATACCCGCCAGAGCTATGCACAACGCCCTTCGGTTGCCCGGTGGATCCCGAGGTATACAGGATAAACAATGGATCCTCGGCGTTCATCGACTCGGGGGCACAGGTGGGGTCGGCCGTCTCGGACAGGGCCGTATAGTCTACGTCGCGGGCTTCATTCCAAGCCACGTCCCCGCCGGTGCGGCGCACCACCAGACATTTGACCGACGCATCACATGACGCCAGCGCCTTATCCGCATTCGCCTTTAATGGGGTTGCCTTGCCGCCGCGTGGGGCGAAGTCAGCTGTTATGACTACCTTGGCATCAGATCCCTTGACCCGGGCCGACAGCGCATCTGGTGAAAACCCGGCGAACACGATCGAATGAATCGCCCCTATGCGTGCGCAGGCCAGCATTGCATATGCTGCTTCGGGAATCATCGGCATATAGATGATGACACGATCGCCCTTACCTACGCCCAAATCCCGCAGAATATTGGCCATCTTGCATGTCTGGGTATGCAATTGCTTATAGGTGATATGCTGCGCAGTCTCATCAGGGTTATCGGGTTCCCAGATGATCGCCGTCTGGTCACCCCGTGTTTCGAGGTGCCGGTCGATACAATTGGCGCTGACATTCAGGGTGCCATCGGCGAACCAGTTTATCTTGACGTTTCCCAAGGTGAAATCGACGTCGCGGACAGTCGAGAAAGGCGACATCCAGTCGATGCGCTGCGCCTGTTCGCGCCAAAACCCTTCGGAATTTTCAATCGATGCCTTATACATGGCCTCATATTTGGCAGCATCGACATGTGCGCCAGCAGCCATATCGGCAGACGGTGGGTATTTCATTGTGTCGGCGTGTGACATTGTTCCTCCCTCAGAACTCTGGCCGCCACGGCTAAAACAAGGGCGACCCTCCCAAGACGGATCATAACGCGAAGTGAAAAGAAGGGAATAAGTATCTGGAAACGTGACTTTTGTTTGTAAACTTTTTTCATAACCCATCTTGGCTTGGTAAATTTATGCCGTCTGGGTGGAATTTTGACAACTAAAGCCAGCTATTGCGTGTCAACATCATGGTGCTCTGCGTTCCCGTTGCATCCAAATGGCCATAAATCCTCGCCGAAGGCATCCGTCGATGCAACTCACAGTGTCTTGAGGGGTTGGCAGCCCGGTTCCCTCAGGATAGTCTTGCGGCCAAGCGGGCAACAAACGCCCGCATCTAGGGAGATAACCATGAATAAACTACTGAACGGCGCAGCGGTCTGCGCCCTGACTTTCGCGTTTGCATCGCAAGCGGTCGCCACCGAATGGAACGCCTCCGTCTGGGGTAAGCGTCGGGCCTTCACCGAGCACGTCGAAAAAATCGCCGAAATGGTTTCCGAAAAGACCAATGGCGAATTCACCATCAACGTCAGCTATGGTGGCTTGTCGAAAAACTCCGATAACCTTGATGGCATCTCGATCGGTGCCTTCGAGATGGCTCAGTTCTGTGCCGGTTATCACCCAGACAAGAACCGTGCTATCACCGTTTTGGAATTGCCGTTTTTAGGGGTTAACACTCTTAAAGAAGAAGTTGCGGTCTCACGTGCAGTATATGCGCACCCTGCGGTAGCCAAGGAAATGGCACAGTGGAACGCAAGGATGCTGATGACCTCGCCAATGCCGCAATATAATCTGGTCGGCACAGGAGAGCCGCGCGATACCCTTGCGTCCTTTGATGGCATGCGCGTCCGTGCAACCGGTGGCCTTGGCAAAGCATTCGAAGCGGTTGGGGCGGTTCCTACTTCGGTGACCGCAACCGAAGCATATAACGCCATGGAATCCGGGGTCGTGGACACTGTAGCCTTCGCACAGCACGCTCACCTGAGCTATGGCACGATCAACAAGGCCGATTGGTGGACAGCGAACCTGAACCCAGGCACGGTCAACTGCCCGGTCGTCGTCAATATCGATGCCTATGATGCGCTGTCTGATGCCGAGCGTGAAGCACTGGACGGGTCTGTAGACGAGGCGCTGGATTACTATCTGGAAAACTACGCCAAACTTCTGGCGCGGTGGGACGAGATCCTAGAAGAAAAAGGCGTCAAGAAAGTCATGTTCACCCCTGAAGTGTTGGCCGAATTCAAAGCCAAGGCTGCCGATCCTGCCCGCGAGGCATGGATCAAGGACATGGAAGCCCAAGGCATTCCAGGTCAGGAACTCTATGACTTGGTGATGACGTCACTGGAAAAAGAACGCGCGTCTAACTAAGACGTAAATATAGGGCCGTGCTCTGGCGCGGCCCTTTTTGTATTCGAATTCTCCTTGAACCCGAAAGGAATGCCCCATGGCCGGATCCTCCGCCGTGCTGGAAGACGGCAGCCTACTTAGCCGTATCGACAGAGGTCTTTTACGTGTCGAAACCGTCTTTGCCATGATATCAGGCATCGCCGTGTTCATGTTGATGGTGTTGGCAGTTTGGTCCGTCGGCGGGCGCAAGTTTTTTGCGTCACCTTTGCCTGGATATGTGGACTGGATCGAATTCGCGATGCCGCTCATTGCGATCATGGGCATCTCATATACCCAACGAAACGGCGGGCATGTTCGCATGGATATTCTGATCGGGCAGCTCCGGGGCCGGGCCCTTTGGGCCGCCGAGATGTTCTCGGTCATCGTCATCCTAATATTAATGCTGGCTTTGATCTGGGGATCATGGGCGCATTTTCAACGCAGCTTTGATTTCTCGTCACCGCTATGGAGCCGTGACAGTTCAATCGACATTGGCCTGCCGATCTGGCCAGCCAAATTGATCGTCCCCATGGCATTCAGCGTGTTGGCATTGCGATTGGTGCTGCAACTCTGGGGTTACGGAAGGGCGCTAGTTTTGGGGCTGGAACACCCTGTCGCAGTACCATTGGTACAATCCGCCGCTGAACAGGCGATGGCGGAAGCTGAACATCTGGATGGACGAGACTGATGATGGATCCTATTGAAATTGGCCTTTGGGTCTCCGGCGGCATGTTACTGATGGTCGTTCTTGGAATGCGGGTGGCCTTTGCCGCCGCTATGGCGGGGCTTATTGGCCTGATCTGGATTTTCTGGGCCAAAAAAGGCATGCAGTGGTCAGAGTTGGACTGGGCGCTGACCGTGGCTATCAAAACGGCGGGGCAGGTACCGCATTCGAAGGTGTCGAGCCAGACGCTCAGTTTGATCCCTACCTTTATTCTTATCGGATTTTTGGCCTATTATGCGGGTCTGACACGGGCGTTGTTCGAGGCCGCTAAACGCTGGATCGCGTGGCTGCCAGGCGGTCTTGCCGTATCAACCGTTTTTGCGACGGCCGGTTTTGCGGCTGTATCGGGTGCGTCAGTTGCCACGGCAGCGGTCTTCGCGCGTATTGCGATCCCCGAAATGCTGGCGATTGGCTATAATAAGAAATTCGCTGCTGGCGTTGTGGCGGCGGGCGGTACCTTGGCGTCCTTGATCCCGCCATCTGCGATTTTGGTGATCTACGCGATCATCGTCGAACAGGATGTGGGCAAGCTGTTGCTTGCAGGGTTCATTCCGGGTGCTTTTTCCGCCGTCGTCTATGCGATCTTGATCGTTGGTATCGCAACCATCTGGAAAAATGTGGGCCCACCCGTTGGCGGATTCACATGGAAGCAGCGTTTCGAATCCTTGCCCGCGGCGCTACCGATTTTCGCGGTGGTCATCATTATCATCTTCTTCGTTTATAACCCGTTTGGTGATGCTTGGGGCACCCCAACCGAAGGCGGTGCGGTCGGGGCATTCATCGTTTTCCTGATGGCGCTCTACCGCGGTATGCGTTGGCCGGAACTCAAAGATGCTCTTCTTGAGACAGCCAAGCTGACGGTGATGATCTTTACCATTATCTGGGGCGTGCTGATTTATGTGCGCTTTTTGGGCTTCGCTGATCTTCCTGGGGCATTCGCCGAATGGATATCGTCGCTGGATGCCTCGCCTATTCTGATCCTTGTGTTTATCTTGCTGGCCTACGCCGTTCTTGGGATGTTCATGGATGCAATCGGTATGTTGCTGTTGACGCTACCGGTCGTTTATCCGGCAGTAATGGCGCTGAACGGCGGCGAATTTGTTTCAGCGGCAGATAGCGCATTTGGCATGTCAGGCCCCATGTGCGCGATTTGGTTCGGTATACTGGTGGTAAAGATGGCGGAGTTTTGTTTAATCACTCCGCCCATCGGGTTGAACTGTTTTGTGGTGGCTGGGGTACGCCCTGACCTGAGCGTTCAGGACGTGTTCAAAGGCGTAGCACCGTTCTTTGTCGCGGATGCAGTTACCATTGCGTTGCTCGTGGCCTTCCCGGGTATCGTGCTTTGGCTGCCATCACTGGCTGGTTGATGGTTTAGGAGGCTGCCGCATATCATCGGGATTTACCTGTTCAGCGGACAGGAAATTCCCGATGGTTTGCAGCGGTTCAAAGTTTTCGCAGACTACTTTGAAAACGACGAGAAACGGCACTGCGACCAACGCCCCCGCGATGCCCCATAGCCAACCCCAGAAGACTACGGTGAGAAATACTGCGACGGTGTTCATTTCTAACCGTCGGCCAATCAGCCACGGCGTAATGATCTGCCCTTCGAGGGTCGTCAAAAACAGATACCCCAGCGGTGCCAACAGCGCATAGCTTACGCTGTCGAATGTCACCAAAGAAAACCCCGCGACCAACACTACCCCTGCGATACCCCCGATATAGGGCAGGAAATTCAACATGAAAGCGGCGATGCCCCAGATGTAAGCTGACGGAAGGCCAATCGCTGTCAGATAAATCCCGACGATAATGCCAAGGCCCGCATTGATCGTGGCGATAGTTAAAAGGTAGCGGGAGACGCGCTTCTCGACATCATAAACCGTCTGAAGTGCACGCTTCTTGCCAGTGAGTGTCGGCATGGATTGAACCATTTTTAGATAAAACAGCTCTCCTGAACCCAAAAGGAAAAGCGCAAGAATCAAGATGACCGCTAGCGATGCCCCGGTGCTGCTGACAGTATCCATCGCAGTATCAAGCAGACCCGGTTGGCGCACGATGACCTCTTGCGGCCCTTGCGTGCTTTCTTGGCTCCCCAGCTTGTCGACCTCTTCGGAAGCAGAGCGCATGGTCTCGACTGCATCACTGACCCCGCTTAGTTTTTCCTTTATTTCCAATCCCATTTGCGGAATTTCATTGCTCCAAGATGCGACTGTTCCGGCGGAAAGTAAGACGACCGCGAGGATCATCAACGCCGTCCCCATCACCAGAAGGAACGCCGATACCGCATAGGGGACGCCTACGCGAAAAAGCGCACGTGCAACCGGGCTCAGGGTGAGGGCGAGCAGGAAACCCAACAGTATCGGAAGGATAAGATCTTTGGCAAAATATGCAGTGACGAAAAGTGATATCAGGACCAACAGCTGAAGGGACCGCCGGATAGAGGCAATGTGTTCCAAGGTAAGCTCCGATGTCTGGTGTTCAGATTACAACGCACGACATCCAGAAAGGTTCACACGTATGTGAAAATCGTTTGCCGCTTTCTCAAATCGGTCTCGCGGTACCGCCTGAATTATGTTGAGGTGCTGCAAGATTTTCTTATTGGAGTGTCCGCAATGCCTGTAACCCCACTTGGTCTTGATCCATCGCTTTGCTTCATCAACGGCGATTGGGTGGCTTCTGCGGGTGATGCGCGGGCGGTGCTGATTAATCCATCCGATGGCAGCACCCTGTGCGATATCGCACGCGGCACAGATGAGGACATCAACCGGGCCGTCAAAGCAGCGTCGGACGCTTTGGGCGCACAGTGGGGTAAGGCCACAGCCGCTGAGCGAGGGCGGGTTCTGGCTAAAATCGGTCACGGGGTGTTGCAGCACGTCGACGAATTGGCACAGCTCGAGGCGATGGATGTGGGCAAGCCACTTAAACAGGCCCGAGCCGATGTGCTGGCATTGGCACGGTACATGGAATTTTACGCTGGAGCCTGCGACAAGGTGCACGGTGAAACAATACCGTATTTGGATGGATATACCGTCTATACCTTGCGCGAACCGCATGGGGTTACGGGGCATATCATCCCTTGGAATTACCCGATGCAGATCATTGGCCGCTCGGTTGGCGCAGCATTGGCAATGGGTAATGCTGCCGTGTTGAAACCGGCGGAAGAAGCGTGCCTGACCGCGCTTGCCTTTGCGGAAATCGCCCGAGCGGCAGGGTTGCCTCGGGGGGCGCTGAACGTGGTGCCCGGGCTTGGTGCCGAAGCGGGTGCTGCCTTGACCCGGCATCCCGGGGTTAACCATGTGTCATTTACGGGTTCGGTAGGCGTCGGCAAGCTTATTCAAGAAACCACCGCTCGCAATGTGGTCCCTGTAACCCTCGAACTGGGGGGCAAGTCACCGCAGCTGGTGTTTGATGATGCAGACGTCGATGCGGCATTGCCCTTTTTGGTGAATGCCGGGATCCAGAATGCGGGGCAGACCTGTTCGGCCGCGTCGCGCATTTTGGTGCAACGTGGCGTGTATGATCGTGTCGTGGCGGAAATGAGCAAACGTTATGACGCATTTCGTGTCGGCCCCGCGATGGATGACCTTGACGTGGGGCCATTGATTTCGGCGCGTCAGAAATCCATCGTCGAGGGGTATTTGACGCAAGGTGACAGGCTCGAGATTGTGGGGCGCGGCAAGATAGTTGCGGATGCACCGTCTGGTGGCGCTTATGTGGCTCCGGTTTTGTTTGCCGGGGTTTCGCCTGACCACGTGTTGGCGCAAGAAGAAATCTTTGGCCCTGTGCAGGTCATCATTCCGTTTGATACCGAGCAAGAAGCACTGGAGATCGCAAACGGTACTCAATATGGGTTAGTCGCTGCGGTTTGGTCTCAAAACGGGGGCCGCCAAATGCGGTTGGCCAAACAATTGCGCGCCGGCCAAGTATTTCTGAACAATTATGGCGCAGGCGGCGGGGTCGAATTGCCATTCGGGGGCACTGGCCTATCTGGGCATGGCCGAGAAAAGGGCTTTGAGGCGCTATACGGTTTTTCGACCCTCAAGACCGTTGCAGCCTATCATATGTAAGAATCACCTTCACAAATCCGGCGGCCCCTTGTAGCAACAAAGATACTTTGGTCTGGGCGGTACTGCCGTCCGGTTAAAAGGGAACGTGGTGAGGCCCCGGCCAATGCCACGACTGCCCCCGCAACTGTAAGCGGCGAGCGACACCGGCGTACGCCACTGTCACGCATCACGTGATGGGAAGGTTCGGTTCAGCATCGACCCGCAAGTCAGGAGACCTGCCGAAGTGTTCACCCTGCTGAGGGCGCGAGGGGCGCTTCGGCTGCGGATACTCCGCTGTGGTGGCTTTACCGTCGGCGTGTGGGAAACCTTTTGTCGGCCAATTAGTTGCCAAGCAGCCCGCCGCGGCTGCGACGAAGGGAGAATTTGATTTGGAACACAGCTCACTTGGCCTGATCGTGATGCCCCCCCAGGCGAAGTATCGAACCGCCCTTTTGACTATGCTATCCAGCGGGTTAGACGGGGCCCATGGGCGAGTTCCAGCGCCGAGTGCCGCTGCGTGAGCCGGCTTGCCCTGATTTTATGGGCCACCGTGCTGGCGCTTTTTACCGTTTCTCTACTGATCGGCCCAGCGGAAGCGACCATCGGACAAAGCCTCTGGGCGCTTGTTGCAGGTGATGGGGGGCCGATGACGGTAGTCATGCGTGAAATCAGACTACCCCGTGCAATTCTCGCGGTACTTATCGGTGGGTCTTTGGGTCTGGCTGGGGCAGCAATGCAAGGTTATCTGCGCAACCCACTGGCGGATCCGGGATTGATCGGAGTGTCAGGGTCGGCCGCCTTGGGTGCGGTGATTTCGATCCAGACCGGGCTTGCAACTGCGTTTTTTCTTGCCCTGCCTATCATGGCGCTGGTTGGGGCCCTCACGGGGGTGTTGCTCGTATTGTTGCTGGCGGGACCACGTGGGTCGTCACTGGCGCTTATCCTTGCAGGCATCGCAATTTCCGCTTTCGCCGGGGCGCTGACGTCGCTGGTGCTGAATCTGTCACCAAACCCCTATGCAGCAAGCGAGATCGTTTTCTGGATGATGGGGTCACTGGCTGACCGGTCCATGCTTCATGTCTGGATATCATTGCCGCTGATCGTCCTCGGGGCCGGTCTTCTGGCGACTTTGTCACGTGGCCTGGACGCTTTGACATTGGGCGAAGACGCAGCCGAAGCCATGGGTATCAACCTGACCCGGCTGCGCCTATCCGTAATCTTAGGCACAGCCGCCGTGGTTGGTGCGTCCACTGCGGTGGCAGGCGCAATCGGCTTTGTCGGGCTTGTCATACCGCATCTTTTGCGCGGATTCGTGCAGGCGCGTCCGGGGGCGTTGTTGTGGGCGTCCACATTGGGCGGGGCAGGGATGATCCTTGCCTCGGATATTCTTGTACGAGTTGTAATACCTGAAAGAGACCTAAAGTTGGGCGTGGTTACTGCATTGGTCGGGGCGCCGCTGTTTTTGCATCTGATCTACCGTACCCGGAAGTCAGGCCTATGACATTGCTTTGCCTAAAGGATTTTTCGGTACGGCGGGCTGGTAAAGATGTGCTGCGCGGTATCAACCTTTCTATAGAGGCAGGTGAAGTCGTGGGGCTGATCGGTCCGAATGGGGCGGGCAAAACCACATTGATGCGCGCCGCGCTCGGGTTGATCCCATCCCATGGGTACAGTTCACTGGCGGCGATGCCTGCACGGGCGCGGGGCCGCAACGCTGCGTGGATGCCGCAATCAAGAGAAATCGCGTGGCCGGTTTGTGTGGAAACATTGATACGGCTGGGGCGTACGCCCTATCTGGCCGCGGGGCAAAAACTGACCGATGCGGACGTTCGTGCCGTTGACAGGGCTATCAGACGGATGGACCTTGGGGACTATCGTCAACGTATCGCGACGCAGTTGTCGGGCGGTGAACAGGCCCGTGTGCTGATTGCCCGTAGCCTGGCGCAGGAAGCCCCGCTGTTGATGGCCGATGAACCGACAGCCGGGTTGGACCCCGCCCACCAGATTGCCACGATGCAAAGCTTTGCGGCCTTGGCGGCCGAGGGGAAATCGGTTCTGGTATCGCTTCACGATCTTGGAATGGCAGCTCGGCATTGTACCCGTCTGGTGATCCTCAGCAAAGGGGGCATCGCGGCCGACGGACCCGCACGCGCAGTTCTGACCCCCGATTTGATCAAAGCCGCCTTTGGGATCAGCGCCCATCTTGAAGACACGCCAAACGGCATAATCTTTCAACCGTTGGAGGTTTTGCAATGACCCCGAAAATGCTTGAATTTCTGAACATGGGTGGCCCTGCCTTATGGGCGATCGCGGTTTTGTCAGTACTGGTGATGGCGATTGTCCTGTGGAAGCTGTGGCGTCTGTCGTTGATGGGGGCATGGTCGGCCGGGCAGGCGGAAAAGATGCTTGCGGCTCGTGATTTTGCGAATCCCAGAGGGCTGCGTTCGCGTTTCGTAGCCGAGGTGGTAACTGCGCGTCGCCTTCCAGAAGCGCTTGCCCGCGAAGAAGTGACGCGTCTTGCCCAGCAACACCTTGGGAAAATGCGCGGCGGTTTGCGCCCGCTCGAGCTGATCGTGACTATAGCCCCCCTGATCGGGCTTTTGGGCACTGTTCTGGGGATGATCGAGGCCTTTCAGGCGCTTGAAACAACCGGCGGTCAAGCCGACCCGTCGGTTCTGGCTGGCGGCATATGGGAGGCACTTTTGACGACAGCCGCAGGCATGGCGGTGGCGATCCCGGCAGCGGTCGCCCTGAGCTGGTTCGAAGCCATTGCCGAGCGTGTACAGCGCGATCTGGAAGATATTGCCACTCGCATGTTCATCCAGAGCGATTCAGCGGCCTGATGTTTGTCTTTGCCCCCCCACGCCGCAGCCGCAGGCCCAGCCTTACCCCGATGATTGACGTGGTATTCTTGTTGCTGGTGTTCTTCATGCTGGCGTCGCAATTCGGCAAGGATGCATCCGTGCGTCTGTCGGGAGCAGGTGCGGGCGATATCTATTCAGGGCCGCCGCGTCTGGTTGATATCTCTGCTGATACCCTGGCTTTAAATGGCAAAATGCTCGCGTTGCCCCGCTTGGCCGAAGCATTGGCACCGTTGACCACCACTCGGGACGATACGGTTGTTTTGCGCGGTGCCGACGGCGCGTCGGTTCAGCGTTTGCTTGACGTGGCGCAGGTTCTGGAACGCGCAGGTTTTGCCAAGCTGGTAGTGGTGGAATAACGCGATGCGATTTCCCATGCCCCCCCGGCGACCCGTGGCCGAATCCGTGGTGCCGATGATCAATGTGGTGTTTCTACTGCTGATCTTTTTCATGATGTCGGCCACGATCATGCCTGCTCCACCATTTGATGTAACTCTGCCTGAAACGAACGCCCAAAGGTATGTCGCAGGCGAAACGGACATCTATATCTCTGCAAGCGGAGATGTTTCGTTCCAAGACGCTTTGAACGATGACGCCTGGGCACTGCTTGCCGCGCAACCGGCTACAAACACTGTAACCCTGCGGGCTGACGCAAAGCTTTCCGCGGTAAAACTTGCACGGGTTGTGTCAAGGTTGTCGCAGATCGGCCATGCGCAGATCGAAATAGCGATACGCGTGCCATGAAAAACGCTTTCGAGTTTCTCGCTTTTCTTGGTGCCGCCACTGCTTTGCATCTCTCTGTAGGATATTTGGGAACCGGTACCGATATGTCAGCGGGGGAGGCCGGAGATACCGCCGTCACGCTGACCGCAGCATCGGCGTCGGTGCAGACCATGGTCGCACAATGGGACCGCCCGCCGGAACTGGTTCAAGATGTGGCTATCCCCAGACCCGATGAAGGCGATACACCTGCGCCGTCATTTACCGACGATGATCGCTACCTATCCACCCCCCGCGCCGCCATGCCGATTGCACAGCATACGGCGCAGAGCTTGCCCCAAATTGACCGCAGCGTACCGAAACCCCCGCAACCCGAGCTGGCTAAGGCGCGCCCCCGGCTGCGGCCTTTGCAGGCCCAGCCCACCGCCAACCAAGCGCGGCGTAAGGTAACCCGCAAAACCACTGCGCCCAAAACCGCTGCGGCTAAAACTTCTCAAGGTGTCAAACCTCAAAAAGCTGCCGGTACAGGGGCTGGAAAGTCCAAGGGAACGTCCAGCACAGGAGCGGCCCCCGGAAAAAAGCAAACCAGCAGCCCCAAGCTTATGGCCCAATGGGGGGGCGGAATCCGCGCCAGTATCGAACGGCGCAAGCGCTATCCCACGGGGACGCGCGCCAAGGGAATAGTCACATTGTCCATCGCGGTTCATAATAGCGGCACGGTTGCGGGGATTTCGGTGCGCCGTTCTTCTGGTGTGGCGCAAATTGATCGCGCCGCCGTTGATGCGGTTAAGTCTGCGCGCATTCCGGCTGCCCCCGCCGGGGTGACCGCAGGGCGTTATAATTTTACTCTCCCTATGAAGTTCGCTCCGTAACTGTTCGCGAAGGCGTATTTGCTAGGGGTTGCGTTCGACGGCTACCAAGCCAAGCGACCTGGCCGTGTCCAGCGACAGCACGGGGCTGTCAGGCCCGCCCTGACTCATCTGGTAAAGCCGCATGGCTCGACGTGTCGGGTCATCCAATGTCCCGGTGATATCGCCGTCATAGGCGTCCCGCGCTTCTAGGGCGCGTTGCAGTGTCGAAATGAAGTCTGGCGTCAGTTGGTGAGGGCAGGGTGTTTCAAACCAGTTATCCTGCCGT
>TARA_R110002012_G_scaffold248047_1_pt1 | contig 20469 bp, 6 predicted proteins | sample TARA_R110002012 | Tara Oceans TARA_R110002012 (sample SAMEA4396515) | marine metagenome | biome: Westerlies Biome; feature: [DCM] deep chlorophyll maximum layer (ENVO:01000326); material: water (ENVO:00002006), including particulate matter (ENVO:01000060) such as... | depth 40 m | reverse complement strand
TTTAGATGTAGATTATACTACAACTCCTAACATAGACCATACATTTGGTGGTTCTTGTTACACTATATATTTTTGTGACGACAGCGCAAGTTCACCTCTTGCAAGTACTTCTGGTTCAGGTCATTACGATAAAGCTATTTTTTATGGTCAAAATGTTGGTAATGATGAATTTGTAAGTAACGCACTATTAGGAAGTACACAAGATTTTCAAAATAGAACAGAAATTTATGACACTAGTGGAAGTAATGTTTATTTTGCTGAAGTAGCTACAAGTGGTGGTCTTGCCGTACACGACCCATCAATACATATGCTTGGTAATAAAACTCTTCTTATATCATTAGCTAATGGCTCTTATTTTACTTATAGTAATCAACACATATTTCACAATCAGGCAACAACCCCTTTTATAACACAAGACAAATACTATGCAGCTAAGGCATACGCAAAAATAATAAGAGTATTTACAAATGATTCTGGTCAATATGGTGGTAATACAGAAAGCGCTTTAGTTTCACAAAGATGGATTTCTACAGGAGCTTCTTTGCATGGTAATTCTATTACAAGTAATGAAATGATATTAGACGTGTTTGGAGGCGACACCTACATAAACATGTTTTCACAAAATAAGTTTCTTAAACCATCTTACAATACAAATAACGATAATGTTGTAGCACAAGGTTTAATATACCCTGTTGAGTCTAGTATTAATTTAGATATGAGGCGTGGTATTTACTTTGGAAAAAATAAACCTAACTTACAAGTAGAAGATGACTATTTATGTGCGTCAAGTTATTCTGCAAAAAACAGTATAAAAAGTTTTCCTGCAAAAAACCCTACAATAACTCAAGTAACAAATTTTCAAAATCTTATAGCTGCATCAAATGTAAAAATAGCAGGACAAACTAGTGATGCTTTTTCTGTATTCGATGCTAATGAAAATTTTGAATTAAATATGAATTACGGGCCTATACAAAACATAATTACATTTAGAGATGTTTTGTATGCTATACAAGAAAAAGCAGTATCTATACTTTCTGTAAATACTAGAGCTTTAATTAATACCGAAGACGGTTCGGCAATATCTATACAATCAGCTTTAGGAACAGGTAATGTTATAGAAAGAAGTGATTACATTAATACAAAACATGGTAGTCAAAATAGAATAAATGCTGTAAGTACTGACATGGGTTTATATTGGATTGACAATAACAATGCTTCTATATGTGCAATCGAAGCAAAGCAACCTAACTTAGTAGTTAATTTATCGCAACAAAAAAACATAAGCAAACTACTTGATTCTATTAAAGGTATAAAAATTAACAACAATCCTTTAAACATTTCTACAACAACAGGAAATGAAGGAGGTATTAATATATCTTTTAATTCTTATCTAAACGAATTATTATTTAGTATAACATATTTTGATTCTGCAGTAACTCAATTATCTATAGCATATGATGAATCGTTAGGAGTATTTTTAGGTACAAGAAGCTATGTAACGCTTCTTAATTGTACACATGAAGGTAATCTATATAGCGTAGGTTATGAAAACTCGCAAACTATTACTGACACACATGACCAAAGAAGATACATTTATAGTCATGACACTACATCTACTACCTATAATGAATTTTATGACCTATTAGGAGATAATCCAAGCGTTACTTTTGTAAATAATGAAGAAATTGTTTCACTTAAAGTTTACGACAAAGTTGTAGTATCTACACAAGAAATAGTTGCTAATGGAATTTTTAGTAAATTTGCTTACAACACAAATGTAGACTCATTAGAAACTTTAAATCTTTCTAATACAGACATAGATAAAGTAGTAGTAGGTAAACAAATAGTTCCTGTATTTGTAACAAAAAGAATGAAAGGTAACTATTTAAAAATTAAATTAGAACAAGGTACAAGTCAAAGCTCTCAAGATTTTAATTTATTTTCTGTTACATCACACTATAGAAAAAACATAATATAATGCTATACAATAAAGACTCCAATCCATACATAGGAAACACTGCACCACTGGTTACTGATGAGCTTGATGTTATTAAAGACTATAAAAACTTTCATCAAACTCAAAAAAACGTAGTTGCAGAACCAAAATTAGAAAAACAAGACCTTAGAACACTAAATACTATTACCCCTAAAATGGGTAAAGGGGGTGCATTTATAACATCATCTATAAAGAAATATAACCCTGGTGGAGAAATTACACCTATAGAAACGTCAAGTCTACCAATTTCACAACTTTTTTCATCCGATGACAATCCTGTTGGTTCTTATTCAGACACGGCAGGTAATACTGTCGACATGGGCGACGGTGGTGTAGGTAGTAGTGGTGTTAAATTTGGTGGGTTCACACCAGCAGGAGTAGCTTCTTCAGCTCTTAGTATAGGTACTAATCTTGCTAAAGCTAAATCTTTAAAGAAAGAATTTAATAAAGATTTAGACGATAGTCAAGAAGTTGATAAGAACGCTCTTAAACAACTAGCTTCAGACCAAAGAACGGCACAAGGAGAAGCCGCTGGTGAAGCTGCAGGTAATGTTATTGGAGCTTTTTTAGGTATGCCTGGTCTTGGAGGTAAATTAGGTAAAGGTGTGGGTAAGTTTCTTTCTAAATTTAAAGGTAAAAAGTATAAAAGTAAAATAGAAGCAAAATATAGAAAAGAGAAAGGTGAAAATCTAGATTATAAAACTGGCGTTGCTAGACAATCAGACAGACAAGATGAAATGGCTGCAGAGCAATCAGCTCAAATGAAATACCTTAGTGATATAGGTGTAGCTAAGTATGGTGGTAACTTTAATGGATTAGTTAAAGGTAAGCGTCATGAAGAAGGTGGTGTAATGATGTACAAAGACGGTGCACCTATAGCTGAAGTTGAAGGAGATGAGTATGTAATAAACAATGACATTTTAAAAGACAAGCCTGAGTCTAAAAAGAAGTTTAGTATACAGGGTACACCTGTACAGATAGCATCTGCTTTAAACTCAATAAAAAAATATGGTGTTAATTCGCATCCAGGTGGTGTAGTAAAACAAGTTTCATAATGAATGCAGTAACAAAAGGAACAAGTCCCGATAAAAATAAAGATGAATTTTTAGCGCAACCAGGTATACAAGACAAGGTTAATCTTATTGCTAAAAAATTAAATATTAGTGTAGATGAATTACTATACGCATTTGGTAAAGAAACAGCTGGTAGTTATAGTTCTGCTCAAAGAAATTTAGGTGATGGTAAAGCCGTAGGCTTGATACAGTTCTATCCTGATAAAGGTAAATCATATAAAACTATTAATGGTAAAAGATATGAAATATCTGATTTAGAACAAATGAGTGAGTTAGAACAGCTTAATGTAGTTGAAACCTATCTTACAAAAAACTTTAAAGACAAAGGCGGTAAAGCAGGAGAGTTATATGTATCTATAGCTTACCCTGCACTAGTTGGAAAAACTGATGATACTAAAATAGACTCAAAAAGACTTGCTTCTGTAGCTGCACAAAATCCTGGATGGGTAGACGAAAATGGTAACATAACAAAATCGTCAATATCTGGATTTGGAAGTAAGTCTGAATTTTCACAGTATACAACTTCAACAGAGAATGAAAAAAGTTCAGATGTGCCAACAGCTGAAGAAGCTGCATCTAGACCAGATTACACTCAAGGTACTTCTAAAAGAGTATTTGAAGCTCAGTCTTTTTTAGAACAATATGCTAAAATTGAAAACTCACAACTTGGTGAAGCTGATAAAATAGCACGAATAGCTGAATTATATAGAACTAGTCCAGGTGCAAAATATGCTATACCAAATTATGTACAAGGAGCTGCAAGAACTCCTGTAGGTAATACAGGTATGCAAGATATTGATATTGAAAAGCTACAAGAAGGTTACGTTGATGCTGATGCAGATTATTTATTAGGAATTAATGAAGAAAGAGGTAGTACAAGTTTAAAAAGTTTAGTCACCAAAATTCGTAGAGATTTAAATTCACAAGGTAGTGAAGAAATTTTAAATCGTGCGTATAAGACTGACCAAATGTTTAATGGCGTTCCTGCTAGTAAGTTGTTTGAATATATACCTGAATATTCTAATCAAGAAGGTGCAGACATGAGTTTGGAACCATCTGATTTAGACCCAGCAATTATTGCAAAACAAACTCCAATAGTTCTAGATGAAAAACTTTTACAACAAAAGCCTATAACGCTTAAAACAATAAGACCTGGTCAAAATGATACAGATGGAGTTAATATATTAACACGAGAGCCTGTAGGTGAAGGATTAGATGAAGAAGACGAAGAAGTATATCCAGAACTTACAAAAGAACAACAAAAGCAAGTTAATAAAATAACGAAACAAAAATCAAAAACAAAGTTTGGTAAATTATTCAATATAAATAATGAAGGTTTAAAAAACACTTTAAATACAATTAAAAACTCTGCAGACGAAGCGTTCTTTGCTCTATCAGCAGGTGCAGGTATAATGAGTGTATACGAAGCTACTAGAAGAGATAAAGTAACTAAGTCACATGTAGACCCATTATTTAAAGAAGCGTTGCTTAAAACGCGTGAAGCAGCTCAGGTAGGTATGCCTTATGAGCAAAGACAAGCTGCACTTAAAGATATAGCAAACTCTTACTCTGGTGCTATGAAAAACGTGATGGCAATATCAGGTGGTCAAAGAGGTGCGGCTTTAGCAAATATAGGAGCAGTTGATTCAAGTAGAGTAAATGCTTTAGTAGACTTAGCATCAAAAAGTGCAGATATGAGACAAAAAAACTTAGATTTGTATTCTAAGACTGCTGCTGCATATTCAAATCAAAAACTTAATGCAGATATGACGCATGAGCAATTAAAGCAAAAAGTAGAAATGAATAGAAAAAACAACTTAAGAGCAATAGGTTTAAACTTATTTAAAGAAGCTACCGAGTTTTCTAGGAACTATATGGACATAAGTGGAATAGAAGGAAGCGGTAATCAAACAAGTATAATATCAGCAAATAATACAGGTAGTGGAGTAGTAGATGACGAGCTATCTGATAATTTAGGTATAGGTTAAAAAATAACGGCAAATGGATTTTGATAAAGTAAATAGAGCGTCTAACTTAGTTAGCAAGTCTCCTACATTTCGACAAAATGTTAAATATAACATGCAGCAAGAAATTGCTGAACAAAAATATAGAGACTATGAGTTAGAAAAACAAAACGTAGCTCAAAACAATACTCTACAATCTATACAAGATATAGAGAAACTTGCAAGAACTTACGCTTATAGAGATAAGGATAAAGTTCGTATGCAAGAAATATACGGTGATGCTGCTGAAAATTTTAAAGAAATAATTGCTACTAAGTATGGTGGTGATGTAACTCGTTTTTGGTATGAAGGTGGTCAAGCTGAATTACAAAGATTTCAAAAAACAGTTCTTGGTAATGAGGAAGCTATTCGTATGAAAAACAATACGGAAGAATTTGCTAAGTACTTTGATACTATAGGTAAAGACGGTGACATGTCTAAAGTTTTTAATAGTACAGCAAAACAAGCTTCTTTGTATGCGTCAGGTAATATAGATACTTTTAAAATGCCTGTAGCTGACAAATTACCTTTTGAAGAATTAAGTCAAAAAGATTATAGTAATGCTAGACCAGGAACATCTAAAGTAGATGTCATATTAGCTCATGGAAGAAATGAAATGATTTCTAGAATGAATTATGCTAATGAATATGGCATGAATCCAGAAGATGCTAATAATATTGATTATAATACTATACGAAATTATACTGCAAGTTATACTGGTGGATTAGAAGGTCCTAACTCTATAATAAAAAGAGAAAAAGAATCACTTTCTAATAGCATATCACAAATCTTCCAAAACAATTTTGGACCTATAGATGGTAACAAAATTATAGACACTGAAAACAGAGATTCTATATTTAAAGAAGGTACTACTAGGTTAAAACAATTAGCTCAGCAAAGTGACGGAGATATAGACGCACCTTTGTACGGTAAATTAGCTTTTGAAAACTATTTACCTGAAATAATAAATGTTTTTGTAGATAGAAGTTTTGACCCTAAAAAGAACTTCAAGGAAGACCCTGTGTATTTAGATGGCCAAAAAGTAAATCATTCAACTGGTATCTGGTTTGGTGATGGTGGTATAAAAATGCAAGAAGGTTCAAATATCGAAGGCAACAATTGGGAGATATTAGGCGTAACATTGTCATACAAAACAATTGGTGATGAACCAAGACTTTTATCTAAAGAAGAAGTAGAGTCAGGTTCTTATACAGGAAAAGTAGAACCTACTTATGTAGTAAACTTAAGAGATGAAAACTTCTTTAGTAGTGATGAGTATATATCAAAAGAGCTTGACTTTAACAACCCTTTAAAGTCAGCAGCTTTAGATTCTAAAATTGATTATGACGACGCTACATATCAAGAACAACTAAATAAAAGTAGTCAAACTATTAAAGACAAACCTGTAGACTCTTTTGTTGATATAGACAGAAAATCAAGCTCGTCTAGACTTTATGAATATGCTTTATACAATGATGCATCTGTAAGCAACGAGTTGAGCATGATAGGAAATAAAGCACCAACATATCCAATGAAGGCTGCCTTATTAGCTTTTAATAAAATATACAATTTGGATATTAATGAAATGCATAAAATATTAAGTCTTGAAAATGCACCAGATTTATATGAAGCTGTTATATCAAACGACCCTCAATTATTTATTCGTAATTTAGGGCTTTTAAATGAAGAGAGCGGAGCTTCTAAAGAAGATGTAGCTCAGATACAAAAAGAAATTGAAGAGTTGGCTAAAGTTATTAGAGACAGTGTAATTACAGAACAATCAAGAACATGAGCAACGGAATAGGTTCACCTAAAGAAGACATTAAAAAATACGATATAGATTTTTTAAAACCAAAACAATCCCCCTCAATTGATATGAACATAGCTGAAGAGTCTAAAATGGACTCTGCAAGCTTGTTTGGTACAGGTTACACTGAAGAGGAAAAGATTGCAGAAAAAAACTATATAGAAGAGTTGAACCGTAAAGCTCCTGTAGATTACGATATGGGTCTTGCTGAAAAAGGTGCTCGTTCTTTTGTTGCAGGTATAGGTGATTTAATACAAGGTATGGGTGATGCTGTAGATTTTATATCAGGTACACCTAATCAAGATTACTTGTCTGGAGCTTCTGAATTATCTAAAGATATATACGGACTTGATACAACTAAAACTGTATCTAGTTTTTTTTCTGATGCATTTCATACAGCAGGTAAAGAATTACAATCTGTTGGAGACCCTGTAGCAGAATTAGGTGATGTAGAAAATATTACTTGGAGTGATATGTTTGATGTAGACTTTTGGTTTACACATGCATCTAGAGCAATACCTTTTACTTTGTCATTTTTTGTTCCTGGTATGGCTGGAGCTAAAGCAGGACAATTAGCCTATAAAGGAATGTCTTTATTAAATAAAGGTAAAAGCGTAGGTAGAGCTATGCAGAAGCTAAACCTTGTAAAACATATGCATCAAGGCTCAAAGTTTGCACAAGGAGCTACAAGTTTTGCTGGTGGTGCTGCACTTGGTAATATGAGTGAAGGTGCTATTATAGCAGGTCAAGTATATAACGATGCCTTAAAAGAAGGTATGACTGAAAAACAAGCATCTGTTGCAGCTCATGATACTTTTGTAGATAACATGAAGTGGATGGCTGTAGATGGATTACAGCTAGGGTTTCTTACAGGTGGTAATAAGTTTTTAAAAACAATGTTACCTAAAGGTGCACAAAAGTCTTTGTCACTTAATTTTACTAAAGCACCAGGAATTAAGTCTATGATTAGTAATATGGCTAAAGTTTCTGGTATAGTTCTTACCGATGGTATGCTTGAGCAATTTCAAGAAACGTATCAAGATTGGGCTAGTAAAACAAACTTAGCAGAACAGCGTGGAGAAGAATTTATGTCTTATATGGACTTCTTTTCAAGTAAAGAAAACCTACCTACAAGAGTAATTGCCTTTGCATCATCAATGGCTGTGTCAGGTGCTAAAACTGCTATAGATGTATCAGCAGAAAGAAAACGTTTGTTTAGTCTTGAAAAAGGCTTTCAAGAAGATTTCTTATTTCAAGATGTAGAGCAATTCGATTTAACTAAAAAAGAATTAGGTAAAACAAAAGATGGTGATGTAAGAGCCACGTCTGGCAAATCGGTGCAAGAACTTAAAGCCTTAAAACTAAGACAGTTAGATAAGTTATTAGTAAAGAAAACGCTCGAAGGTAAGGGTGATTACTATATAGATTTAGTAAATCATTTATTAGAAGATAACAAAATAACCAAAGCACAGCATGAATCTTTTGTAAATACTGCAAAAGAAATGGAAACATTAGTTGAGTCTACACCAACAATAGGACTTAATGAAAAAGAAAAAGCTAAAATTATTTTAGCTACTCGTCAGAAAAATAAAAACAATGCTGTTATACAAAATCAGTTAGAGTCCTTAAATCAAGAAAAAGAAAAAATAAAGGCTCAAGGTTTAGAAGCAGATGTAGAAGCTAAAATGTTAGCTGGTGTAGAAGAAGCAATAGCAGAGGTTCAAGCAGGTGATATTACTTTACTAGATGAAGAAAACAATCCTTTGCTAGATGAAAATGGTAACGAAAAAACTGCACGAAAAGAAAACACCGTACACGAACAAACTATTAAATCAGTGTATGCTGAGTCTACTGCTAGACGTGAATCAGAAAGAGCAGACAGAGATGTAAGACCAAAGGTTAAACAAATTATAGAAAAAGAAAATCAAGGTCAAGAACTTACAGAAGAAGAGCAGTCTTTTAAAGATGACAAGTCTAATAAACCCTACTATGAAGAAATGGTGAGGTCTGATAAGTTGCAAAAAGCTCAAGACATTGCTGGTTCAGACTTTACTATAGATGCTGAGTCAGATATAGAAAACGAAAATTACGTATTTAAAAAAGTAGAAGGCGATAAAGTAACTACTAAATCTATAGATGCAAGCGGTACGGTAACTGAAACTGTTGTAACAGATAAGACAATTAGCGAAGACACGACTAAAGAAGCTGAAGAAGAAACTAAAGAGTCTGCCGACAATAGGTCAGAAGAAAATGAAACTGACAAAAACGTTACAGGTAAAGAAGACTCTGTTTCAGACACTACATCTGTTACAGGCGCAGAAGACCAAAAGCAAACAAAGGCAAGTTCTAAGGCTAATAAATCTGCAGCACAAGAAAGGTTAGGTAAGAAACTATATGGAGGTCAGCTTGAAGTTTGGGCTGATGAACAAATGGCAGAAAACCCAAACACTGCAATATTCTTTGATGAAAGTTTAATAGATGATTTTGGTAGACCAGCTATTGGTATGGCTTTAGGTTTAGCTAAGTTTATCAATCCGTTAACTATGACGCAAGAAGTGTTTCATCATGAGAACTGGCATACATATCAAACTATGTACCAGAACTCTAATGAAATGCAGGCCCTGCTAAATGAAATAGTAAATCAACCTATATTCGAAGAAACAAAGCTAAATAACTACACAGAACTAGATGTACAAATAAAAGGTCGTAAACTAAAATTCCATGACTTAATAGGCTCTAAAAAAAGCGGAGTCATAAGTATAAATGAGTGGATGTTAGAAAATGGCATAGAGGGTGATAAGCCTACTATTGAAAACACAAGGGCGTATTTGTTTGACATGGAAACAGTTATGGGCTCGCAAGGGTATTTCATGCTTCCTGATAGTCAGCAAAATGATGTAAAAAATGAGTCACTTGCAATAGCAGGTGGTTTACAAAGTACTATGTCATCACCTTATTGGACTACTGAATCTAAAAAGCCTAATAGTAAAGTAAGAACTTTACTTACAAATGCTTGGGCTAGAATTAAAAAAGGTAGTAAAGATGAAATAGCAGACAAGCTATTATCAAGCCATTTCCCAGAGTATTACAACTCTGACTATGCGACTATGTTAAACTCGTTCCAAAACGCAGTTAAACAAAACGAAAACCCTATTTCGTGGAGTACATACACTAGAAGTAAAGGTATGTTCTTAAAAGACAAAATAGATAGAACTAAACATGAAAACATTTCTGCAGACATGTCTATTGACTTGGCTGTAGTACAGAGTAATATAATACAACAAGAAGCAGAAAAATTAGCAGACTCTTTTTATAATGATGAAATATCTATTGAAGATTTAATTAAAGAAACTTCGAATGTATTAGAGTCTAAAAAACAAGACATAATTTTTGAAATTAAAAAACTAGCCAAACTAAACAACACAAAAAACAGTGAAGCTATAGAAAGAAGATTTCAAAAAAGAGCAAAACGTATTGACTCATTAATTAAACAAGAAATTTTTAGTATAGTTAATAATGAAATAGCTATACCAGGTGTTGATTTTAAAGACTTAAAAAGTGGCGACACAAATGTTTCTTTTGGTAACCTTTTAAATGAATCATTCAAAAGAGGTACTAATAAAAAAGTTACTGAGTTTCTTACAGGCTTTACTGCGTTATATAATAAAAACAAAAACAAAGAAGATGCTGTAATTACTAAAGCTAAAGTAGAAACAGTTATTGCTGAGTTTTTAGATGGTAATAGAAATAATTACGAAAACTTTGAGTTAGCGGTAAATTTAGCTATAAGTAATGTTTCTAATTCTACACAATCTACAAGCAACGAAAAAATTATAAAAGAGTTTGTAAGTTTTGTAAATAGTAAACTTAAAAGCCCTGGTGTAGATTTAAATACTTCTATAAATAATATATGGCAATACTTTAAAGCATTTAGGCATGAGCAGGTTTTTCAGTTCAATGTAGATGAAAACAATAATATAATTGTTTCTGAATCTTTACCTAAACAAACTAATATACAAGTTAGTGGAGCTACTCAAAGGTTTAGAGAAACTCTTATTAATGAACACGCAGAAGTCTTCAGGTTGGTATACGCTTTAGAGGCTATGCGAGACTCTGTTCGTAAAAAAGATGCTATACTTAGCTTGTTTAATAAAATTATACCTGCTAGTTCTCTATTACAAGATAACAATTTAAATTTTGTAGCTGAAGATATAGATTCTATGAAAATTGCAGGTATGCCTGTAATGGAATACTTTACCAATGAGCGTATTGATTTTTTACAATCTGAGTTTATTAGTATTGATTGGGGAAGTTATTTAAAGAAGCAGTCAGAATACTATATTTCTAAAGATGGTATATATGAAAAAGATAGTTTATTAATTAAAAAAGATATTAACGCTTTATTAAAAAGCACTTCTGTAGGTAGGCTACATCAAGCAAAAGCAATACAAGCAAGAAATTTAAAATCTCAAGGCAAGGAAGTAAGCCCTGAGTTGCAGCGTTCATATGATAAGTATTTATCAGCAGTTAATATTCTTAAAAAAAGCTACGAGGCATACGCAGAAAACCCTGAAGCAATAAAAGAATACAAAACTAATTTCTATGTACCTAAATTTTTCAATGATGGTATACCTAAAAGAGGTTTTGCAGGTTCGAAATTAACTTCAAGGTTTATTGGACAGATAGAAGAAAATTTTATTAAAGAAGTATTACAAGCTGCTATACTAAATAAAAATACAAGAACTTTAATTGGTCAGGTAAGAAACCCAGAAAATGAATCTATCGGTACGTTTAACAAAACATCTTACTTGTATAACAATGTAGAAAGCCTAGAGTCTGTATTTAAGAAAATGAATTTAGACAAAGAAGGTGCTTATCCTTCTAGGCTAATGAAGCTTTTCGGAATAAACCCATACGCTTATATGATGTTTGAATCAGTTTATAATCAAACTGAACTTAATGCAAACAAAATGAAAAACAGGGCTGGCATATGGAATCCTGAAATTGGATATATGTCTGGTTACTATGATGGGCGTAATAAAAAAGGTTATAAAAACTCTAGAATGAACGCTAAGTCTATAAAGCATATTAGATTTATGCATATAGTAGACTCAATAAAAAACAAAGCTAAACAATATAAACATTTTGTTGGTGTGTTTGGTGATTCCCAGCGTCAGTACTTTATTAATAATGCTATGCTTTTTGACTCTAAAACATTAGATGCAATGGTGCAGGATGTAAAAATAAAGTCAAGAGATAAAGTAGATATGGATAAGCAAATTGATGTTCTATTCAATGAGCTTATAGAGGTAAAATTAGTAAAACAAAAAGACAGAAAAGCAGTAGAACAAGCTTATAAACAAAACTACGTTAATAAGTTTTATATACAAGATTTATATTTTAATAAATCTGCTGCTATGCAAGACAGTAAAATGATGGCAGACCTTCCAAAAAGAATGAAAGGTATAACATCACCACTTGCGCCTACATCAGGCACAAGAATACTTCCTATTATAATAAAAGATGATGAACTACAAACAGAGCTGCAAAAGTTACAAATAGCTGATTCAGAGTCTTTTATATTACCAGAACACCAAAAGCTATTAGCTTTACAATATGGTGAACTTAACGAAGTAGGTAACAACTTAAAGTCTTTATACTACGGACAAAATTTAGATAACATTGCATTTGAAAATCACATAGGTAGAGTTCGTGTACCTTTATATTTTAAAACTGCAACGAAAGTATTAGAAGAAGAGTTTTCACAAAAAAGTGAAGTATTCAGAGCTTTGCGTGAAGTATTAAATGAAACTGCACGAAGAAATAAAGGAGAAGCTGTAATACCTATTATATACTTTGATTCATCTATTAAAGGTGGTATGACTTCTAATGAGCTTGGAAGCATTACTCATAGTATGCAAGATATTATGAACGCTTCAAATGACATATACTTTCTAAATAAACAAAAAGGCGAAAGTATAGATAACACTTATCAGCAACTTATAGATGAAGGTAAAGTATCTGGACTAAAAAAGTTTATAGATAATCAAAACAAATGGTATCAATTTGAAAGCGAACCTGGTGTTACGCAAACTGGTTTTGATGGGTCTAACTTTGGTATACAAACTAAACTAGACAATAATAACGAAACAGGTATACTAGCAAAACAGTTGCTTTCAAATTTAAATGTTTTTAATACAATAAAATCAGCATCTTCTGGAGCTAATAAAGGCAAAAGTGGATATGAAATGCTTGAGCCAATTAAAAAACAGTTGTCTGAAATTATAGAACTTCAATACGCACAGTTTTTTGCTGACGCTAACTTTGAACAGAAGTTTGAACAAAGACAAGAAAAATTAAAATCATTTGTAGACTCTGAATTAATAAAAGAACTTGGTATTTCTTTCGCAGGTAATGAGCAGATTTTTAATGATGTAGTATCTTCTATGTTTAAAGCGCAAGTTATGCGTCTAGAAACCAGTGGTACTTTTTCTGTAGAAATGTCTGATATAGGATACAATCTTAAAATAAATGAAGAAGGTGTTTCTTACTCAGAAACCTTAAAGTCATACAAGTTAAATAATGGTTCCGTTACTTATGGGGAGGTTGTAATGCCTTTTATTGCTAAACAAAGAGGGTACAAAGTTGGAGATAAAGTTTTAGTGTCTCGTATACCACACTCAAAGCCAGGTGACGGTCTTGTTATGACGATTAAAGAGTTTAACTCTTCAAAGGCTGGTAACACTATTATTATACCTACTGAACACGCAAGTCTAATAGGTTCAGATAAAGATGGTGATGGTTTGCATTTAAACATGAAAGCTATAGGCGATAAATTGTCTGTAATAGACGAAAAGAAAAATGAATTCTTAGACTCTATGTTTAATTTATACACCTCACCTGAAGTGTATAACATAATAATGCAGCCTGTAGACTTTACATCTACTATACGAGATGAAGGTTTAAACCATATACAAAAAACTTTAAGCCCTGAAAAAGCATCAGAGTTTGCTAGAGTTAAAAATGATTTACATATAAACGACGAGTTTGGTATACAAGATAGATTCTTAGGAAACTTTATAGGTATTGCTGCTTCTATGAATAGAACTGTAAACTATTTTGCGTCTAGTGGTATAGAAGGTGATTTAGCTACAGAGATAAGAGTTAAATCTGCTGGTAAATCAGCACCTCTTAACTTAAAAATACAAGATAAGTCAGGTAAAATAAACACTATTAATAAGCTTACTAACAGGTCTGATAAAAAAGACCATTGGTTAACCTATGCACAGTACTTAAACTTTATTATAGATGATGGTAAAGCAGGGGATAGAGCTAAGTTCAATATTACACAAGATAGCGCTAGTCATTTTTCTTACTTACTAAGAGCAGGAATGTCTGTTAAAGGCGTACTTGACTTAATGTACCACCCTACATATGTTTCGTATATAACAAATAGGGCTGATGGTTTAAGTAAAAGAAAGTCTATTGCAAAAACATTTAATAAAAAAGAGGCACAGTTGCCTAGAGTAGACTTAAAGAAAATAGCTACTATTAATTTAGGTTCTAGCATTGATGCCGAAAGTTTTACACAACTTGTTGGTTCATTAGATTTAATTACATCTGACATACAAGTAATATCAGAAATGTTAAACCTAGACCAGAACATGCCTAATAATATGATTGAAGCTGTTAGCTTGTCTAATAGATTTGATGAGGTAATGGCTAGGCAAAACAGTCTTAGCAGAAGGTTTAACTCTGACCCTTATTTAAAAGTTCATCGTACTTTATTAGATAGATATAAAAACAAGTTAAATGAAACATCTACTGTATCAGCACAAGAAGCAGAAGTACTTATAGGCGCTATCCGTTCTACTGTAGACCTAAACAACGAAACTGCTTCTGAGCTGATTAACAATGCTATAAACTTCTATAAGTTATCTACTGAACTAAAACCAAACTTTGAAGGTAAAAGCTTTCATAACCTATATTTAGATTTACTTAATAAAGAGTTTAATGAATACACAGAAGTACCGTATAGTAATTTAGAAAAAATGCTAGATGATTTTGCTTCTGATAATCAGTCTTTAGATGAGTCTGAGTTTGCTATATTAAGAGTGCACGAGTTAGCGTCACAAATGATATTAGATATAAAGAATGAAGGTACTAATAAGTTTATAAACGCTTTACAATCTAACTTTACAAAACTTACAAGAGAAGCAGGAAAAAGGTCTATTGCACACCAAATAAATAGATACTTTATACCTTATGATGTAACAGACAATATATTAACCAAAGAAGACCTTAAGACGTATAAAGACTCTTTTATGGAGCTTCCTAAAGAATTAAGAAACTTCTTTATAGGTTATGAATACTTTGTAAACAAATTAGGTATAGGTACTAGTAATAGCTTAATGGCATTTTTACCTAAAGAAGTAACGAATGAAGTCAAAAGAGCTAGTAAAAAAGTTAAAGCAAACACTCAAATAGAAACAGCTCCTGGTGTATTTGACAGACAATCTACTGTAATAGAAGAACTAATTAAGGTAGCTTCAAACACAGGGCAGACGTTAAATGAAAATGGTGAGCGTATAAATAAAAACTTAATTTCAGAGCAAGTAGTTACTGCAGATAGCCCACAAATGCTTTCTTTAAATACTAACCTTGTAGAATTAATGATAGGGTTTGACCCAGTTGCGTTTGGTAACATACTAAACGACTCGCCTATTTATATGTATAATCAACATAAACTACATTTACAAGATGAGACTATAACATCTAAATTTAATAGAGCAGATGTAAAGTCTTTAGTAGGCGCTAAAGGTAAAATGAGGTTTACTAATGAAATATATAAAAGTCAGTACAAAGAAACATCACAAGGTCTGCAATCAACTATAGTAACTAATGAGGATGGTAGCCCTGTAGTTCTTAGTGAATTTAATGTATTAGCCGATAGAGATTGGTCTGAGTTAAACACTCTTAATATGTATGCTGAGTCATTAGATGCAGACGTTACAGTAGTAAAATCTAAAGCTAATGGTAGTATGTTCTTAAGAGATAACACACCATCAGGTTTAATGTTTGGTGCTGAAACTAATTTGAATGAAGAGGCTTTTGCAAGAAACCAAGGTTTTATTAAAAGTAATATGTCTTTAGATTCTTTATCTGTAACTAAACCTTCTGAGTATGAAAGATTTAAATCTGAATACGCATATTATAGGGATGGCTATACTCTTGTAGAAGGTAAAAATGGATTAAAACAAAAGTTTCTAAATGACACTAGAATACAAATGCCTGAAACTCCTTTTTCAGAAATACCAAATGAGTATTATATTGACGCACGTAAGGCATTAGAAGAGTATCAATCTAAACTAGTGTCATTACATCCATTAGCTAAACAAAAAATAAGCGAAACTTTATTATATAAGTATGGTGAAATTGTGGCGCAAACACAAAACCAAAGATGGAGAAATGTAGTAGCGCCAGACGGAGAAAGAGTAGGTGAATATTTACTTAATCAAGTTAATCAAACAAACTACGATAAAGATATATCTTATGCTGCCATGGTTTTAAGTCCTGGTGATTTTGGACAGCACAACCCTACACTAGCAGGTGTAAGAAGAAATCTTGAAGTAGCTAACTCTAAAATGCATAGAGACCTTAAGCAGGTGCAAGATGAATTAAATAACGCTTACAATGCTTTATATAAAGAAAAGTATGGTTTACTTAAAACACCTGCTAAGATTGTAAGTAATCTGCCTGTATTTAGATTTTTTCATCCATTAGAAAAAGTAGCTGAAAATTTATTTGAAAACTTGCAAGTACAAAAAACTACTTTAATTAAAAATGAAAACACAGGTAAAAGAAAAGCTGTGTATCAAACTGAACTTAATAGAAATATATTTAAAGCTGATAATACTTTAAGAACAGACGCAAAAAACAAATTAAGTAAAGCAGAATTTAACTATGCTCAAATAATTAGCAGATACACTAGGTTTTATAGCGACTTATTAAAAATAGAAAAAGGAGATAACTATATTGAAAGACAATTTTACAGACCCCTTACAACTGCAAGTAGATTTGAAGTATTAAGACGTAGAGGTATATATGGTTTATATAAAAAATCTCTTTCTAAAGATAACTTATACCACAACATTTACATAAAAGCATACGACCCATTTAGTCAAAAAATGGAAACCAAAACATATGCAGAATTCAAAGCTCTGTATAGTGTAACAAGAGAAGAAGCTTTACAGTATGCTAAGGACAATCCTATTACTTCTATCGTAAACGGTAGACCAGTTAATACTCCTTTAGTTATAGATGAAAAGTTTTTTACACAAAAAAATAGAGTGTTGGCTTTAAAGAAAGCTAAAAACATATCTCAAGGTCATATGTTAAAAATGCGTGATGAGTTAGGTAATCCTATCAAATCTCAAGACGAAGTTTCTTCTGTAGTATCAGCTGAAAACGAAACCTTTAACAGGTATACATCAAGACGTTCAGAGTCTGCTGCATATTTTGCATCTAATAATTTGCACCACGCAATGTTTGAATACTTAAAAACAATGGTATTCCAATATGGTACTGCGTATAAAGGTGACAAAAACAGAGTGTATAGAATTAATTTTGAACTTGCTTCTGAAGACCTGTATGGAAAGAAAGCAAAAATATCTAAATACGATTCTAATGGTCTTAGTGCGTCAGCATTTGAAAGCTTAGAAAAACAAGGTAAAGGTCGAAACTTTATGGGCTTTGAGCGTCAGAAGTTTATGGTAGACGCAGCCAAGTCTTACTTGTACCACAATGGAAAACAAAACAATTCTATTAAGTATCTGAACGATGTAGTAATGGATAGGTTTATTAAAAGAGAACCTAAAAAACTTATTACTGGGTCGGAGACTGAAAGAAAAATAGCAGATACTTTGACTCGATGGACAATGGTCGTAGGGTTAGGTTTGAACGTAACAGCTTCTGTAGCCAACGTAGCTATAGGTAAATATAATGCTTATAGGTCTCAAGGATTTCAAGGATTTGCTAAAGCACATGCCAGAGTTTTTGGTATAGACAAGTTTGGAAAATGGGATAGAAGAGCCGCAACAAAAGCACAAAAAATGCTTGAAGAGTTTGGTATACTTACATATAGACCACAAGACCAATTAGAAGACTCAGGGTTTAATACTATAATGGATAACATTATATTCTCACCAATGATTACTGCTGAGAAGTTTATACAGCGTGCTCAGTTTATGGGTGAGTTATCTGACGAACAATGGAATGCCTATGATTTAGATTCGGATGGTAATTTAATTGTTGTAGATAAAGACAATGTATTAAGTGCGCAGACTATTGCACAATTTGCAAGAAGAGTGCAAAATGTACAAGGTAGAGGTTACTCTGAAGTCGACCAAAGACTTATACAAACATATGCTTTAGGTAGTATGGTTCTTCAATTCAAAAGATGGTTTCCAACATTTTTAGTTGATAGATTTGGTAAGGGTGGTTACGAGTCTTATATAGATGACTTCGGTAATGCTTACAGAGGAACTACACCTGCTGTAATAAAAAACATTGGTATATACGCTAATCCTTTTACTTACAATAAAAACAAAGCTAAACTAGACAAAGGTACTAGAGAAGCTATAGAAAGATACCATAGAGGTATGTGGGTTCCAATATTTATAGGCTTGCTACTATTAGCAGGCTCTGAAGACGAACCAGAAGGAGAGGTTTTATCAGAAGTTAAAGATGCTATTGAAAGTAAAGCAGCTAAAAAAATTATAGAAGCTGCTAAAGCTATTGGTCTAGATTTAGAAAAATCTGTTGGAGACATGTTATTAGTAGGTAATGTTCCCCGATATGAATACACTTTAAGTGTAGCATCTTTTAGTACAGCACTTAATATATTAGGAGCTGCATATTCTTATTCTATGTTATTAGCTGGTTCTTCAAGTGCGGTATATAGTAGAGATGCAAAATATGGTAAAAAAGGTGAATCAAAAGGTAAGCGATACATAGCTTCATTAACTCCTAAACTACAGATACCTGGTACTGATATAAGCGTTAGAGAATCAATATTTGGTAGAGCTAAAACAAGAGGTGAACGCTCTGATAGAAGTAGTCGAAGAAGCGACAGAAACAGTAGAGGATAATTAGTATATTTGTATAAAATCATAAAATGGCAGCACAAACAGTAAAAACAGACATAGCAGCAGAGGTAAATATATCTGCTAGAAGAAACGATAGCTTTAAATTTGAACTGCAAGTCTTTGCGCCAGGTAGTAGTAGTGCTAGTTTAGATATGGTTACAGGAATAACTAACGATACTGATGCTAACGTGTATCAAGGTAAAATGTCTATTGTAGATGCTTCTACAGGTGACGTTAAGCTTAACATATACTCTGCAAGATGGACAAGCACCGATACAGAAGCTTCTGCTGACGGAACTAGTGTAGTGCCAACCGCTACAACCCCTGGACATTTTTATGGCGCATCATCAGGTGCAACAAAAGTTGGTGGTGGCGTAGATGTAAGTGGCATGGATGGTGGTGAGCTTGCAGACAGACTAGTTATAAGCGCACCCTATAATTACATATCATTTGAGCCAGGTGTTTATAAATATGATTTGCAAATTAGAAAAAGAACAAGTACTTTAGTAACAACTGAATATACAACATGGTTGTTTGGTACTTTTACATTAAACGCTGATATAACACAACTGTAATGCAAGAAGCCTCAATAGGAATAGCTGAAGCTGCAGCATCTATAACGATAAACGCAGAACCTGCATTTGCAATTACACCAAATGCATCTGCTACAAATTCTTCTGTGTTTGTACCTAGCCCATCTAATGAGGCTTTAATAGATGTTTTAGACTCTACCTATATACCACAGGCACAAGCTGGAACACAATCAGCTGCAATAGGTGGTATTGTGTATCAACAATCGGTTAATGTTACAGTAGGAGCTAATACAAATTCTTTAGTTCCACAACTTTTAAATGCTTATCAATATGTATTTGAAAATATAACCTTACCATCTTCTGTTAATGCAACTATAGAGTATGGAGATTTAGTTTTTTTTATACATGATGGTACTGGTTTAAATGATTATGGCGCTGGAGTAATAAAAGCTAGTGTAACAAACACCTCATTAGGGGCTTTTAATAATTTGTTTATATTTCAATCATATACAAATAACACTTTGAAGGTAATGCATAAAGGTTATATTGAAATTCCTGACAATAAAATAAACTCTTGGAGTGTAGGTAGCACTTTATATCTTAATAGTGACTCTAAACTTAACACAAGCCCTACAACATCTTCAGGGCACTGGGTAAGAAGTTTAGGTTTCTGTATACCAAACAATGAAAACAAAAAAATAATTTGGTTTGAGCCAGATTCAACTTACTTAAAATTAATATAAAATGGCAAATTTTCCTTTAGCTTTTTACGATGGCGCAGAAGCAAATGATTATGGTGGTACACATGTTACTAAAAATTTACACTATAATATACACAACAGTAACAATCAAACAATATTTACAAGTGATGGTTCGTTTGATGTATATACTTTTAATGAAGATGTAAATGA
>TARA_R110002012_G_scaffold18375_2_pt1 | contig 20476 bp, 9 predicted proteins | sample TARA_R110002012 | Tara Oceans TARA_R110002012 (sample SAMEA4396515) | marine metagenome | biome: Westerlies Biome; feature: [DCM] deep chlorophyll maximum layer (ENVO:01000326); material: water (ENVO:00002006), including particulate matter (ENVO:01000060) such as... | depth 40 m | reverse complement strand
CCTGCAGCACCACCGTCTTCATAAAAAGATATAAACAGTGCCGCCGCTCTAGGTCTTGTTTGTATAAAGTTTTGTATTGCTATAAAATAGTCTTTAAGATTATCTAGCTTCTTGTCTTCTACAACTTGTTCTTTTTTGTTTAAATCTATTTTACCTGGCTGTTGTTTTTTATTTTTAAGATAGTTATATCTATTTAACTTTATTTCGTTTTTAATTGGAGAGAGTGCTGTTTCAACTATATTCATAAAAAACTCTTTACTTCCATAAGTAGATCTACTTACACTACCTAATCCAGACTGCATTAGATAATTTATGAACTGCGGGTTTTCTTCTAAAAATTCTATTGTAAATCTTGTTTTAGCCTCCATTATAGACTCTCCAGTCCTAGGATCAAATACACCGTTATATGTAGCCTTGTCATCAGAATACTTAGTAAAGCTTTCTAACATACTGGTGGATACATCAGTTTTTTTAGACCAATGATTCGCTAGGTTTTTAACGCCCATGTAAAAACCTTCTTTTTGATCTTTGCTAAACTGCAACGTAGGTTTTCTATCTATCTGTTCACTAATCTTTTCAATAACTTTTTCTGGAGTTATTTTACCCTTAAGATCTTTTATGTTTAAATAATCTTCAACAAACTCTGAAGTTAAAGCTTCTGGCGTAGCATCTCTACCTATTGCTTTAGAAACTTCACTAATAATTTTAGCTCTATTATTTCCTCTAGTTCCAGATCGTTTACCAGTTTTAGTGTCTACAACAGGAGCATCAATGTAATTTTCAAATTGTTTTGTTGTTGTGTCTAGTCTTTCGTATACTCTAACTCCAGCAGCTCTTCGTTTTTTACTTTCAGGTGTATTGTTTAATATATCAGCTGGTAGCAAACCCTTCTCAACAAACTTAGATAGGTTAGTTAAGTTAGTTTGTCTACCATGATCTTTAACAAATATTTTTTCAGGTAAAAACTTTTGCATTTGAACCAACGTTTTAATTGGTATAGCTTCTAGTATTCCCTTTCTAAACTTCTTTAGTTTTGTTGGATCGTTTAATATTCTAGCTATTGTTGGTTCTAATAAACTTGCTAGGTTTTTTTCGTAATCTTTTATAAATCCTTTTTCATCTGCAGCTTTTGATGTGGCTAATGCTGTTCTAACTTTTTTAAATATCTCACCTTTACCTAAGTTACCTATACCAATTTCTCTTCTAAGCTTTGATTGCTCAGCTTTACTCTCAGTACTTTCAGGTTGAACCTCTTTTTCAAAATAGTTTATATTATCTGTAAGTGTTTCCATGTTAGCACTCACGTCTTCTACTTGTATAACTGGTTGGCCCTCTGTTGTTCTAGCATCTGCTTCAACCGTTTTAACCTCTTTAGGTATTTTACCTTTTTCGTTTTGATTAAATACACTACCAGCTTTATTTCTTATTTGAGAGTTAATCCAACCAAATAAACTATCATTTACTTCTGGATTAAAACTTCTAACATGATTAACAAAAAACGTAGAATTTAAAACATCATCAACAAAGTTCGCAGGAACAGGTCTTACTTTATATTTAGCAGCAATTAAACCATCAATCAACCCTTTGTTTTTTATTTCTTGTATAGCTTTATCAGCACCCTCTTTTTTCCAAGTGTTATTATTCCATCTAGTTTTACTACCTAAATCATCAACACTAGGTTTAGCATCTTTAGATTGTTGCGTTACAGTTTCTTTTGCTACTGTTTCTGTTTTCTTTTCAACAAGTTTTCCTTTAGCACCTTCTTTAGCTACTTGAATAATAGCTTTATTTACCTTACCAGTTTTAATACTATTGTTATAATCTTTTATAAAGTTATAAACATCTCTACCAGTATTAAACTTTATCTCTTTACCTAAATAATTTTGTGAAAATCTTCTAACAACATCACCGATCTTAGTAAAGAAACCTTCATTAAATTTTAAACTACCATCTAATATAGACTCAGACATTATAGTTATAGTTTCTTCTCCAAAGTTAGCATCTTTTTCAAACCCAGTTATATTACCATCTTTATCTTTCTGCCATTTACCATACTGAGCTAAACGCCTACCAACATTAGTTAGATCACCACCAAGAGTTGTAACGTGTTGTTCTAACGCGTCGCCAAGATTGGTTTGTAGTTCTGAGTTAGCGCCTAATGTTTTAAATAATACAGCATGCATAAACTCGTGAGCAGCCGTACCTTCCATTGGTTTGTCTTTATTTAATATAATTTCAAAACCACCATCAAGTTGTTGCTTAATAAATCCAAATGATGTGGCAGCACTTTTAGAGTCAAGACCCTCTTCATCTAATTTAGATATTTCTTCAGATGTCATTTCGGTAACTTTACCATCTAAATCAGCTTCTTCAATTATACCTTTAACTTTCTTTGTGGTGATAGTAGATAGTATTTTACTTCTGTGCTCGTTAAATTTATTTGTTAAACCTTCCAGCGCGGCTGTGTGTTCTTGTTTTGATATCTTGTTGTTTTTGAATTTTTTATTTAACTGACTTATCCTATAAGCTGTCATATCAGCTAGATCACCTAAATTTTCTATTTCAGATATACCCTCTTTAGATAATGACTGGTATATTTCATTACCATTTTTTATTTTACTTTTTATATTGTCTTCAAGAGTAGATATAGATGCCTCTAAACCAGCCTTAACATCTTCATCTTTAGTATCATTATATCTTTTTCTTAACTTAACTAAATTATTTAAATCTTTTTCAACATCTACTTCACTTACATTTTTTCTAATCTGACCAATAGCCTTAGCTGAATAAGCTCCACCTCTTAAACCACCACCACCAAAAAAACCCTGCAAAGCGGACTCAACTCCCTCTTCACTAAACATACCATCAGCTATTGTAGCAGCGTGGTTAAAATATTTATCCTTAGCTTTAGCTTCTGCTAATTTTTTATTATAATACTCCAAACCATATTGGCTCATTTCTGTAACAGCCTCAGTGGATCCACTTGAGAGAACATCTAAACCAACTCTAGTTGATTTACTATTTGGTATTTTTTTAGTAAGTTTTTTTCCAAGAACCTTTGTTCCACCTTTACCAAGTGGTTTTAAAAGTTTATTTACAGCGAACAATTCTAAACCCGTTTGAACAGCTGCTATTTTTAATGGCGACGCAATATCAGCTTCATCATCTTTTAATAACTGATCTAATGTTTTACCTTTTGATTCAGCTTTTATTTTATTTGCTTCAATAAAATTGTCTGAAGCAAAGTCCATAAAAAAACCAGTACCAAGCGTTCCAAGATTATAAACAACACTACCCCCTACGTTAGCAATAGCACCACTAATAACAGACATATAATCTCCCACACTATCAGCTTGTTTAAAAGTCATAGTTTCTTTTCTATCTTCTCTTTCTTGTTCAAAATTTTCAATTGTTTTTTTAAAAATTTCTGAATCAGAAGTTCCAGCTTCTAAAAAGTTAGGATTTTTTTCTTTATACTCTTTTAGTTTTTCTCTACCAAAAACACCTTCCCATATCATTGTACTAGCTATACTCAAACCTGATCTAGCCCCTAAGTTACCTTCTTCAGCAACCTCTTCATAAGACTTATCACCAAATCCTTCTAAAAACCAAAACTCTTTAACATCCCCCGCCATTTCCAAAGAATTTGATAAATTATTTTGGAAATTTTCCCATGCACCTAGTTCAGGTTCTTTATCTGTGCCATCATCGTTAAGATACGTTTTTGCGTAATTATCTATATAGTTTGAAATTTCTTCTTCACTAGCTTCATCATTAGCAATGCGTGATTCCAAAGAACCATCTTCCAAGTTGAAACCCGTATTTTCTTGTTGATTGTTTTGGGACTGACTCGTCCCTTGCGACTTTCCCAGCTCATCAGACTCTAGAGTTGGGTTATATTCTCCGTATAATTCGAAAAATTTTTCTTCATTTTCAGGTGCAACATTTTTGAAATATGTTTTACCGTCAATTGTAAATTGATATCTTTTATCCATAACTGTCTCGTTAGTTACCCGTTAATAATTTATTCAGCTGTAGGTTGTACTGTGGTTTTAGGGCTTGGCATTACGTTTCCGTATATACGTATTAATTCATCTCTTTCTTCTTTACTTTCAGCTTCTCTAAGCATATCAGATAATCTTACACCGCCAACAGAGATGTTATCGTATTGACTAAAATTTTGTTCTGTTACATCACCTGAAGCAAATTCATCTTCGTTATCTACTTCAAGAGGAAAATCACCACTACCACCACTACCAGGTGTTGATTTAATATATCTACCACCTTTTGTCATTTCATAACCAGGAGCTGTTGTTACTCTAGCAGCGGAAGCGTCATTAAAGTTTTGTCTTAAAAACCCTGTATAGTAAGTTGTCATTTCGTTTACAAGCAGATCTGCATATTGAGGATCTTCTATTAACATCTGAGATATTTGTTTTGCGTCTTCACGTGTTATACCATCTCCTTTTGTTGGGTCTAAAAGATTAGGATCTATTCCTAGTCCTTTATAGTTTTCGGTTTCTAATCTTTCAGATAAATCTTCATAAAAAGAAGTGTTACCAAACATTTCATCGTAAGCTACAGACCTTCTGTTTTCTGCTCTTGAAACTAGATTATTAACTTTTTGCTCCATTATTTTTTCAGGAAAGTTAAGTACCTCTCCTTCTTTAAGTTTCATAGAAGCCTGTTGATTAACCTCTACTAAAGCATCTAATCCAGTTTGAAATCCACCATCAAAAAGATTTTTGTTGATATTTTGTTTTAATGTAGACATTGATACCCACTCTTCCTCACCGTCTTTACCAGGCATCATAACACCCATCCTACCTTTATCAGAACAATTCTCCTCACCCTCAGGACATGTCTTCTGTATCATTCTACTATTGTCTTTTAATATATCTAAGTAAGCTTGACCTTCAGGCGTTCCAGAAAAGTATTGACTAAGTTTTTCTCCTTCAGCATTACCATCTAGTGTTAACTGAGAAAGATTCATTCTTATATCTTTGTATTCACCGTAGTCTTCGGCTTTCATATTTAAATCTCTAATAGATAGTGCTTGACCTTTTGGCCCGCCATATATATAACTATTTTTATCTTCCATTAAAGTATCATATAAAGCGGAGTATTCTGATGCTGGTAGATGTCCAGCTTCATCTAAAACTTTTTGAGCGTAACCTTTATACTCATCGGTTTTTTCTTTACTATAATCTAAAAAATCAGTAACAATACCAGTTGCCGCGTCTACAAGACCGCTAGTTGCTTCAAGTTGTTTTCTTCCTTTTGCGGCTTTAGCATCTGCTACTTGCCGTGCCCCATATATTAATGTTCTATCTGCTGCCATATTAATCTTGATTTATTGTTGGATAAGTATATGCTGGAAATTGAAACTGAGGGTTCTGACTAAAATCAGCTGTTGCGCTACCTGTTAAACCTGTTCCACCTCCAATATTAAGTGGTAATTGTGTGTCAAGTTGTGTGTTTTGACTCATTGGTGCTTCTAAAAATCTTCCACCACCTCCTTGTGGAATCACCATGTCTTCAGGAACAGTGTTAGCTTTCGGAGTTACTCCACCTGTTCCACCACCAAAAGCTCCAGCTTGAACAGCACCCATGGCAGCGCCACCTAAACCTTGAACCATTCCAGCTATTGCACCTGTTTTTGCTGCTCTAGCATCACCAACTCTTTGTTGAGCTGAAGCAGATCTTTGTTGAGCCATACCTAATAGTGTGCTAGTTTTATCAGCTTGCATTTCTCTAGATAATATATCACCTTTTCTTTCCATGCTTTGTATTTGTCCAGCCATAGCTCTTTCAGCTCTTTGATTAGATGTTTCTTGCATACCTATACTAGCTGCAGCTTTTTGAGAAGCCAACTGTCCTTGACCAGCGAGTGATTGAGCAAGTGCAGCTATACCACTACTACCAGCAGCGCCTCTTAAACCTTCCATTATATTAGCTTGACTTTGAGAAAATTGTTGAGCTTGAAACTCCGCTTGTTTTTGGTTAACAGTTAGATCTTCCATTGTGTTCTCCATGTTTAAGTATGGATTACTAGTATCTAAAGCTTTATAAGCTTGCATTTGTCTATTAAGCTCTTCTTTAGCTCTTTTAGCTTGCTTTTTAGCTCTATCTTCTTCTTTTTTAGCGGCCTTGTGTTTTACAACACCACCAATAATTGATGTTGCCGCTCCTATACCTACTGCTATAAATGACATAATTATTTGTTTTTATTATTAATATACTCGTTATACTCCTCGTAACTAAGTGCTACTATTTCTTTTTCTAAACTCCTAACATCTTTAGTGTTTCTAGGGTTTTTATGAGTATTATACCAGCACGAATCTTCATGGGAATATAAAACTCTTTTTTCACCGGGTTCAGCTATTATATAACAAGGTGCTATATATTCTTTAGTTCCAGATTCACTAACCACACTTAAGTGTCCTTCTAGTAAAAAACACATATGTAAATGTTTATGAATAGCCCCAATGACAACTGTGTCCTTGAACATCGTCATTTTTCTAATATAAACGCCGTCCATAAAGAAATGTTCTATTGGTATTTCTTTACTATCTGTTACTATAGGTTTATCCTCTGTTCCAGCTATTATATTTTTATTATCTGCTATAGCTTTTAAACTATTTTCTAATTGAGTAACAGATTTTTTAAAATCTTTGCTAAGTTCAAAACCTGGCAACTCTATTATTTTATTCATTTAATTAAATTTAACTACTAATATAGTTACATTTTTTGCTCATTATTTACTACTAGTTGATATTTCACAAGCCGTAGCGTATAGTTCTGCTTTTTTATTTGATTCGTTTACAAACTTAACTTCTCCATAGTAACCTAGTATAGAAGACGTATTAACTATATTATCTTTACTAAATAAAATAAACTGTGATGAAGTTGGTTGATTGTTTTCACCCAAAGTATCATTTTCATATGTCACCGTTGTTTGGTTATTTGAGGTTGATATATTTGTAACTGAACCTAGTTCTTGTATTTCAGATGAGTTATAGTTAAAGCCAGCGCTTGTATTAATTGAAGTGTAATAAAGCATGTCACCAACTTGTAGTGATGTGTTTAAGTTTATAAATGTTAATGAGTATTCTGCCATGATAAAAAAATTTTAAGAATTTGTTAATACATCATCTAAGTCTATAGCAACTTCAACATCTTTTGTTCCCCACTTGCGAACAATTATATCAAAAGTTATAGTACATATACCATTAGATGTACCACCGTCAGCTGATAATTCAGACGTTATATTGCGTATACTAAAATCTGTTCCTCCGTTAGTTAAATCATCTGTGTTTGTAAAGTCGGATATAGTAACACTAGTTGATGTTGGAGTATTAGGAATATCAGAGGTATTTTTTACACTTTTTGTATCAAAAAATGGAACTCTATTAGCCGTAAAGTGTTTGCTTCCAGCTGCATTTATTGTGAATTTTATTGTAGCCTTTTTTAACACAGAAGTTATATTTTTAACCTGTTCTTTTGTTTTATTTGCTCTACCTAAATATCTTTTAATATAGTCCGTACCATCACTAAAGCTAGTTGCTACGTCATCAACGTGTGTTATAGCGTAACTAGAACCTGCCATTACTTTTAAGGTTAATTGAGGATCAATATATTGTTTAAGTATAGCTGTTGGGTCCGTGCTAACTATTTCACTAGATAATCCAGACTTGTAATTTGTACCCGTAGTGTTATTACAATAAACGTTTAAATGATAATCACTAGCTCTTTTAAACACAACACCTGCATTGTCGGCTATAGTTATAGAATCACTAATATCACATTGATTAGTGTTATTACCTACTGGATCTAAAACAGTTACTTTTCCCAACCTTGTTACTCCAGAATATAATATATCACCAACTCTAACACTTGTTAAATCATCAAATATAATTCTAGAAGCATCTGTTATAGCACCATTAATTGATGTACTTTTAAAATCAACACTAGGAAAATCTACATTAAAAGAACACCTACCTGATGATGATATTTTTTTTGTAACAGTTGTCATAGCCTCACCACTTGGCATGGTTGCTATTTCAGATAGTTTTCTAATCTTAGCGCTTCTTCCATTTAGTATAGTTTGTTGAAAATAATTAACAACATTTCCATCTGAGTCTATTTGGTTATCTATTTTGTTTAAAGCCACGTCAACTGTTAAACCTGTATTTCCATAAACTGTTATGTTTCTTTTTTCACCGGTATCTTTTACTTCACTTTGTCCAAAAGCAACCTTGTGTATTTTGTTTCTAGATACGATAGTTTTACTATCGCTATAGTGAACATGCGCTTTTATTTTATCCGACGCTCCAGAGTTGTTGCTTTTGTATATTAAACTGTATATAAATACTTTTGAATTATTACTAGTACCGTTTTTAACAAATTTATCTTCAAAATTGTTTTGTACTAATCTTAATTTTTCAACACCACCATCTACAGTTATAGTTGGGGTTTCTTTAAATGTTTTGTTATCTAAAGATTTAAAATAAAGTCTAGCTATCTTAACGTCTCTACCTTTAGGAACAAAACCAGTAAGATGATATGTTACCTTTTCATCAGTATTTCCACCACTACTAATACTTTTTCTAATCCTAACATTAGAAGTATAACTTCTTGCTACTAGTAAATGACCAGTATTATTTTGATCAATTACGTCTATATTTAAAGAAACAGGATTACTCATGATTTATTATTAATTTGGTCCAACATTAAACTCTAACTCTTCGTTTTCTAATCTAGCTTGACCCCAAATATTAAGCATAAATATTTGATCAGAACTAAGTGTACTTTCTTCTGGTGTCCAATCAGATTTTATTTTTATTCTAACAAGAACTTCATTATCTGGAGATGGGTTTTCTTGAAAACTATGGGGTATTGTATTTTTTATCTCAACATATTGAACACCGCTATTATCGTTATAACCACCAAAAGAATTAGCTCCACCAGGATAATCATCTCTTTTACCTCCAGACGCAGTAAATCCATATGGCATTTCAATTGGATTTCCATCTGTATCAATCCAATTAATATTATATCCATTGTAAGTTGGATCATGATATGGTTTATTTCCTAGATTAACTATTTTAAATGGTGAAAAAACTAATGGGTATCCAAATTTCCAACTTTCAAACTTTTTATTAAAATATCCATTTGGTTGAAATTCTGATATATCTTGAGGCGTAGCTTCGCCATTATCAAAAAAAGCACTCCACTGTTCTAGTGCAAGAGGCATTAGTGAAGTACTACTACCAAACATTATCTTATCAAGAGTATTAGCGTTGTCAGGTAAAGATGAGTATATAGGGTAAGTAGTCGCACTTGCGCCTGCTTGATCGCTGGGTCCATAAGGAAGTGTTGTTCCATCCTCCCATTTAACATTAATAAAAAACTCGCCTCCCCCACTTGTAATTAATTCATACGACGAGCCCAATGGATCATTAACCCAATCATAAAACTTTTTATTTAAACTAATGCTATTAAGTGGCATGTGTAATCTATTGTAATCTTTCTTTACAAACATTGATTCAACATCTTCGTCACCAGTATCCCAAAAACTTGTGTTTAAATATTGCCAAATTAAATGACCAGTTTCCCATCCCATATCATCATCACTTGTTCCTTCCGCGTCAAAAGTAGTGTGGTCTTTTGAGCTTTGAACTTCTATATATCCACCGTATGTAAAATCTTGAGTTGTTTCAGCTGGTAGTTCATAAATACCATTACTCGTATACTCCAAATTCATTTTCGGCAAAATACAAACATTAAAAGCTGATATTGTATAACCTTCGTCAGGGGTAATTTTATATTCAATTATTTCATCTGCACCTACAACATCACTTATTGTTTGATTTAAATATATATCCTTTTGCCAAGTAGTGGTAGAACCCATATCACCGTTAACATGCTCTACAGTGCAATTTTCTATTACTCTTGGATTTTGTCTACCTATAAACTCGTGAGTTAGCCAATCGTTATAACCCTGAACAGTCCAACCGCTATCATCTCCTCCACTGTAATCACCACCTAAGTACTGTCTATAATCCCAGACCGTCCAGTAACCACTACTACTACTACCTGGATCGGCACCACCATCAACAGCATTATAAAGGCCTTGCATTGTCGGTCCAAATTCATTAAAACTTTGAACCCAAATACTATTAGGAATACCACTATCACCTTGATTCATATTAAACCAACCATTTTCAGAATTTGTAAAATAATTTTCAGGATAATAACCTATACTTTCGTTGTACGCACAGAATTCCGGAAAGCTAATTGAAAATTGCTGATTGTAAAAACTAGTGTAAAGCCCTAATAAACTTATCGCAGTTTGTTCTGTCGAAGCCCAAACAAAGTCGATGCCACTTGTAGCTGCTTCATCATAATATTGATATCTATAACTATCTTGTGTTCTGTTTCCAGTTAATAATTTCCAACTATTGTAGTTTGGCCATATTTGATTTGTTAATATCCACTTTAATTTATTAGGATGAGGTTCTACGTAAGGAACTGCATCCATGTTGATATCAAGATTTATCACGTGATTATTACCCGGCATAACAAAATCCTCATGTAAGTATACTTTAACTATAACTTTATTGCCAGGAGTGTTTGGTATACCAGTATCATGAAACGAAACGATATCTACATCTGATGGAGTATTATCGGGGTTATAAAAAGTTCCAGAAGCGCCACTTTGATATGAAAGCGGAGGAGGAACGTTGAATATTCCACTTCCATTTTCCGCTGTTCCCAGTTGTAAATAATCTTCATATGGTACAAGCCCTTCGTTTTGTATAGCGTCTTCTGTTAAATATCTAGTTCTACTGCAGAGGTGCGTAAAGCATATTCCAGTTTGTGTTCTCTTGACATCAATTTCTCCATCAGCTCCATAAGCTATTACGTAATCAACATCGTTTTGAGAAGAGTAATCGGGGTTTAAGCTTAGAGCATGGTTGGAGACGCTGTATTGCGAACTAATACCTTTAATTGAATTACCTATTCTAAAACTACTAGCGGCTACAACATATTGATAATCTTTTCCTTCTAAGTTTTCAGGACTATTGTTAGGCTCTATTGTCAATATTATATTACTACAACCACCTGGACACCGTTTTCCAGAAGAACCAAAAACCTGATTATGACCACTCCACATGCCGCCAGGCGCAGAATCTGTATCCATCCACGCATCATTGGTATAAGACATGCCAGCTATTCCACTGTTTCCAGGTATTAATCCACCTGGATTTACAGATAACCAATTAGTTTCATTTGGAATACCCTCTACTTTATCAAGTTCATGCTCTTGACTTATATGAGCTGTTATTATACAGTTTTTTAAGTTTGCCATATTTTTTTAATTATTAGGATCGTTTTGTACTACAAAATCATAAGTTGTTGGAGAAACCGAGCTATCAGTAATTGTTATTATCGAGCTAGCTAAGTTGGTTACAACACCGTTGCTATCTGTTGCGGCTACAACACACTCTATGTACTCTGGTCCTTCAGTTAAGAAGTCCTCTTTAATTCTAACAAAATAACTATTACTAGCGTTTGTACTAACATCAGTTCCATCTTCATTTGTAACCATATCTGTAAATCCATTTCCTAGTGCATCTACGTATATATCAAAAGAACTACCTTCAAATTGACAAACAAAATCTTTATTTATTGGTACTTGAATTTTAGTTACATGTCTTTCTATCCAGGTATTACCAGTTTCATCATTCGCATTTGTTTGAAGAATTTCAAATGGAATAACTTCTACAGTTTGCTCATAAGATTCTGAACTAGGATCATAGAACGAAAATCTCAATCCACCTTCAAGATCATCTATTGTTGCTGTACTATTAGGACCAAGTATATTTGCTTCTAAAATTGTACCTTGTGGTATGTTCTTACTATGTATTATCCATATAGGTTGATCTCCTTCATTTATAACAGGGTTAAGCGGCGTTAAAGATATGTACATTGGTATATCAACTGGATTACCAAGTCCTTGAACAGTAAACTCTTCAGTGTCTATATTACTTAAACTAGTTGATAAGCCTTTTATATAATTAAACCATTTATTTTCTTTATTGATAAACTCTGGAACACTACCACTTTGAAGATCTGTTTCAAAAGATTTAACATACCAACCCTCTTTATCTTCTAAATTATAAAATTCACCGTCGCTAGTATTATTAACAGGATTTCCAGCAGCATCTTCTATGTTATTAAAGCTAGTGTGTTTAACTATCTGAGCTTGAGAACCTTCATAATTTATAGTGTGGAAAGATTTAACAGAGCTAGGTATATCATTAAATAAAACTGTTAGTGATGCATCTGTTTTAGGTCCTTCTAGATACTGGAAGTCATTATAAGTTGGGACACCAATAGGTGTGTACATGCTATATGCCAATTGAACATCTGGAACTCCTCTAAATAAAATGTATTTATCATTTAAAGATAAACCTGTGTCAGGTAAAAAAGATTTAAAACTTGTCCAACCTTTAGCACTCTCATTAAATGAAACAGTTTTATTATAAGGAATACCATCTGCATCTTGATTATTGTTAAACCATCTAGTGCTGCCAAGATTTTTACTTACAGATAAATTATATTCACTATTAATAGTATCAAATGTTCCAACTAAACAAATACCATCTTTTAAGTTTTCTCTAAACCACCCTTTCATTCCAACGTTAGATATTGGTGTTAATCCATCTCTTGATAATCTCAAAACAGCACCTCTTTCTTTATCGGTAAAATACATTCTAAATTGATCAACAGCTAAAGATTCTGGATTTTTAGATATACCATAATCTCCAACAAAAGGTATAGCTGTACCTAAAACTCTATCTGTTGCTGTTAACTGTCTATTTCCATCAGCATTAAATAAAGCATCTTTATTTGCTAATATTTTTAAAACTTTATCTTCACAAAAAGTAACAACATCGGTATCTCTAGTTTTTAATCTTTGTATAGAACCATAAGATGGATTTAAATCTTTTGTTATTTTTTCTGCTTGATTAAACTCATTTAAATTATTTACTTCAGATATTGAGTTGTATATTCCTGAGTATATTAATCCACTTGATTTATTTTCTTCTCCATAACCAGAGAATGTTGAAGAAACTTTAACGCCATTATCTATTTGAGAAGCATTAAAATCATCTCTAACTCTATCTGATTCAACACCGTTACCAAAAGAATAGCAATTAAACCAACCTAATTGTATTGGATAATTATAAACATTCGAATCTATCTCATAAACACCCGTTGGTAGCTTTAGTGTTATAGTGTAAGTTTCACCATCCACCATCCAACTAGTGTACGATAACTGAATATTTGGAATAGCTGGATCAGTATCCGGTATGTTACCAAAGTTTGTTAAAAATATACCTGGATTACTAGTTGCGCCACCAATAACACCTAATGAACTTATATAACTCACAACTTGAAGACCATTTATAGCGTTTGTAGTTGAGTTGTTTATATCATTAAATGTTATTAATCTTGGGATGTAAGTACTTCCATTAGGATCTTGATAGTCTGTAGTGTTTTTTGATATCGTTGCTGTTATTGTTTCTACTGGTGCCAAGGGATTACCTGTAGTTGTGTCTGGTAGATTATAAAAATCTGTAACCCTTGAGGTTGTAATAGCTCCATTTGGATGATTAAAAAATAATCTATCACCTATACCAATAGAGTAGTTTTGTAAAGATGGAGTTGCCGACGAGTAATCATCTTGCTCTTCTTGAAAACTTTTTATTTCTATTAATGGTTTATTTTTTGTATAATAAATATTACTAACGTACGGTTCATAAGTAGAACTAGCAGAACCATCAACTAAATAAGCTGAAGGAATATCTGTAAATCCTTCACCCCAGTTTCTCTTAATAGATACTTTCGATTTTATTGGGGCAAAAGCAGAAGTGTTACCTTCTCTAAGTTTAAAGGGTATAGCGTCTGATGCTTCGTAATATATATCTAGATCAACATTTTCTTTAGGTTCTGTTTCCCAACAAGCCCCATCTATAGGTGATGGTAGTTCACCTGTTGATGTTATTGTTTTTTGCACTATTTCAAAAGTAAAATTTGTTAAACCATCATGTCTAACGTGACCTCTAGGATCCCACTCTTCATAGTTTATACCTCTACTATCAGCAAAAGGAAGACCATTATCTGGATTAATTTTTACAAAAGTAATTCTAACGCTTTGTCTTGAGCATTTATCCCCAGCATCACCTGGTATACAAACTGGACAACCATCTTTAACTAGAAGTATATCACTTCCAAAACCAGATGTTACAACTTCAATACCGTCCCAAGTTGGTATGTAGTCTACTGCAAAAGCCGACTCTATATCTATTAGTCCGTTTAGTGTTGTTTTAAAACCTCTTGTTCTAACACCATCTTGACTTTCATTTCCACCGGCAAGATTTTGCACGTCAGTACTTTCCCACCCTTGGGTAGAAGTGTAGTTCATTGAGTTTTCTGGCCAAGCGTTCCAATCGTTCTGTGTTCCATCGTTGTTAAATAAAAAATCTGTAACAATGGTGTAATCTAATGTAGGGCCAATACCACTATTTGCTGGACCAAATATTTTAGTAAAAACACTCTCATCATTAAGATTATCACTTTTAAAATAATTTCTTGTAGAAGCATTATTACCATTTCTAGTTGGCTCTAGATTTGTTCCAACTATTTTATAAACATGAGGATTACCGTTATTACTAGTATCATTAGCGAACCTAAATAAAGCACCATCAACTCCTAAGTTAGCTCTTAAAAGACCTTTAGCTGTTGTAGGACCACTTGAGTCCCAAGTGTCACCTAAAATTGAAAATGTAATTCTATTAAAAGAAACTGCTGCATCCATAGATGTACTAGTTACAAGCTCTGGTGAAGTATCAAAACCAGGTGGTCTATAGTATTTACCAGAATAACTAATGTTACCATCCATCGCTGATGTGTCCGGGCCAAAGCTCATTGCGTTATGGTATTTATCATTATCATACCAACTACTACTACCAGAGCCAGATGGCTGTCCATACGCATCGTAACCTACTTCATCGTACGGCGCCCACATAGCTGCTCTAGCGTTGTCAATGAATATTTGATCACCAGTCGCGTTTTCTAAATAATCTTCCCAGTATTTTGCTGTTTGTCCACCTGCTGCGATAGAATAACCGCAATCACCTTCACCATCAAAATCACTATATTGACCGTCACACTTTTTACAACCTAAAGCAAAAGTGTGAATATATAGTTGTTCATAAGGTACGCCACTATAAGTATTCCCGACACCACTTTGGTTAACTACATTAAAATGAAAATTTGCACCACCTATCCAGTTGTTACTAATACTATTACCATTTTCATCTTGTCCACCTCCCCATTGTGATTGTAGGTTACCACCAGTTGATATTGAAAATGGTCCATTTGCTCCTGGGTTTTGAGATTGTGTTGATATATATCCTATTGAAAAAGAGTGAATAGGATTATAATTGACCGTGCTTGGAGAAGATAACATTATATGTTCTTCTATTGTAACATCGGTTTCTATTTTAACAAAAAACTTACCATCAAATTCTGGTTTGTTTTCTAAAAAGTCTTCACTTATTTCAAGTTCATATTTTAAATCGTTGGTACCACCTGTATTTAAACTATAACTAGCGTTAGTAAACCTTTGAAACATGTTAACAACTTCATTGAAAGGAAGTTCCCATGAGATTTTTAAATCAGCAGCTGTGCTAGATACATCATCATCAACATATTGAAAATTAACAAGTGGAACAAAATGTGTAAATAATTCGTTTTTAACAGTACCATCATCATTAAAAGTTCTACCAATAAATCTTAAACTTAATTTACCCTTTCCTCTTGAACTTAATATCTCAACATTTTCATTTAAGCTAGGCACAAGTATTTGTGTTGACTGCATTAAGTTTGTCGGAGGTAGTGTTTCTGTGTTAACTGTTCCAGTAAAAAGGCTTGAAAGGTCTGGATCTAACTTTATAACACCAAGTGATCTTCTATCGGTTTTAATAAAATCAGGTGCTTCATTTTCAATAGCTATAATTTTATATCTAGCTTTTTCTAATATAGGGAATTGAGAGCCTGCTGCATTTTTTAATATTAAATAAGTTTCTTCATCAACTTTATTTCTATCAGCTGAGTTAAAAGATAACCAAATGTTACCATCATCAGCATTGTACCATCTATCCATTACTAAATTGTAATACTCGTTGGAAGTTTCTTTTATGTAGTATTTAACATAGTCTATCCATTCTGGCACATTGAAAGAACCAAAGCTCCAGTCTTGTGATATATTTAATTTATTCTCTGTAATTGAAAGTTGTTTTTCAGTAACAACATCACTGGTTGTTACATTCCAGGTAGAAGCATCATTACCTATTAACGATCCTGACTCTACAACTGGGGTTTCTCTACCGTACTTATCACCAAGTACTAAACCTAGTTTATAATTTCTTAATGATTTTATTGATTTTTTAGGATCAGTAAGAGTTGGTGTTGATAGACTTAATACACTAGGCTCTAATCCTACTCGAAAATCTAAGTTATAACCTTGAACATAATTACCGTACACTAGTCTGTTTCCAACAATTTCTTGTGCCAAAGCTCTACGAGGAACATTATCCCAACTTCTTAATAATTGATTAGCAGGTACAATTCTGTGTATCATTTCTGATGTTACAACTAATTTACCTGTCTGTAATTCTGAGTTGTTAGATCCTGGAGTAAAATACTCCCATTCTGGATCAATTTTTCTTTCTATTGTTTTAACTATGTATATCGTTGGAGAGTCTGTTGTTTTAAATAATATATCAACACCAGATACATCTAAAGGTCTATCTGAGTTTAATGGTAAAAAATCTTTTATACAAAGATATCTAAGTTGATTTGACATACCAAGATTAAAACCTTTTCTTGGTGAATACTCAAACTCATCTGGTAAAAACGCTAATTCAGACCAAGGTGAAAAAGCAGAATATTCTCCGTCTTCATATCTATATCTATATCCAAATCTAACAAACTTATGCTCAAAAAGTGGTTTACTTAATTCTAACTCTGCTTTCCAATCGTAAGTAGCATTAACAAGTTGATTATCTACACTTAGTATTTGAACTTTTATACCAACATCTGGAGCGCTTGTGTCATTACCATCTGCATCAACATATCCTAAAAATTTAACTTTTACAGAAACTTCACTTTCTACTTCTTCTTCTATTGACGTAAACGTTATAATATCATCAATAAAAAACTCAGTTCCTACAAAAGATATATTAACCCCTTCATCATTAATAATTAGTTCGTCTCCAATTTCAACAACTTGTGTTTCTGTATAGCCTCCAGCTTCAATTGTTTTAATAAAGCTAAAACCCCCTACAAAAACTTCTACATCTCCCACTCTATTTGTTCTACTCATTTCTAATGTAGGTGCTGTTCTTGGCGCTGATCTTAAAACGGTAACATGCTCTTCTCTTAAATCGTTATTTTTTGGACTGGTACTTGCTTCTAGATTATTACTACTACCACTAGCTAAAATAGGAACAAAACCACCTGTTGAAGGATTTTCAACCATTAATTGCGTTTGTTGCATTTTAATATAGTTGTCAGCATCTGTTGTACCAGCTATACATCTATCTACATTTATTTTTTTAGGTTCACCATTGTTGTCTGTCCAAAAAAGTAAATTATCTATAATGTTAATACCAGTTATATGGTAATACCTGTCTGTTTTAGTTTGATTTAGGCTATGAGTATAAATATAATATGGACCTGCTTGTTGTTGATTTTCCCACCCACTTGGTTTTCTAAAGTTTAAAGGCCTATCTGGATGTAAAAACTTAAAGCCAGCTACACCTAAGATAGGTTCGCCATTTGAATCGTTAACATCTAAACTACTTGGATCTATTTCTTCATAAAAAGTCATAGTGTTTGGAGTGGAAGTTGTATCTAAAGATTTAATTTTTGTAGAAAACCAAACACCAGTATGGTCACCCCAGCCACTTGTTGTATTAGAACCATAAACATCTACATCCATACCAACTCTATAAAGGCTAGCATCTGTAACTTCAATTTGATTAAATGGTAATAGAGGCAAAGTAACTCCAGGTTGTACAGTCACATTATTGTTACTATCTGTAACCTCAGCTTCGCCATATTGATAGCCTCCACAAACTTGAATCCAAGCTTGTAAAGCTCCAAAATAATCTACTACAACACGTCTTGAATTAGAACTATTGTTAAAATCTTGCCTCCAAATTACATCTCTAAAAAACAACCCTCTACCTGGATAATCATCATAATTAATATCTACAACATCATTTGTTTCCGAAATGGCAATTGTGAATCTTTCAAAATTTTGAGGAAGTGCTCCAGCCCAAAAAACGTAAACATGGTTATTTTTATCATCAGCTATACTAGCTATAGGAGCGTGAAACTTTGGTTGACTTTCAAAAGCGTGATCATAAGGAGATAAAGCTTGTGCGCTTTTTATATTTTGAACAGCACCAAGATCACCTTCACCACCACTATCACCAGTGGTAGTTCTAACCTGAATATTCATAGCATCTCTATACTCTCCATTAGGAACAAGTCTTTTATCAAGATCTTTGTTCATTCTTCCGCCTTGGAAAGTGTGTTTAATTTCTGGCATAATATTATTTTATTTGTTTACCCATTCCTTTAAGAACCTGAGTAAATTCTTCCATTTTAATATTTGATAATCTTATTTTTGCTTTTCTTGTTTCAGCAAATCTTTCTTTTTTAAATCTAGCAACTATGTACTCTGGTATGTTTGTTCTCGAAGATAGTACACCATAGGCTATGTGTTTGTATACAGCTTCTTCTGCGAACTTATGTACAACCATTTCAGCATCGGTTCCTAAACCGTCACTAATATATTTAAGTGTTACAGTTTCTCCAGCCAAAGCGGAACTAAAATGAATATAACCCCTTTGGTAATCTATATAAAACGATCCATTAACTTGACTATGTTGAGGATCTAGTCCATATCTTCTTCCTCTATTGTCTATTTCTATATCTGTTGTATCGTCAGAATATGGATCTGGATTAGGTGTTTGACCTTTATAATTATCCCACGTTTCACTAGGTGTGGTTTCACTTAAACTATCATTAACAGCATCTAAATCAGTGTCTACATACTGGTAGTTTCCATCGGTGTCTTGTTCTATAGAAAATGGATTAGATGTTTTTCCGGTTGGATACAAAACTCTTTCAATACCATCACTACCTACTCTAACTAATTTAACATAATTAACATAGTCTTGAGGGAGTATCATTGTTAATGTAGATGGAACTTCTATTTCTTGAGATTTAACAGACCTAAACACATCGTATGATAACTCTTGAATAGCTCTCATAGCGTGAAACTGAACATCTGTTCTATTAACTTTGTTTATTATTTTACTTTCTCCAACATAAGTAATCATGAAAGCTGATATTATATTATCAAGAGAGGTGAATTGGTAATTACCAAGATTACTACCAGTATAATATTGATTTTGAGTTTGATTGTCTAGTAGTCCCATAATTAATTATTTTGTTCTTGTTTAGTTTTAGCTTCTTGTGTCATAGCAACTTCAACTAAACCTGGTTTTTGTATAATAACACCAGTTAACTCTAGTATTTTTGTTACTAATTTTTCTTCTTCAGAAGGGTTTAGTAAGAAATTTATAGCTTGATTACCATTGAATAGTGGTTTCTCATTAACAACAACATAAGCCCACTTAGGTGCTGTTGGTCTAGCATAATACTTAAATATAAAATTTGTTGCTGCTGTAGGGGCTGGATATATTTTTGCAATTTTCTGCCCTGACGACGACGTGGTTCTTATGTACACGGATCTTTTCTTGGTTGGTGATAACAATGGATTGTTTAATATCTCTAATAATTCTTTTTCCGTTATTGCGTCGACTTCGGTTGTTCCGTCAGATTCAACTCGTTGTATAGATTTAATTCTATATGAGTCTGGTAGAGGATTTAGTTCACCATTTGTACCAACACTTAGTGTTTGAGAAACTTGGAATGAATGAAGATTATCCATGTCCATTTCTGCGTTATCAGCAAAATTTATATTATTTTTTAATTTATGGTAATCATCTTTTAATGAATGAAAGTAACTTTCAAATATTTCCATTTGAGCTTTATCAGCTAATAAATTAAAGTCCTGAGGTGTTAAATAACCTCTTTGCTCTTTATTAATTAAAACTAAAACCTTTTGATATACTGTATCTACACTTACTGCCATTTTTAATATCTTTTATAAGGAAACTGCATGTTTAGCCAATTTTTACGTTTGTTGCAACCGCAATCTTTCACACCAGTTGCTTTCATAGCAATATCAAACATTGACTTTATACCAGTTGCCTTTGTTATTTTTTCTATTGAATCTCCTAATCCTTTTGATCCCATAATT
>TARA_R110002012_G_scaffold41736_7_pt1 | contig 20545 bp, 17 predicted proteins | sample TARA_R110002012 | Tara Oceans TARA_R110002012 (sample SAMEA4396515) | marine metagenome | biome: Westerlies Biome; feature: [DCM] deep chlorophyll maximum layer (ENVO:01000326); material: water (ENVO:00002006), including particulate matter (ENVO:01000060) such as... | depth 40 m | reverse complement strand
CCGCATAACCGCCGTCATACGATATCCCACAAACCTTGGCGTTTTCACAATTTATGAAATTACCGCGTCGGCACTGTTGGCAAGTAAAGCAATGTCCGCCATGCCAGCCGACGCCCACGCGCTGTCCTTTTTTCCAGTTTTTTACATCTTTGCCTACTTTTTCAACTATTCCCACAACTTCGTGGCCGGGAACACGAGGGTATTCCAGACCTGGAAAACCACCTTGTTTTACAAAATTATCGCTATGGCAAATACCACAGGCTTCCACTTTTATTAATACTTCATTATCTTTTGGAGTCGGTTTTTCCATTTCAACAATTTTGAAATCGGCTCCCGCTTTTGGTACTTGTACTGCTTTCATACGTTTATTGTAATTGGTTTATCTGTGAATTTTCATGAGAATTTAAAGGTACACATTGTAAATTCCCTTTTGTTTTAAGGGAACGTTAAAAGGAAATTACCTTTTTGAAATTCTATAGAAAATGAAAGAAGCAACAAATCCAACTGCTGAAAAAATTGCCAACATCCAAAAAACGGCTTGATGTCCTGATTCTCCTGGCGAGGCATCTAAAAAATAACCTATTGCAGGGCCTGCAAAAATATCGGGCGTGTATCCTATAAATGAGATAATTCCCACCGCTGTCCCCGTAAACAATAATGGAATATTGCCTTCTTGTAAAACTGCGAAATACAATACACGTGCGGCGTAAACACCCACTGCGGTAACAATGATTGAGAGAAAAAATAGTACGTTTTCACCTTCACCCAAAATTCCGGATGCAAAAAGTAAAGCGCCAACAATAGAAAGTAAAAAGCCAAAACATAAATAAATGGAGGCCCGGGAGCGGTCTGCAAGAAACCCGACCAATATGCCAACTGCAGGCCGGATAAACAACAAAAAAGTACCGGTTTCAGCAGCGTCAACTTCACTGTACCCCATTACTTCGTTGGCATAAAGGGAGAATATATCGGTTATTTTATAGCCTACATATGCGCACAGAATTATAACCATCAACAACCAAACTGCGGGAAGTCGTAATACCGTTTTTATATTCTGAAATGTTATTTTCTCAAGAGTTACGGGTTCAGCTTTTTTATCAATTTTCAGAAAAAAGAAAACCAAAACACCGATAAATGCTACAATCGCCGATGATACATATATTACAAATTGAAACGCATCTGCTTGTTCTGTTGCATTTAAAACAGTATTTGATTCTGAAACAAACAATGAAAACACAAAAACGCCCAATAACCCAAAAAGCGCTCCTACCAATCCGCGGCCGCCGTCCAAAAATCCAAAGGCTTTCCCTTGGTTTTCTGTTCCTCCCCAGACTCTTGTAGCTTTTATCATTGCAGACCAAAAAAGAAAAATAGTAGTGAACCCCCAAAACCCATAGAGTATTGCCAAGGTTTGCAATGATGGATTATTCGCATAAACCAATCCACCTAATGCTGTTAAAATGAGTGCTGTTCCCATCAGTTTCCGCGGTTGAAACTTATCTGCCAAAGGTCCGCCGAATAAATAGGAAAACAGCGCTACAATTCCATATACTGAAAAAAAAAGCCCTAATTGCGTATTGTTAATTTCAAAAACATCCAAAACCGTAGCTCGGAAAACTCTTACCAAAACAAAGGGCAGGATAAAAACCGCCTCACCAGAAAGTATGAGCAAGGTTATATAGAGGTGTTGACGGGAAATATTTTTCAAAAAAAAATCTTGTATCGAATAAAGATAAATATTTCAATTTTTAAGAGCTTCGTTATACATTAAACTTATTTCTGCCATCCTGTCAGAAACTTTCCGCTGGCATAATCATTGTCTTATACAGAGCGTAGATTAAAATTTTGAATTAAATAATAACAATAAACTATAGATATGAGTAAAATAATTGGAATCGACTTAGGTACAACCAACTCCTGCGTTGCCGTAATGGAAGGTAGCGAACCAACGGTTATTCCTAACGCCGAAGGAAAAAGAACAACGCCTTCCGTAATTGCATTTGTGGAAGGTGGTGAAATTAAAGTAGGAGACCCTGCAAAACGTCAAGCGGTTACAAACCCTACCAAAACCATCAGCTCCATTAAGCGATTTATGGGGAACAAATATTCCGAATCAAAATCTGAAGCGGAACATGCAGCTTACAAAGTAGTTAAAGGTGACAACGATACTGCCCGTGTTGATATTGACGGACGTATGTACACCCCACAGGAATTAAGCGCGATGATTCTTCAGAAAATGAAGAAAACCGCGGAGGATTATTTAGGACAGGACGTTACCCGTGCGGTAATTACTGTTCCAGCATACTTTAATGACAGTCAGCGTCACGCAACTAAGGAAGCAGGCGAAATTGCTGGACTTAAGGTAGAGCGTATTATAAACGAGCCAACGGCTGCAGCCCTTGCGTACGGACTTGATAAAAAAGGAACCGACCAGAAAATTGTGGTGTTTGACTTTGGTGGTGGTACGCACGACGTTAGTATCCTTGAATTAGGTGATGGCGTTTTTGAAGTATTGGCTACCGATGGTGATACACACTTGGGTGGTGATGATGTGGACCAAAAAATTATCAACTGGTTGGCTGATGAATTCAAAAAAGAAGAGGATTTCGATTTGAAAAAAGACCCAATGGCGCTTCAACGTTTGAAGGAAGCTGCCGAGAAAGCAAAAATTGAATTGTCTTCATCAACCCAAACCGAAATCAACTTGCCATACATTACGGCAACTTCCAGCGGACCAAAACACTTGGTTAAAACGTTGACGCGTGCTAAGTTTGAGCAGTTAATTGAGGACCTAGTAAAAAGAACCATTGCGCCTTGTGAAAAAGCATTAAAATCTGCTGGATTAAGCAAAAGTGATATTGATGAAGTAATTTTAGTAGGTGGTTCTACCCGTATTCCTGCAGTACAGGAAGCGGTTGAAAAATTCTTCGGAAAAAAACCTAGTAAAGGGGTAAACCCAGATGAAGTTGTGGCCGTTGGTGCTGCAATTCAAGGGGGTGTATTGACTGGAGATGTGAAGGATGTATTACTTCTTGATGTTACGCCGCTTTCTTTAGGTATTGAAACAATGGGCGGTGTAATGACCAAATTGATTGAGGCCAACACAACCATTCCTACCAAGAAAAGTCAGGTATTCTCTACTGCGGCGGACAATCAGCCGAGTGTGGAAATCCACGTATTGCAAGGAGAGCGCCCAATGGCGAACGACAATAAAACAATCGGTCGTTTTCACTTAGATGGTATTCCACCAGCACAGCGCGGTACGCCACAAATTGAGGTGACGTTTGATATTGATGCCAACGGTATCATTAAAGTAAGCGCTGAGGATAAAGCAACCGGTAAAAAACAGGATATTCGTATTGAGGCTTCTTCCGGACTTACCGAAGAGGAAATCAAAAAGATGAAAGCGGATGCCGAGGCAAATGCCGAAAGCGATAAAAATGCGAAGGAAAAAGTTGAAAAACTGAATGAAGCGGATGGAATGATCTTCCAGACTGAAAAGCAACTGAAAGAGTTTGGTGACAAATTATCTGACGATAAAAAGAAACCAATCGAGGAAGCTTTGGAAGAGTTGAAGAAAGCTTATGAAACAAAGGAAGTTGAAACCATTCAACCCGCTTTGGATAAAATAAACGAAGCTTGGAAAACTGCTTCAGAAGAAATGTACAAAGCCCAGGCCGAACAGCAAGGCGCCCCAACCGGTGATGCCGGAGCAGGAGCTGAGCAGGGAAGTACAGGTGGCGGTTCTGAAAACAGCGATGTTGAGGATGTAGATTTTGAAGAAGTGAAATAAAAAGCCCCCTAACCCCCAAAGGGGGAATCGGGAAATGCTTAAAAGCAAAACCGCAACCTGAGAGGGTTGCGGTTTTTTTAATTATTATAATTCGAATTATTACTTTTTATCTGTATGAAGCTTTAGATTTTTTAAATCATATCAGTATCCCAAATTATCAAAAAAAAGAGCGACCTCAAAAAGGCCGCTCCATTTAAAAGCTTGTTTTTTAACCAAATATTAAGCTTTAAGGTCTTTGGAGTGGGTGGGGGCCACTTAGTTCAAAGACCGGGGCCAATCTACTAATTATTTTTTTCTTTCAAAGCATTTTAACTATAAAATATGCTTTTTAACGTGTTTTTAAAAAATAAGCGGCCCGTTATAGGCCGCTTGGAAATGAGGAAATAGAATAGTGTTAATCTTCATTCTCGTCCCGCTCTACAGCTATTATAGACTGCACGGGCTCAATTTGTGGGGAGGAGTTATTGAGTAAATCTATTTTTGCTCCAGAATTTGACAATAGTATCACTGAAAAATCATCTGGATTATTAAAGTTATTTTCTGCTACCATAAGTTGCTTCAAGTTTGGGCAACTTGCCAATTCCTGAGGTAAAGAACCGTGCAAATCGTTGTCAAATACATTAAAGACTTCAATCTTCCTTAGCTTTCCCAAGCTTTCAGGCACCATACCACTCAATTGATTGCTGCTTAAGTGCAATTGCTTCAAATTTGAGAGGCCACCCAAAGATTCTGGAATGTTTCCGCTAACTGCAGTACCGTTTATTGCTAAAACTTCTAACTGTTCCAGATTGCCCAATTCCGCAGGAATAGTTCCCGAAATGGGGTTAAACGACAATTCCAATTTTTTCAAATTTTTTAATTGTCCCAATGAAGCGGGCAAGGTACCATTCAAATTATTGAATAATAAATTGATGCCAGTTACCTTGTTATTATCAACCGTAACTCCGTACCAAGTTTCCACGGGTTGCTCCACATTCCATTGTTTGTTCCATTCCAAACCATTTGTAGCGGTGTATAGATCTAAAAGAACTTGTTTTTCTTGTTTGCTTACCTGTGCCAAAACTATGGACGTGATAAACATACATATGCAGGTTAGTGTTGCCTTTTTCATAGTTTGGGGCTATTTGGTTGTTAAAGCGAAGTAAAAGAAATACAAAAGAAGTTAAAACACAAAATTATTCGATGAAATGCACGATAAATAGCAAACTATTTTGAAATCTTTAGTAAGAATTCTCTGTTCACTTCATGAATACCTTCAAAAACCTCAATTTTTAATCGATTTTGAAAAAGTTTGCTTCCCTTTAGTTTTTCTTCCGTTTTCCGAGCTTCAGTAATGTATTGGTCTTTATTGCCATAAAGATAAATTACTTCTGTTTTCGTATTCAAAAACTCAAAATCTGCAGGTTCTAGTTCATTTGGAATACCGCCCGAATGCAGAATCAATTTATTGCAATGAATTTTACGGCTTGCCACCCATCTTGTAGCGATTGAAACCCCTTGTGAATAACCCATCACAATTAGATTAGTTTTTTTTCCAACCATTTCTTTGCTATAAACTTCATCAATATAGTTCAGAATATTTTGGGTTTCCATCTGTGTGTTTTCACGCGTAAGCCAAGAGGCTCCCACATGTTTAAAATCTTTTCCTTGGTAGTATTTTGAAGGGGCTTGGGGCGCGATAATGTAATTTTCATCAGCATCCAATTCTGAAAAATAATTGATGAAATATTTACTCAAATATCCCATTCCATGAAAAACCATCCAAACATTTTTTGTTTCTTCAGTAAAATTATTGAGGGTATGATAGGTATTTGTAGTAGCGTAGGTTGCTTTCTTTTGGGTACTCATATTGTTAACTTCAATTTTGTATTTTTACAAATGTAAATCAATACAATGAAGTACACTAACGATGAAATTTTGGCAGCTTGCAACAAGATGTGCCAAAATACCTTAATGGAAACTCTTGGAATAGAATTCACTGAAGTGGGTGATGATTTTTTAGTAGCACGAATGCCGGTAACCCCTAGGGTCCACCAACCAGATGGGGTATTGCATGGCGGAGCATCTGTGGCTTTGGCAGAAAGTGTGGGTAGTGCGGGGGCATTTATTTTTTTGAATACCAAAGATATCGTCATTCGCGGAATTGAAATTGCCGCCAACCACGTAAAAAGTGTTCGCGATGGTTATGTATATGCACATGCCAGTATAATTCATAAGGGAAGGACAACCCAGCTTTGGCAGATAAAAATATTGAACGAAGACGGGGCCCTCGTTTCGCTCGTAAAACTGACCACCCTCACCTTACCCAAAAACAAATAATGGACTTTAACCTACTGACCGAAAAAATTTCAAAACAGTTAAAAGATAACTTGCCCTTTGTGGTTTATTCCTCACCAATAGAAGAAAAGGTTTCCGCTCTTCTTCAAAAAGATCAAAAACTTTTTACCATAAAGGAAATGACCCAAAAGGGTTTTGTTTTGGCACCTTTTAAATATGATGGAAATGCGCTTTTTATTCCAGAAAATGTTTCTGAAAAGATTGAAAGCAAAATAATAAGTACTGATATTAAACCAGTTAATAGCCCAATTGCCATAGATGCTTCGGAAGAGAAAGAATACTTGGGAAAGGTTGCCAAAACAATTGAAAAAATTAAAATGAGAAAAGCCTACAAAATTGTTCTTTCCCGTTTTAAGGAATTTCACTTAAATGACTTTTCAGTTGAATTACTTCTAACTAGATTATTCACAATAGACCCTACTGCTTTTCGATACATTTGGTATCATCCTCAGACAGGATTATGGTGTGGTGCCACACCTGAAACTTTGGTGCAGGTAGAAAAAAATTCATTTAAAACAATGGCATTGGCTGGCACACAGTCATTTACAGGTAATACGTCAGTAGCTTGGGGGCCAAAGGAACTTGACGAACAGCAATTGGTAACGGATGCCATAACTAATAGCTTGCAACGGGTGACTTCGGTTTTGAAAGTTTCCAATCCATATACCCATAGAGCTGGCTCATTATTGCATTTGCGCACTGATATAGCTGGAATTCTAAAAAATGGAAAGGCAACCTTGACTACAATAGCTGCCGCTCTTCACCCTACACCGGCCGTTTGTGGTACGCCCCAAAAGTTTGCCAAGGAATTCATTTACGAAAATGAAGGCTACGATCGCGAATTTTATACAGGGTTTTTAGGTCCCATACAAGAAAATGGAGCAACTGCCTCATTAATGGTAAACCTACGCTGTATGAAAATAGAAAATAATACCGCCCGTATTTTTGTGGGCGGGGGTATTACTATTGGTTCACAACCGAGTGATGAATGGCAGGAGACACAAAATAAAATGCAAACCATGCTTCAAGTATTGCGGCCTATGCTGTAATAATATTCGGCGTCTTTGTACCTTTGCAGCGCATGAAATTTTCAAATAAGATTCTCTCACAAACGCTTGTTCAATTATGCTTGGACAAAGGTATAGACCATATAGTTATTTCTCCCGGATCGCGTAATGCCCCCCTTACCATTGGTTTTGGAGAAGCCCCGGATTTTAAGTGTTTTAGTATAGTAGATGAGCGATGCGCAGCCTTTTTTGCTTTGGGAGTGGCACAGCAATTAAAGAAGCCCGTCGCTATTGTTTGCACCTCGGGTTCGGCTTTATTAAATTACTATCCTGCAGTGGCTGAAGCATTTTATAGCGATATTCCATTAGTAGTTATTTCAGCTGATAGACCTGCAAATTATATAGATATTGGTGATGGGCAGACTATTAGGCAGGAAAATGTTTTTGAAAACCACATTCTATACAGCGCAAATTGCAGTGAAGGTGAAGATTTTCAGATTAAAAACGAAACCGAAATAAACATTGCCTTAAATACCGCAATCGAGCTAGAAGGCCCTGTTCATATAAACATTCCTTTTTCTGAGCCTTTATACCAAACTACCGAAAATCAAATGGTTTGGCCCCAGAATGTAGCTGCACGTTGGGATGATGCAACAATTGAAGAAGATCTGAAACCTTTTTTATCCAAGTGGAACTCAAGCAAGCGCAAAATGATTTTGGTGGGCGTTTTGCCCCCCAATAGTGTAGAGCGACGGTTTGTAGATCAATTGTCCAAAGATGAAAGTGTTTTAGTGCTGACAGAAACCACTTCCAACCTTCATAATGAAAACTTCATTATGGCCATAGATCAGCTTATCGCTCCCTTAGTGGAAGAAGACTTCAAAAAATTGCATCCGGATATTTTGCTCACTTTTGGGGGTATGGTGGTTTCAAAGAAAATTAAGGCATTTTTGCGCAGTTTTCCGCCAAAACAGCACTGGCACGTTGATACCAAAAAAGCATTTGACACTTATTTCGTTTTGAAACATCATTTTAAAACCACTGTTAATGACTTCTTTGTTCAATTTCTTCCGAAGACGATTTATGTAAATAGTGATTATCAAAAGAATTGGCTAGCGATAAAAAAATATAGATTGCAACGGCACGAAGCATATGAAAAAGAAATTCCATATTCTGACTTTATGGTTTTTTGTGAAATATTCCACAGCGCTCCAAAGCATATTCAGTTGCAATTGAGCAATAGCGCAACCATACGCTATGCTCAGCTTTTTAATATTCCACCTTCTGCCGAAGTATTCTGCAACCGTGGCACCAGCGGAATAGATGGAAGCACCAGTACGGCAGTTGGTGCGGCTTTTGCTTCAAAATTGCCTACTATTTTCATCACGGGCGATCTTAGTTTTTTCTATGATAGCAATGCACTTTGGAATAATTATATCCCAAAAAATTTCAAAATAATAGTTATAAACAATGGCGGTGGGGGTATTTTCAGAATTCTTCCTGGAGAAAAAGATACACAGCTTTTTAACACCTATTTTGAAACAAAACACAATCTAAACGCAAAACAGCTTTCAGAAATGTATGGTTTTAAATACGAAGCGATACACGAAAAAGAAGACTTAAAGATAACACTAAAAAAGTTCTTCAGTATAAAAGAAAGACCTGCTTTACTTGAAATTTTCACACCTTCAACAGTAAATGATAAAGTACTTTTGGGATACTTCAAATACATTTCATAAATATCCTTTTCCCCAAATAGCTGCTTCTGTAAGGTTGTTGAACATGTGAAAAGGTTTTTTACAGAACTTAGCCTCCAGTTCTGCATTGGTGTGTCCCACTTCACTATAGTTTACCACTCCTACGGCACGCAGGGTGGGTACTTTGTTTAAATATTTGTAATCCATCGGCTTAATGGAGTAGGAGTGCACGCGATTGGAAATATAGACCCACGGCTTAGTTCCTAGGTAATTAAGGCCTTTCAGCAAAATTGAGAAACCAGTCTTATAAGAAAGAACAACACCTTCTTTCGCTTCAAAAATAACAATGCCATTATAAAAATAAATCATACCAATATCTGTTTCCGTTTTTTTCTTTAATTGGAAATCTGAAGGAAGGTTATGTTGCGTTATTTTTTCCATTTCAACGTGAATTTACATTTTAAGTTTGATTTGTATGTACGTGTTGTTGAATTTTTTTTGATAAGAATAGCCTACCTTTGCCTTTATGATAAAACTAGGTGAATACAATACTTTGGAGATTCTACGGGAAACCGAACCAGGTCTATATTTAGGTGATGAGGAGGAGAATGTGGTGTTATTGCCACATAAGTATAAGCCCGAGGAATATGAAATTGGTGATGAAATATCAGTTTTCGTCTATCTCGATAATGAAGAGCGACCCATTGCCACAACGCTAGATCCTTTTCTTCAGCTAAATACCTTTGGATACCTGCACTGCAGTGATGTAACCGAATATGGTGCATTTATGGATTGGGGCTTGGAAAAGCAGCTCTTTGTTCCGTTCAAAGAACAGGCCCGTCCAATGAAAAAGGGCAATTGGTACATTGTGTATTTATATATTGATGAAAAAACCAATCGTTTGGTGGGAAGCAGCAAAACGAACCACTTTCTTCAAAACGACAATCTGACCGTAGAACCTTTTCAGGAAGTCGATATTTTGGTGACGCATTTGACTGAAAAAGGCGCAAATGTTATAGTAAATGGGCTACACAAAGGATTGATCTATATTGAAGATATTTTTGAAGATATACGAACGGGAGATAAAATGAAGGCTTTCATTAAGAAAATCCGCCCTGATAATAAGATTGATATTGTACTGCAAACGCCAGGTTATAAAAGTATTGAGCCTAATGCAAATTTTATAAGGGAAGAACTTGAAGCTGCAGGTGGTTTTTTACCGCTTCATGATAAATCAGATCCGGACACGATTAAAAATATGTTGGGAATGAGCAAGAAAAGCTTCAAAAAAGCAATCGGGACGCTTTACAAAGACAAGCAGATTGTAATAAAAGAAGACGGGATAGCGTTAATTTAATTTTTAGTAACCGTTTATACGGTAAGGAGCGCAGCGCGGGCACACACCGTAGGGAGGACAGGAGTCTGCAAAAAGGAAACCACGGGAAGCGTCTTTATAAGCAATGTTCTTAACTTTAGTTGAACCGTCGGCACTGTAACTGCTGTTACCAAATACGCCATATTCTTTAGGATCCAAAGAAATTTGAATGTCAGATTTCACATAGTTTTCACTTGCTGCCATTGCATCATACATACTTACTGGCTCTCGATAATTATTTTTATTCATTTTAAATGAAGGTAGCTTCTTTGAAACCTTTTTCGAAAAATCTGAATTTGAAGATAATAGTGAAGTGCTCATTAAACTCTCAACTTCTGGTAAGCTCACAAAATCCAATTTATATTTATTGGACTCAAAATCCAACTGTGCCGAAGCAAACAGCGGAAACAGAAAAAGTAGAAGTAACAATTTTTTCATCACGGCAAAGGTAACAAAAGTTAGGCCAAGTTTAAACCCATCTAAATTCAAAAGGTTGCGAAAGAGTCGTTATTATAAACTCAAGTTTTGGGCAGTACTTTTAGGCACTGCATCTTGGTGGACTGTTATACTTATTGCCTTTAAGCGCATATAAGCCTCACTAAAATAAACATATCCGCCATTGGCTACGCGGGTTTCATCTGTTCCCCAACTGTTTTTTACTTTGTAATATTTTGTTCCGTTTTGGTCACGAAGCATACCTGTTATGTGCATTAAATGATCGTCTGTGGTATCATAGTTTTCAAATTCTTGTTGGCGGTATTCTTGTGTGATTTTCTTTTCGGGATAAATGCCCTGCAATGCTTTTATGTTATTCTCGCTAACTTCAGGAATTACGGCTACGCCGTCTCTTGAAGAAAAAGTTTTTTCGCTTACGTCGCAATCCAATTCTACAGTAAAGCCATTTTCCAACGCATTATCAATGGTAGCCAGCATTTCATCTAATGGAACATTGTAAAAACTGCCGTTGCTCCAATTGTCAGGTATGTTCAATATAAATTTTGAATAGAATGGAGCGTGGGTAAAACTAGTAAGATTCACATATTCGGCAGGTTGAATTTTGGTCATTACCAAAAAGCTTTGCGGGGTGTATTGCTTCCCTTCATATGTAAAGTTGGTTACGTTTTTACCCAAATAAACATCCAGAATACCTTCTATTGCGGAGCGCCATTTCGGACTTAGTTTTCGTCCGGGATTATCAACATAAGTTTTCAACATGGCTTCCAGCACGGCAACCATTTCGGCGTGATTGTGGGTGGTTTCCCCATTAATCAGACCATTAAAGGCCGCTTCGGGCACCAAACCATTTCTTTTAACAGAATTCATCACATCGTGCGCCAAGCCACCCTCACTGAATTGCGCTTTTCCTTGTCGCATAATATAGTTTTCGGCTTTTAATGGATACGTGTTTCGTACTTGGTACATTTCGCTTAAATCAATTTTTTTCCCTGTAAGGCGAATAATTTCACTTTCCAAAAACGAAGTACTGCTAAAGCTCCAGCAGGTTCCGGTAATTCCTTGGCTTATTACCGGAGTTACTTCAAGGTCGGTAACGGTTGTGAATTTATAGGCTTCTTGTGCGGTTAGGATTGTTGTGAAAAGGATTGCAATTAGAAAAAATACGTTGCGCATAATGTTTGAAGTTGTATTTATGAGATTCTGGCTTCGTGGGAATTATTATCTTTGAAAACAAAAATAATAATTATGTCTTCACCCAACTGGAAAACTGCAAAAGAATATACCGATATAACCTATAAAAAATCAAACGGAGTGGCGCGAATCGCTTTTAACAGACCCAATGTGCGCAATGCTTTTCGTCCCAAGACCACTTCCGAATTGCTCGATGCTTTCCACGATGCACAGGAGGATACTGCTATTGGCGTGGTATTACTTTCTGCGGAAGGACCATCTTCCAAAGATGGGGTTTATAGTTTTTGTAGCGGGGGCGATCAAAAAGCGCGTGGCCATCAAGGCTATGTGGGCGATGATGGGTACCATCGTTTAAATATTCTCGATGTTCAACGTTTGATTCGTTTTATGCCGAAGGCGGTTATCTGTGTGGTGCCGGGTTGGGCCGTTGGGGGCGGGCACAGCCTGCACGTGGTTTGTGATTTAACCTTAGCAAGTAAAGAACATGCTATTTTCAAACAGACCGATGCCGATGTTACCAGTTTTGACGGTGGCTATGGAAGTGCCTATTTAGCCAAGATGGTAGGGCAGAAGCGGGCGCGTGAAATCTTTTTCCTTGGAAGAAACTATTCAGCACAGGAAGCTTATGAGATGGGCATGGTGAATGCCGTTATCCCGCACGATGAGTTAGAGGATACAGCTTATGAGTGGGCGCAGGAAATTCTTGCAAAGAGCCCAACCTCTATTAAAATGCTGAAGTTTGCAATGAATCTTACCGATGACGGGATGGTGGGGCAGCAAGTATTTGCGGGTGAAGCTACACGCCTTGCTTATATGACGGATGAGGCCAAAGAGGGGCGTGATGCTTTTCTTGAAAAAAGAAAACCTAATTTTGATAAAAAGTGGTTGCCGTAGAGCTTTAAGTTTTTAATAATAGCCATTCGTGTTTTGTATCCTATGGAGATATAACAAAATTAAGGAATTTCTGTTGCACGCATCATTTTACCCCTCTGTTTTATCAAAGACCAGTACTTCATCGTCTTGATCGTTCCTGATGGTAAGTTGGGTTTCTGTGATTGAAAGTATCACCAGGTTAAGAGTATCTGTACCAAAAGTTAAAGTTAAATCAACATTGTTTGTTAGGGTATAAGTCAGGGTTTCTATGCCTAATGATTGGCAGCTTCCTGAAGTTTCTTCAAATATCTCCAGTTTTAAAGTCCCGTCTGTTTTAAACAATAAATTTGTCTTTTTTTCGCAGGATGTAGTGGTGCCAGGAGTCTTGGATTCCTGATACCATTTTCCGGAAGTAAGAAGTTCTAGGTTTGTGGCTTCTTGTGTTTCTGAAGAATCATCGTCTTTGTTGCAGCTAAAGGTTAAGATTGCAAGACATATCAAAGTAATTGCTTTTAGTGTTTTCATCGTTATTTGTTTTTTGAGATTTCTGTGGAAGTGTTTTGAAAATTTAATCGTGCCTCAATTTTGGTAAGGCGATCTTCAATTTGATTTTGTTTTTTCAATTGATTTTTTAAAGTTTCTATTTCTATTTGCTGCTCCTTAAGTGCTTCCAAAAGCACAGGAACTAGCTGGATATAACTTACGCCCAGATAGCCATTTTCAACATCTACAACCGAAACCATTTCAGGGAAAACCTCTTGGACATCTTGAGCAATTACTCCATATTCCCGCTTCATTTTTGGATCATCTTTCATATTATAGGAAAAGCCTGTAATTTTTCTGAGGCGCGCTAAAGGGTGGTCTATAGGTTTAAAGTTCTCTTTTAACCTTCGGTCGGAAACATCTGTAATAGTACCCGTATATTCTATATCGCCAATTACATCTAGCTCTGCATTGGGGGCTGTATTTGCAATTCCTACGTTGTCTGCAAAATAATTACCGATTCCCCCGAAACCATAACTGAAATAGGTGCCGTTATACCAAAGAGCTTCTGCTCCATTTACCCGCAAAGCAACACCGCTTGCAATATCTTCATTCAAATTTAAAGTACCGGAGACAGATAATGGGTAATCAGGAGAAGATGTGCGCACCCCCACATTATCGACACTGGCATCAACCATGAACGTATTTTGATCAACTTGCAAGTCACCGTTGTTATCCCATTGCAATAATAGCGGTAGGTTGGTATTCGTAATTATTTCGTTGGGGTCAAACCGCATTGATCCGCCAATTTCCAGCACGCCAGATCCTGCAGTACCACTGGCGTCGGTAGTTGATACAAAACTTGCCAATCCATCGTTCATATAAAAATTTCCCCTGAAATATCCAGAATAGTTGCCACTTCCCTGCGCATCAGAATAAATTCCATAGTGGGTACCTCCAGCGCCAGAAGCTATGGAAGAGAAAACGCCATATTTGGTTCCTGTTCCTGAGCCCGAAAGTACAATTCGGGAACCTATATGCAACCCATTTCCAGAGTTGGTTATTCTGGATTCGGATGCATAAATTGTTGCATTGCTAGATCCTTGCATATAGTTTTCAATACCTATTTGGTTGGTCGTAGAAGCACTTGTAAAGGTGTTGAAAACCCCATAATGGGTGCCGTTTCCAAATCCCGACATGTTATTATAAGTTCCATATTGGGCAGTATTACTGTTAGCCAAAATATTATTTCTAATTCCATATGGAGTCCCTACACCCGAGCCTGTAATGTTGTTTTGTATAGCATATTGTATTCCAGTACCACTTCCATCCAAATTGTTCTGGATACCATATTGATTACCTGTTCCATTACTTTCAAGATTATTTATTATGGCTATATGATCTCCATTGGAAGAGGCAGTAAATGTATTCTGAACCCCGAATTTAGCTCCAGAGCCGGTTCCTGTAAAAATATTTCTTTCTCCAAAATGCGCTCCATTTCCTGTATTGGTAAAACTACTGGCATTTCCAAACAAGTCTGCATCACTACTTCCCTGCATAATATTTTGAACACCATATTTAAAGCCTGTGCCATTCGCTACTATGCTATTGAACACTCCGTAATGAATTCCGCTACCGGAGCCATTCAAATAATTTGACACTCCATATTGAGCCTGGTTCGCCGAATTGGAAATGTTATTCCGAACCCCTATTTGGACGCCCGTTCCAGTACCTGTAAGATTGTTCTCTACTCCATAATGGTCTCCTGTGCCATTTCCGCTTAAAATGTTTTGTATTCCATAATGAAATCCGTTTGCTGAATTATTTATTTCAGTTTGAACCCCATACTGATACCCGCTTCCTGAACCAGTAATATAGTTGCGAACTCCTAAATGGATGCCACTACCAGTATTTGAAATATCGTTACTTATGCCATTTACGCCTCCATTTCCAGCACCCGAAATGAAATTGCTCATTCCATACTGGAGGCCAGAACCATTGGCTATCAAATCGGTAAAATAGCCATGATGGGTTCCTGTGCCCGTACCAAACAACGTGCTATAAAATCCAAAATGCTCCCCATTTCCGCTGTTATTATTCCTTGAATAAACACCATATTTGTTGGCATCACCACTGCCTACGATGTTTGTGAAGCTTCCATGGTGGTATCCACTACTGTTGCTATCAATTAAATTGTAAGTCCCAAATTGTTCTGTAGCAACATTGTTTGATACTAAGTTGTAAGTTCCAAATTGGGTGCCGCTTCCATTGCCTAAAACTTCATTTCGTACTGCGGTATGTGTTCCTGTTCCTGTGTTATCAATTATATTGAAACTGGCCAATTGGTTTCCGTTTCCAGTTCCCCGAAGATGATTTGTGGTTCCCTCATGCTGACCATTGCCCGTGTTTTCAATATAGTTTAAAATGCCACGCTGCAACCCTGAACCAGTTCCAGCAAGTGTGGTAAGCAAACCGTCATGAAGTCCGGAACCTGAACCATTTATTAAGATATTGAGGCCTCTATGAGCGCCATTTCCATTGCCGGTAATTTGGGTAAAGGTACCTAGATGATAACCATCTGAAGTGTTTTCAATAGAGATAGCATTTCCATAAATTTGACTACTCCCAGCTCCTAAAAAACGGTTGTAGGTGCCATACTGATTCCCTCCTCCTATATTGGAAATAGTATTAAAAGTTCCAACTTGACTTCCTATGCCAGCACCATATAAAAAGTTGTAGGCCCCATAATGAATTCCACTACCACTACCATTTACATTGGTTAAAAGCCCATAATGAAATCCATTACCGGGGGAATTAATTGTGGAAGAAAACCCTACTTTCTGAAAATTATCAGGTGAAACTATATTAACAGTGGAACCATTTTGGTTTATATCTGAAATACTTGTCATGTTAACATAAGCCCCAGTGAACCCTTGCGTATCAATATCCAAAGGGTAATCTGCCGTATTCTTACCAATGGCCACATTGCCCAGTGTGTAAATATCATCATTAATATCATCAGGACCCGCCGTGCTGCCTTCTTCATACCAATCTTCATCATTCCCTGCTCCGGTATTTATTTGTACCCAATCTGGAATGCTATTATCCCAATAATAAAATCCTTTGGAGGGTGCTCCGTTACCCGTAACAAAGACCATCATTCCATCTTGTGCAGCTGTAGGAGGGACTGAAGGAAATTCATCTACTCTTGGAATTAAGATACCGTCGTTATTGTTGGGAGCTGTAATATTGCTAGCTGTAATATCTAGAGTTGCATCTGGATCTGTATTGTTAATTCCCACTTGGCAAAAAAAAGGAAGTGTGAAAAACAGTAGGATTATGGAAGGTGTATACTTTTTCATAACTGTTATATTTAGTCATCTTTTTTGAAATTGATGGTTTTTATCACTTTGCTTTTATGTACTATTTTTAATTTGTAACTGCCCTTTGTTAAATGGGTTACATTTAAATAAATTTCATTTGAGATAAATTTATCAAGGCTTCCTTCATATTCATTATTCATAAACTTGATGAGGTTATTCAATAAAATAGTATCGGGGAGGTGGGGCTTTATTTCTTACGAATAAAACTAGAAGTAATTAAGAAAATAGAATAACAGCGATGTAACATATGATGCCAAAATTGTAACATCGCCTTGTTATTGGGGTTTTGCTTAAAAAAAATGATTACTTTTTACCGAACTCTGAGGGTAAACAGCCAAAAGCTTCTTTAAAGCATTTGGCAAAATAGGAAGGATTGTTAAACCCAACTTGGTAGCATATTTCAGAAACATTTACATCGCTGCTTTTTAATAAAGAGGCTGCTAATTTTAGGCGTTGGGAGCGTATAAACTCTGTAGCGGTTAAGCCAGTAACCGCTTTTAGCTTTCTGTGAAACTGCATTCTGCTTAGTCCCACCTGCTTGCTGAAATCTTCTATGCTAAAATCAGATTCTGTAATATGCCTATCCAGTACGGCTTGTGTTTTTTCAATAAACTTTTTATCAATGCTAGCTATGGATATATCCATCGGTTTCAGAATTATTTCTTGACTATAGCGTTCGCGAAGTTGCCTACGGGAAGCAACCAAGTTTTTTACGCGACTTTCCAAAAGTTTTAGTTTAAAGGGTTTTAGTATATAATCATCTGCGCCAAAATCAAGTCCTTCAATTTCTGTTTTTTCTTCTGCCTTTGCAGTTAACAACAGTATGGGAATGTGGCTTGTCCGTTCATCGTTTTTAAGGGTTTCACAGAGTTGTAGACCAGAGGTTTTCGGCATCATGATGTCTGAAATAATAATATCTGGAATAAATGCTAAGGCTTTCTCTATACCTTCATTGCCATCTTCCGCTTCAATTACGTGATATGTATTTTTAAAAGCATTTTTCACGAACAAACGTATATCTTCATTATCCTCAACAATCAAGAGGATAGGGGAGTCTTCATCAATTTCTGAATCTTTTGGAATGGTTTCTAGTGCCATTTCCACATCTGCTTGTTGGGATGGTGGGTAATGTGCAGTGTTGTTTCTGTTTATTTCTTCTTCTGAAAAAACCTGTGGGGCGATTGGGAGCGTTACCTTAAACAAGACACTGGTGTGGTCTGTATTTTCTGCAATAATGCTTCCGTTGTGCAGCTGTACGAGTTCTTTTACCAAAGCTAGGCCAATGCCTACCCCATCTTTGCTATCGTCATTTTGATAAAAACGATTGAATATTTTTTCAATTTTTGGATCTCCGGCAATTTCCCCATCATTTTCAATATGCAGCACCAGATGCTCGCCGCTACTTGATGCAGTAAAGTTTATTTTTCCACTATCGGAAACATATTTAAAGGCATTGGATAAAAGATTGGTTACAATTTTTTCCAAGGCATCCCTATCAAACCAACCTATCATAGATTCCTGTATGGTGCTTTGGTATTCAAGTGCTTGGGTGTTTGCTTTATGATTAAAGGAAGCTGCAATCGATTTCAGCAATGCAGTAAGGTTGCCTTCTTTTATATGAAGTTGGAGATTTCCCGACTCTATTTTTGAAAGATCTAAAAGTTGGTCTACCAGACCCAGCAATCGCTTTGAGTTTCGCTTTATCATTTCAAAATCTTCTCTATCTTCTGGTTTTATAGTTGGGTTTTCCAATTGTTTTTCAATAGGGCCTGATATTAGGGTGAGCGGCGTTCTAAACTCGTGCGATATATTGGCAAAGAAGTTTGATTTTATGGTATCAAGTTCTTTCAGTTTATCTGTTGTTTTTTGTCTATTTCTATATAAAATGAAAAAGAAGATTCCCACTAGGGTAGTTATTCCCAGTCCGGCTAGTAGAAGATTGCGCTGATTTCTTTTTTGGGCTTCTGCCAAATTGTTTTTGGAATGCAAAAGCGCTATTTCCTTTTCCTTTTTTTCAGATTGGTACTTTGCCTCTAGCTCCTTGGTGTTTTTTAGATTTTCACGTAGTACCAATGTATCATTAACCTTTCTGAACTCTTTAGTGTATTGGTAGGCTTGTTTATAGTTTCCTAAACTTTCAAAATTTTGGGAAAGTAGTTCGTATATGTCTTTTAACTCTTCATAAGTATTTAGGTTGAGCGCCAATGCTTCAGCTTCTAGGGCAAGCTGGTTACTTGCAGCTAAGCGATTGGTTTTGCCCAATATTTTTGACTGATTGATAAGCGACATTAATACTCCCAGATCATGATTGTTTTTTTTGCTTAAATCAATGGCTTTTTGCCCAACCTCCAATGCTTTATTGGTTTGGCCGCTTTCAAAATATATTTCGCTGGCCAGAACAAGGAACACGGCTTCTTGAAGGGGGTATTTATTCTCCTTGTAATAATCAATTGCTTTAAGAATATTCGATAAGGCTTTGGAGTAGTTTTTCTGTTTTTTTTCCAAAAGGGCAAGCTTGCCACGGATAAAGTTTTGCTGATATTCATTATCTGCTTCCTTAAAGATGGCCATTGCTTTATTTTGGTAGCTTTCTGCCTGTTCTAAATCTTCAAGAGATTCATATACATCACCAATGAAAGATAGGGTAAAGCCGCGTTCATACAAGGTATGGCTGAGGGCTGAATAAACACTGTCAGATTTTAACAGGTAGTGCAGTGCCTTATCTGTTTTTTGATAATTTAAGTTGTAAATTTTACCAATTTGCCCGTAGAGATAGGCTAGGTTTTCCTGTAGGTTGTATTCTGTGGCAACCTTTTCTCCTGCGAGACCATATTGCAATGCTTTCTCTTTTTCTCCAAATCGGGCATTTTCCTGTGTTAATCGGGCATAGGTGCTGGCAATAAGTTTAGGGTTATTTATTTTGTTTGCATAGTCTAAGGCCCGCAATAAGTTTCCGTTTATAAATTCATAGGTGTCTTCTCCCTCGGTGATGAATAGCCCAAAATATCCAGCTTTTAAATAGTAATATTTGTGATATGCCAGGGAGGAGTTATTGCGTTCTGCATAGGTTATCAATTTTTTATAATAGGCCCTGCAGCTATCTTCATCATTCTTTTTGTAATATCTTATTAAATCTACATATCCATAGGTTATTGAGCTATCTGGATTTTTGGGATTAGCAATGGCTTGCTTTATGGAATCTATTTCCGTTTTGTTTTGTCCCCATACAACCGTACTGAAGAAAAGGAATACTAGTAATAATTTATTCATTGGAAATAGTTGTATACTAAAATTACAAAATTGTATCTATAAAATTATCCAAAAAAGGTTTGTGATGAATAAACTTTAAATCAATCTATTTTACTATGGCCAAACTTTAATGACGGTATTTTTTACCGGATATTGAGTTTTGGTAGGAAGGGTGTGGTGTAAATGTGGGACTGTGCGGCAAATTAATTTTCTTTTGTGATCTCACTATCCATTAATTGTTTCTGAACCCAGGCCATTGCCTCGCTAAGGGTCTCGAATACTTCAAATTTCTTTTTGTAGAACATGCTTTCTAGTTTGGCATTTGATTTTGCCAAATCTGTCTTGGCTACTATGGCCATGGCTACGAGGTTGTGGATTTTTGAGGTTTCTAAATAGGTGAGGGGGTCTACGGCGTAGTTGAAGTATCTGTTTGAGATGTAGACCATTTTTTTGTTTGAAAAATGTTTGTCTATGACTTTGCGCAGTTTTTCATTGTGTGCAGGGACTACGGTAATGCCTTCCTTGACTTGGTTGATGAGGAAGTTATCAAAGATGAAAACTTCTGATTCCTTGAAATCGTAATAGTGGAACATGCCCATGGGGTGGTGGTTTTTGGTTGGTACTTTAAAGGTAATGAATATTTTTTTTGTGGGTAGTGAGTGGTGAGTGGTGAGTGGTGAGTAGTGAGTAGTGAGTAGTGG
>TARA_R110002012_G_scaffold34820_8_pt1 | contig 20553 bp, 19 predicted proteins | sample TARA_R110002012 | Tara Oceans TARA_R110002012 (sample SAMEA4396515) | marine metagenome | biome: Westerlies Biome; feature: [DCM] deep chlorophyll maximum layer (ENVO:01000326); material: water (ENVO:00002006), including particulate matter (ENVO:01000060) such as... | depth 40 m | reverse complement strand
CGATACGCGCGAATCAGCAGCTATTTATGTTGCAGATTATTTATTAAATGAACAAGCTGAGCTTGTGATTTACGATCCTAAAGTAAACAAAGAGCAAATTCTTGCAGATTTAGATTATTTAGGAACACGAAGTGAAGAAGAAAATCGGGCGAATATCACAGTGGTTAATAGTGCAATGGACGCAGCTAATAATGCTCATGCAATAGCCATTATGACCGAGTGGGATGAATTTAAGGCGTTAGACTGGAAAAAAGTATATGAAGATATGCTCAAACCGGCGTTCCTGTTTGACGGGCGCAGATTATTAGATCGTCACGAACTAGAAACTATAGGATTTGAATTCTATGCAATAGGTTCCTAAAATTTAAAGAATTACTCATACCAATTAATTATGAAAGTAGCATTAATTACCGGTGTAACCGGACAAGATGGCGCATATTTAAGTGAATTTTTATTAAAAAAGGGATATCAGGTACACGGCTTAAAACGCAGATCTTCGCTGTTTAATACCGATCGTATCGATCACCTGTATCAGGACCCTCATGTAGAACATCGTAATTTTATTTTGCATTATGGGGATATGACTGATAGTACCAATCTGATTCGTTTGATTCAGGAAATACAACCCGATGAAATTTACAACCTGGCGGCGATGAGTCATGTACAGGTCTCGTTTGAAGTGCCCGAATACACCGGTAATGCAGATGGTTTAGGTACATTGCGTATCTTAGATGCAGTACGTTTGTTAGGTTTAAGTGAAAAAACACGTATTTATCAGGCCTCTACTTCAGAATTGTATGGTAAAGTACAGGAGGTTCCACAGACGGAAACCACTCCCTTTTATCCAAGGTCTCCGTATGCCGTAGCAAAAATGTACGCGTATTGGATTACGGTAAATTACCGCGAAGCTTATGGTATGTATGCGTGTAATGGTATTTTATTCAATCACGAATCTCCTATACGTGGGGAAACTTTTGTTACCCGTAAAATTACCCGTGCAGCATCGCGTATCGCTTTAGGACTTCAGGATAAAATCTTCTTGGGTAATCTGGATGCTAAGAGAGACTGGGGGCATGCTAAAGATTATGTGCGTATGATGTGGATGATCTTACAGGCAGACGAGGCAGAAGATTGGGTTATTGCCACGAATAAGACCACACCGGTACGTGATTTTGTGCGTATGGCTTTTGGACACGCCGGTATTGAATTGGAGTTTAAAGGAAAAGGAGTTGATGAAAAAGGCTATGTAAAAGCTTGTAACAACCCAGAATACCAAATCGAAATTGGGAAGGAAGTCTTAGCGGTAGATCCTAAATATTTTAGACCTACTGAAGTTGATCTATTAATAGGGGATGCTACCAAAGCTAAAGAAAAATTAGGTTGGGTTCCGGAATATGATTTAAAAGATCTTGTAGGTGATATGATGAAAAATGATTTAAAACTTATGAAGAAAGACCAATATCTTAAAGATGGAGGGTATCGTATTTTAAATTACTTTGAGTAAAACAGACTATATATAAAAATTATAAATATTAGTAATGCACAAGAATTCTAAAATTTATGTAGCCGGCCATAGGGGGTTAGTGGGTTCGGCAATTATTAAAAACCTAGAGTCTAAGGGGTATTCTAATTTATTAGTTAGGACAAGTAGTCAACTTGATTTGAGAAACTCTAATGCAGTCGCGGAGTTTTTTAATTCAGAAAAACCAGACTATGTTATTTTAGCAGCAGCTAAAGTTGGGGGTATTGTAGCGAATAACACCTATCGGGCAGACTTTATCTATGAAAACCTGATGATTCAAAACAATGTAATTCATCAGGCTTATACACATGGAGTTCAAAAGTTGTTGTTTTTGGGGAGTACCTGTATTTACCCAAAATCCTGCCCACAACCTATGAAAGAGGAGTATCTGCTGACGGATGTTTTAGAATACACTAATGAGCCGTATGCCATTGCCAAGATTGCGGGGATTAAGATGTGTGAAAGCTATAATCTGCAATACGGGACGAATTTTATTTCCGTAATGCCAACTAATTTGTATGGTCCTAACGATAATTTTGATCTCGAAAAATCGCACGTACTTCCTGCCTTAATTCGTAAGATGCATCTAGGTAAGGCTCTGGAACAAAACGACTGGAACAGCTTAAGGGCTGATTTAAATAAACTACCTATTGAAGGCGTAGATGGGAACGCATCAGAAGATGCGATACTTACTATTTTAGATAACTACGGGATAGGTAGTTGCTCACCCTTAGAGGTAAGTCAGGAAGGGAACTCGGTACGGGTGGAGATCTGGGGAACCGGGAAACCTATGCGTGAGTTTTTATGGAGTGAAGATATGGCAGATGCTTGTGTCTTTATTATGGAAAATCGCGATTTTAGTGATGTCACCCCGAGCGCAGTCGAGGGGTCTCATCCTATACCGGAAATACGCAACACCCACATCAACATTGGTACGGGAGAAGATATTTCCATTTACGATCTGGCACACCTTGTTAAAAAAACCGTGGGTTTCAACGGGGAAATTTACTTTAATACAAATAAACCCGATGGTACGATCAAGAAATTAACAGATATATCTAAACTTACAGCTCTTGGTTGGAGATATAGTGTCAATTTAAGAGAGGGTATTGATAAGGCTTACAATTTTTATATTAATAATTAAATTTTCTTAATAATGTCAAATATTTTAGTAACAGGTGTCGCAGGATTTATAGGTTTTCATACAACGCAAAAGTTATTAGAACTTGGTTATAATGTGGTAGGTATTGACAACATAAATGATTATTATGATATTAATTTAAAATTTAATAGACTTTCTGAATTAGGTATTTCAAAATCGAAATCTATAGAATTTAATGAAATTATAAATTCTAATAAATACTCAGATTCTTTTCAATTCATTCGAATGAATCTTGAAGATAAATTGAATCTTACTAAATATTTTGAAAAATTTAATTTTGAGATTGTTATCAATTTAGCTGCACAGGCAGGTGTTAGATATAGTATTGAAAATCCAGATGCATATATTTCTTCTAATGTTGTTGGTTTTATAAACATATTAGAATGTTGTCGAAATTTTGATATAAAACATCTATTGTATGCCAGTAGTTCTAGTGTATATGGTGAAAGTAAAGAAGTGCCATTTTCAACAAGTCAAAATGTAGATAATCCTATAAGTATATACGCAGCTACAAAAAAAAGTAATGAGTTGATGGCTCACACTTATAGTCATTTATTTAATTTACCTACATCTGGTCTAAGATTTTTTACAGTTTACGGACCTTGGGGAAGACCTGATATGGCTATGTTTCTTTTTGTTGATGCGATAAAAAATGGCAAAGCAATTAAAATATTTAATAATGGAAATCTAAGTAGGGATTTTACTTATATCGATGATATTGTGAACGGAATTGAAATCATACTCAAAAATCCTCCGACCAGAATCGATGATAAACCTGCCTACAAAGTTTATAACATTGGCAATGGTTCTCCAGAAAAATTAATGGATTTTGTAAGTGCTATTGAATCTGAACTAAATCAAGAAGCAATTAAAGAATTCCTGCCTATGCAGGCAGGTGATGTGCCTCAAACCTGGGCAGATACCACAGATTTAGAAAAAATGGGATATAAGAGTTCCGTAAAAATTATTGAGGGTGTAAAACGATTTGTTGAATGGTATACAAAATATTATAATGAATAATAAAAGCATAATAGTAGAGAAAGGAAGTTTGGTTGGTAAGGTTAAGGTAAGTGGTGCTAAAAATAGTGCTCTCCGCCTTCTTGCAGCTTCAATATTAACAAAGGAAAAAGTAGAGTTAAATAATTTTCCAAACGGATTACTCGACGTACAAGTTCACTTAGAAATGCTCAAGGTTCTTGGTAAAGACTTCATAAGTAACGGAGATTCAGTTATTATTACTGAAATTGAATCGGAAATTACAACCTTGCTATGGGAAGATCGCTCTATAAGAAACACATTACTTATTTTAGGGAGTTTAACCACACGTTTTGGTGAAGGCCGAGTGCCTCTGCCAGGAGGATGTAAATTAGGAGAACGGAAATATGATTTACATGTAATGCTCTTAGAGGAATTAGGTGCTGAGGTATGGGAAGAAGGAGATTATTTGTGCGCGAGATCTAAGGATGGCCGCTTGAAAGCTACTGATATACATTTGCCTATGCGTTCTACTGGAGCTACAGAAAACGCAATACTTTGTGCCTCTTTAGCTATAGGCAAAACCACCATATGGAATCCCCATATCAGACCTGAAATTATGGACTTGATAGATTTAATGGGTAAAATGGGAGCTAAAATTAAAGTGTTTGGACAAAAGTGTATTGTAGTGGAAGGTGTAGAGCAGTTATCATCTGCAAAACATGATGTCATACCAGATAATATGGAAGCACTTACATGGGCTATTGGAGCTGTAATTACTGATGGAGAAGTAGAGATAGAAAATTTTCCTTTTGAACATCTTGAAGTACCTATGGTATATTTGCGAGAAAGTGGAATGAACTTTTATAGAGGTAATAATAGTCTTATCGTTAGAGGAGGTAGTGCTTATCCTGTGGAAATAAGTACTGGGCCTTATCCGGGTATTAATTCAGATATGCAACCACTGTTTGCAGTTTATGGCTCAAAAAGTAAAGGGCAATCAAAAATTGTTGATTTGCGATTTCCAGGAAGATACGGTTATGCTGAAGAATTAGCTAAAATGGGACTTAATTATGAGGTGCAAGGAGATTTGCTAGTAATTAATGGAGGAACAACTCTAAAAGGGGCTACGGTTGAAGCTTTAGATTTGAGAGCTGGAATCGCGCTTTTACTCGCAGGTCTCACAGCAGAAGGTGAAACTGTTATCACAAATTCTTGGCAAATACTTAGAGGTTATGAAAACTTAGAGTTAAAGTTAAAAGGTATGGGCATTACGTTAAAAACTGAATGAGCACTATCAAAGAAACCATAGTTCTTATTAAAGGTGATTTACCTCATAAAACTTTAAAGGGGATACTTCAGAGTTTTCTATTTAATCAAGGTTTTAGGGTGTTGTTAAATTTTCGCATTGGATCCTTTTTTTATTCAAGCCGTTTTTTACTATTTAGACAGATAGGACTTTATTATAGAAATAGACTTATTACAAAGCGTAATTGCGATATTTCATATAAAGCAAAAATTGGTAAGAACTTAAGGCTACCCCACCCACTAGGTATTGTCATTGGCGATGGTGTTGTTGTTGAAGATAATGTTAAAATTTGGCAGCAAGTTACTTTGGGAAGTCACGGTAAAAGAAAACAGGATACATCCTATCCTATCGTTAAAAGTGGAGTTAAAATTTTTACGGGTGCTAAAATATTCGGAGCTATTACAATAGGCGAAAACTCCATAATTGGTGCAAATGCAGTCGTAAATAAAGACGTACCTAAAGAATCAACTGCAGTTGGAATACCATGTAAAATAATTTTGAGATGATTTTTAAAAGTAAATTTATTCAAGATTTTTTAGGGGTTGGTATATCAAACATTTTAATAATTGCTTTTAATTTAGGGGCTTCAATAATAGTTGCTCGTAGTCTTGGTCCTGATAAAAATGGTATTATCGCAGCATTATTGGTATATCCCTCTTTATTTATGAGTATAGGCTCTTTAGGAATACGCCAATCTACCGCATATTTTTTGGGTAAAGGTGTTTTTCAAGAAGAAGAAATCAAGGAAGCCATTACTCAAATTTGGTTATTTACATCTATATTAAGTGTAGTTTCTAGTTTTTTATTAATTTATTATTTAGGTAATTCTTCGACTGATAATTTGTTAATCCTTACAGCTATTTTACCTATTCCTTTTAATTTATTTAACACTTATAATAGCGGGATCTTTTTAGGTAAAAATGATCTGAAAACTTTTAATAAAATCAATTGGTTACCAGCAGCTTTTACGTTTTTATTAACGATCATCTTTGTGGTTATCTTAAGTTGGGATATTGCAGGAGCTATGTTGGGGTTGTTGGGAGGACCATTTGTAATGTTTTTTATTTTATTGGGTAAAAATAAATTTTTCAAATCTTTTACTTTTACTTTCAATTTTAATGTAATATTTAAATTATTATCCCTAGGTTCAGTATATGCACTTACCTTACTGGTGATAAATTTAAATTACAAATTAGACATCATTCTGCTTGATAGATTGTCTTCACCCTATGAATTGGGAATTTACTCTAAAGGGGCAAACCTCATACAATATTTATGGCAAATACCCATGGTACTTAGTACAATTGTATTTGCACGAAGTGCTACCGCAAAAGATGGTAATATATTTTCTCTTAAAGTTGCACAATTATTACGTGTTTCTTTGTTAGTTGTTACCAGTATATCTATATTTTTATTCTTGCTTGCATACTACGTTATAACGATCGTATACGGTATATCTTTCTATGATAGTATTATGGTGTTACGTATTTTGATGCCGGGGGTTGTATTAATGACCATTTTCAAGGTAATGAATATGGATCTTGCAGGTAAAGGGAAACCTTGGGTTTCTATGAAGGCAATGGGACCTGCACTTATACTAAATTTAATTTTGAATGTGCTTTTTATTCCAAATAATGGTGCCAACGGAGCTGCATTGGCATCAACAGTAAGTTATTCTCTTGCAGGCTTGCTGTTTTTATTTTTTTACTCAAAAGAAACGCAATTAAGTATAGCTGAAATTTTAAGGTTTAGAAAAAATGATTTTACCAAATTTAAATCAATGCTTACGTTAAAAAAAAATACCGATGAAAAGCTATAAGAATTTTGATTTAACTAATTATAACTCTTACAGAATTGTTGCAAGTTGTAAAGAGGTTTTTTTTCCGAATACTGAGGAAGAGGTCATCGATTGTTTTGTAAATAACGAAAACCTTATTTTATTAGGAAGTGGGCATAATATTATTCTTTCTAAGGAATTTTATGAAAATAAATTTATAGTATTTAATGGCAACTTTAATAATATCATTGTATCTAATGATATTATTGAAGCCGAATCCGGAGCTTGGATGGGAGATTTAAGTCAAATTGCTCTAGATAACAGCTTAACTGGACTTGAAATGTTTTATGATATACCCAGTTCTCTAGGTGGAGCAGTAGTTATGAATGCAGGTGCTAGTGGTCAGGAAATTAAAGATTTTTTAATTAAAGTAAAGTATCTAGATTTGGCAGACGGGGTTGTTAAAGTCATGCATAAAGATGAAATGTCATTTGAATATAGAAATAGTTTTTTTCAAAAAAACACAAATAAAATTGTATTAAAAGCTTGGTTAAAATTAGAAAAGTTTGATAAAGAAAAGATTGCTTTTAAAATGGAAAGTTTAAAAGCAAACAGATGGGGTAAACAGCCTAAAGCCTTTCCTAATGGAGGTAGTGTTTTTAAAAGACCAGAAGGTTATTTTGTAGGAGCCATAATAGATGAATTAAATCTTAAAGGATATACTGTAGGTGGTGCTAAAATATCAAACAAACATGGAGGATTTATAATTAACTATGAGAATGCCACGGGTTCTGATATTTTAAATATTATTTATCATGTCAAAAATCTCGTTTATGAAAAATTAGGGGTGAGTTTAGAAGTTGAACAACGTATAATATAATGGAAAAATTAAAAATTTTATATGTAATAAATTCTTCTCACAAAAAAGCCGGGGGAGGTCATTTTTATTCTTTACAAACACTTACAGATAGCTTAAAACCATTTGTAGATTTTAAAATATTAAATGTTGGGTTGGTTCATGCAGATGCTTTAAAGAACAATGTTAGTTCAGATTTTATTAAAATAACTAAACTCAATTTTCTTTTTCAAATCCCAAAACTAAGTCGCTATGTAAGAGAATATCACCCTGACGTTATTCATTGTTTTGATACTGGATCTGTTAGTATTATGCGAACAGTAAATATTTTCATTAAAAAACCACTTGTTTTTTCGAAATGTGGGGGTATAAATGGAGGGAGATTTATACAAGATGCAGATGCATATATAAACTTCTCTGAAGAGAACTCCGATCATTTTAGAAAATATAAAAGAAATGATAATACTATTTATACCTTACCCAATCGAGCTAATTTAATAAAATCTGATTTAAAAAGAATTAATGAGTTACGAATTCAATATGCTATTTCTAATGATGAGAAATTAATTATTCGAATTTCTAGATTTCACGAATTACATGAAAGATCTATCATGCAAGCTCTAGCATTACTTAAATTAATTATTGATTCAAATTTTAGCAAAAACTATAAGTTACTATTAATAGGGATGCCACAATCTCCTGATGTTATTGAACGTGTTAAGAAAGCTGCTGAAGGATACCCGGTACAAATAATTACGGAACAAAAATTCACCAACAGAGCTTCCGAGCTTTTAGATATGGCAGATATTATTGTGGGAACTGGGAGGGGAGTGATGGAGGCAGCATCACTTAATAAAATACTTTTTGCCCCAGTTCAAAATAGTGTATACCCTGCTCCAGTAAATGAAGAGAATCTTACTAGTATGATGTATTATAATTTTTCTGAACGCAATAAAAGAGAACAAGTTACTAGTACAGAGATATTAAACCATTTAGAAAAAGATGAGGAAATAATTAAATTATATAGTGGTCGTATATTTAGTAAATATTTTGACATAGATGCAGTAGTAAATGATTATCTGAAGATTTATAAAACTACAACTCATCAAGGTTTGAATATAAATTCCCTTGCAAATTATCTTAATGATGTGATTCGGTTTTTAAAACCTAGATTCATTTCAAAAAACTTTTATTCAAAAAATATAAATCGATAAATCTTTTATTGTAGAACTATTGAAAAGCTTTAAAAAAAATAGTTTAAGTTTCAAAAGTAATTTGCAAAAGTTATTTGGTTTGATATTATTTCTTAACCTTAGTGAAGGTTTTAGACCATTAGGTGTTATAATTGGAATATCATCTTCCTCAATATTATCAACATTAACTTTTTTAATATCAATTGTTTATGTTCTATTTTTTAAACATCAACTTCTATATTTATTAAGATTTAGAATATTTAAGTGGTTATTTAATTTACTTCTGATATATCCAATAATTTCATTATTTTTTAGTTTTTTTTTTAATTTTTTGGAAATTGAAGAGTTATTGTATTGGTTTTCATTTAATTCTATGTTCAGTTTACTTATGATTGCTTCTAGCATTTTTACGTTAAATATTAATTATAATATAATTCGTAAAATGGCAATACTCAGTTTACTAATCTGCTTAATAGGTTTCATATCAAATTACTATTTCTACTCATTTACTAGAGCTGTCTTAGCATTCTCAAGTTCCGGTGCAGCATCGCAAGAGAAATTATTTAGAGCAATTAGCTTTTATCCTAATCCAAATACGGCTGCATTAAGCATAAATATTTATTTAATGTTGTTTTTTTTTAAAAATAAAACGTCCAATTTGATTAATGTAATCATTATATTATTGTCTGCGGGTATGATTTTTCTAACAGGTTCTAGAACATCTTTGGTATTGTTTTGTTTTATTTTAATGTTTTATTTCGTGCCGGCAATCGTTTATAAGATTAATTTATCAAAAAGATTATCTATAAGTTTAGCATATTTAAGAGTTTCTTTTATAACACTTTTCATGTGTATTTTGATGATTTTGTTTTTTTCTAGTATATCAACTTTTTTTGAAACTAATATGAATTCGGTGATTTTGGATAGAATGAATTTTTTTGGCGATTTAATTTCGAGTGATAATAATGGTTTCAATGATAAGAGTCTAACAGCCAGAACTGAGATTTTACCAAAATATATTAAAGAAATTGAGAACAATCCCATATTTGGTTATGGTCCTCAAATTATTCGCAACAAGCTTTCCACAGGTTTTTTTGAAAATGTAAGTCAAAATGCATTTATTGAAGGAGCAATAACTTATGGAATACCTTATTCAATTTTTTATTTAATTACACTTGTTTTGATGTATATCAATTCACGTAGTTTTAATCATAAAAAAGATGGTAACTACAATATTTTAGGTGCTTTTTCCATTTTCTTATTTTTAGTTTCTTTTTCAATTAATAATGTATTTTGGATTAGAGCCGTTGTTATAGCATTAGGTCTAATAGTTGGGTATTATATTAAGCAACTTAAAATGCCTCAAAATTATAAGGCTTTATGATTTTAATTATTTTAAAGAATTTCTATGAATAGAATAATTAAATCGGATTTATTTAGATTTCATTCTAGTTGTGATCATTTTTCTCTTGTAAAACGACTTTCGAAAGATCCTTGTTTTCGTTTTCTTTTTTTTTTTAGAAAAGCAAAATCTTCCTCTAAGATTTCTATTCTGGGTATTTTCTATAATTATTTATATAAAAGATACACAATTAAATATGGAATTCAAATCCCAAAAACGGTTAAATTAGGAGCAGGTTTTTTGATGCTTCATCAGGGAGGAATAGTGGTTAATTCTCAAACAATTATAGGCGATAATTGTACTTTAATGCATAATGTTACAATTGGTAATACTAAGCGGGGTAGTAAACAAGGTACACCTATAATAGGCAATTCTGTATATATAGGGCCGGGAGCGGTAGTAGTAGGTAAAATTAAAATTGGTAATAATGTTTTAATTGCTCCTAATAGTTATGTAAATATCGATATACCATCAGATAGTATAGTACTTGGTAATCCCTGCGTAATTAAACCAGATAAAGACGCTACTAAGGGTTATATTAATAACGTATATGAAATGAATTTAAGTTCATGAAGTCATTATTTTATTTCGTTTTTAAAAAAATTGCTCCCATAAGATATGCAAAGTATATTGGGGTTAAGTTGGGTAAAAATTGCAGGCTAATTAATGTTGATTTTAGTTCTGAGCCTTATTTAATTAGTATGGGTGACCACGTAAGTGCTACAGCTACTCGTTTTGAAACCCACGATGGCGGGGTTTGGGTTTTAAGAGAACTGGGTGAACCTAAAATAGATATTGTCAAGCCAATTAAAATAGGCAATAATGTCTTTATAGGGTACGGGGCCATTATAATGCCGGGTGTAGTTATAGGTGATAATGTTGTTATAGGTGCAAAATCTTTAGTTTCACGTGATATTCCTTCTAATTCTGTTGCAGTAGGTACTCCTGCGAGAGTAATAAAAACTATTGAAGATTATAGATTAAATTCTGAAAGCATAGGGGATTTAACTAAAGGTTTGTCTAGGCTTGAAAAAGAGAAATTTTACAAAAATAAATACAAAGATTTATTGTGATAACCGAAAAAATTAAAGTTGTTCACTTCATAGCAAATCTGACTGGTGGAGGGGCTCAGACACAACTACTAATGCTTTGTAATGGTTTGAATAAATTAAAATTTGATGTGTTTATTGTTTGTTGGGATGATACTTTAGATAGTGAACTTCATCCCGATGTAAGTATAATTAAAATTCCGCGTGGTAATAAATATAATATCTTAGTATTTGCTAAGAGAATTATAAGTGTGTGTAGGGTGCTAAACCCTCCCATAATTCATCTTTGGTTACCTGAACTAATAACATTACCTGCTTCATTTTATGGATTGAAAACTAAATCATTTGTAATAAGCTCCGAAAGAAGATTACCTTCAACTAATCCATTTAAAATTGTTTTTTATAGGGACAGGATTGAGTATTTAATTCATTTATTTTCAGATGTTGTTGTGACTAATTTTCCAACTCCTATAAAAAGAAAATCTATTTTTAATTACATTTTAAGTATAAGAGGCGGGGTAACTATTTTTAATGGCGTTAAATTTTCAGAACCTATAAATGAATCAACCAATAAAAACACATCAGATTTTAGAATAATTTATTGTGGTCGATTTGTTTCTCAAAAGAATGTTGTGATATTATTAGAAGCTTTAGTTATGCTTATAAATGAAGGACATTCAAATATAAATTTAGATCTTTATGGAAATGGTGAGCTGGAATCTGAATTAAAATCTTTCGTAACTCAATACAAAATTGAAAATCACGTCTCTTTTAAGGGTTATGATGAAAATTGGAAAAAGCATTCTGTAACTGCTGATTGTTTTGTTTTACCGACTAGTAGGGAAGGTATGCCGAACGTATTATTTGAAGCAGCTTCTATTGGTCTACCTATAATTTCAACAACTATAGAGGAGATTGCTTATCATTTTACTGATGGATACGATGCCTTGTTGTCAGATCCAAAGGACGTTGAATCACTGAAGAGTAATATCTTAAAAATTAAACAAAATAAGAAAATGGCAGATGATATAAGTTTAAATGCGTTGAGAACTATAGAACAGTATAGTGTTCAAAATATGGTTAATACATATGAGAATTTATATATAAAGGGCTTAAAAAATAATTATGAGTAAAAATGAATTGAAGGGTTTTTTTATAGATAATTCTAGAGATGTAATTGCTCGTCAAAAAATCGGTATAATAAAATCATTATATATATTGATTTATTATTGTTTTGCTAAACATTTACCAGGAACCCCATTGCCGCTTGGAACATTATCTACAAAATTTAGAGTTTTTTTATGTAAAAAAATCTTTTTAAGAAGTGCTAAAACATTTAAAGTGCATCCATCTGTTGATTTTGGTACTGGTATTTTAGTAGAAATTGGTCTAAATTCTTCATTAAATAAGGGAGCTTGGATAGGGAATGATACTGTTATAGGCGATGAAGTTATGATGGGGCCGAATGTTACGATTCTATCTGGTAGTCATAATTTTAAGGATATTACCATACCGATGACTCATCAAGGAGCTCCAACAAGAAAAAGAATTATTATTGGTGATGATGTTTGGATAGGTACCAGAACCATCATTCTTCCTGGTGTAAAAATAGGTAGTCATTCTATCGTTGGAGCAGGAAGTATTGTCACTAAGGATGTGCCCGAGTGGGCTATTGTAGCAGGTAATCCCGCTAGAATTATCAAATATCGCAAATAACATTAAAATGTTAAAAATACTTTTATTAAGCACTTCTAGTTCAAGAAATGCAGGTGGCCTTTATAATAGTGTAAGGCAATTAGGAAAGAACTTAAAGGCACAAAAAAAAGTGTATCTAGATCCAACGGTATTAGCTTTTAAGGATAAAAGAAGCGATGTAGATAATAAATTTTATAGTCCTTTAAATTTAATAGAGTATAATATTGTAGGTCCATCAGGTATTGCAATATCTTTTGACCTATTAAATAAAATCAAACAATTAGCTCCTGATATTATTCATATACAGGGTATCTGGTTGTTCTCCTCGTTTATTAATACAAAATATTGCTTAAAGCATAAAATACCTTACATTATTTCGCCAAGAGGTATGTTAGATCCTTGGATACTCAGTGTCAGAAGTTGGAAAAAAAAGTTAGGATTGTATTTATATGAAAGAAAGCATTTAGAAAATGCAGCTTGTATACATGCTTTGTGCGAACCTGAATATAAGGCAATTCGCAAATTTGGCTTAAAAACCCCTATAGCAGTTATACCAAATGGAGTTGATTTGCCTAGCCTTAATTTTAAGATTCCAAAAAACTTGCCTTATTGGAAGAAAGTAGATAACCGTAAAAATCTTTTATTTTTAAGTAGATTACATCCAAAAAAGGGGTTAGAAAATTTAATCCATTCCTGGAATAATTTAAAAGAGTATCACAAAGAATGGAAACTAATAATTGCTGGTGAGTCTAAAGGCGATGCTTATAAAGCTGAATTAGAAGATTTAGTTAATAGTTTAAATCTATCTGAACATATTTTATTCATCGGGGCTCAGTATCACGAAGAAAAGGAACTAACCTTCCGCCTATGTGATGGTTTTATTTTACCATCTTATAGTGAGGGAATGCCAATGGCGGTTTTAGAAGCCTGGTCTTATTCTTTACCCGTTTTAATTACCGATGACTGTAACATAAAAGAAGGTTTTGAAAATAAAGCGGCAATTAGAATAGAAGCTAATTTAACGGGATTAACTAAAGGTCTTACAGTTTTTTTCAATTTATCTTTAGAAGAACGTACTTTAATGGGGGCGAATGGCTTTAATCTAGTTAAGTCTAAATTTACCTGGGAAGTTATAGCCAAAGAGACAGCAAACTTATATGAGTGGATTCTTGATAATTCAAAAGAAATTCCGGAATGTCTCAGATTTAATTAAATAAACCGAGATATATGGAGCCTACCTGTGATTTGTCAAAATTTAATTCAAAAGAAGGTCTCGATCGTGGCGCATCAAAAGTTAAGGAAATCTTTTGGTATTTAATTAAAATTGTATTTTTTCTAAGTGCATTGCCTTATCCATCAAAATTTAAATGTTTTTTACTACGTCTATTTGGAACACAAGTTGGTAAAGGCGTAATAATAAAACCAAGAGTTAATATTCATATGCCTTGGAAATTGCAAATAGGTAATCATGTCTGGATTGGAGAGGAAACGTTTATATTAAATTTTGAATTAATCACTATAGGAAATAATGTTTGCATTAGCCAGCGTGCTTTTTTATGTGGTGGAAATCACGATTATAGAGATATATCATTTCGTTACCGCAATGGCCCTATTAATTTAGAAGATGGTTCTTGGGTAGGAGCAAGTGTTTTTTTAGGACCAAATTCTCATTTAAAAAAAAATTCAATATTAACAGCGAGTTCTGTTGGCTCTGGTATATTTGAGGAAAATATGATTTATCAGGGAAATCCCGCTCAACCCGTGCGTAAACGAATATTTAAAACCTAATGAAACGCATCTTAATTACCGGGGGCGCCGGGTTTATCGGTTCGCATTTATGTGAACGTCTTTTAAAGGAGGGGCACGAAGTCATTTGTTTAGATAATTATTTTACCGGTAGTAAATCAAACATTATTCATTTGCTTGACAACCCCTATTTTGAGTTGGTACGGCATGATGTGACCGAGCCCTATTATGCCGAGGTCGATGAAATTTACAATCTGGCTTGTCCTGCCAGCCCGGTGCATTACCAGTACAATCCTATTAAAACCATGAAGACTTCGGTAATGGGAGCGATTAATATGCTGGGGCTTGCCAAGCGTGTAAAGGCAAAAATTTTACAGGCCAGTACCTCTGAAGTATATGGCGATCCCATCGTACACCCACAACCCGAAAGCTACTGGGGCAATGTAAATCCCATAGGTCCGCGGTCGTGTTATGATGAGGGGAAACGCTGTGCCGAAACCTTATTTGTAGATTATCACCGCCAGAACCAGGTAGCGATTAAAATCGCACGTATTTTTAATACTTATGGGCCTCATATGCATCCTCAGGATGGGCGCGTGGTCTCTAATTTTATCGTACAGGCATTAAAGGGCGAAGATATTACCATATTTGGAGATGGTACACAAACCCGGTCGTTTCAATATGTAGTCGATCTTATTGAAGGTCTAACCCGCCTGATGAATACGGGATCAGCCGTTTCTGGTCCCGTTAATTTAGGAAATGCTGAAGAATTTACGATGCTTGAACTAGCGGAAACAATTTTAAGTTTAACGGGGTCTGCTTCTCAAATCCGATTTATGCCCTTACCTCAAGACGATCCTAAGCAAAGGCAGCCCGATGTTTCGTTGGCCTATTCCCAATTAGAGGGTTGGAAGGCTCAAACAGATTTAAAAACCGGTTTGTCTAGAACCATTAGGTATTTTGAAACACTTCTATAATACGTTATGCTAAAAATTTCGGTAATTACCATAGTCTATAACAATAAAAATACGATTGAATCCTGTTTACAAGCGGTTCTAAGTCAGGACTATCCTCATATAGAGCATGTAGTAATTGATGGTGGTTCTACAGACGGAACGCAGCAACTTATTGAAAAATACCAAAATAATCTGGGTTATTATATTTCGGAACCCGATACCGGGCTGTACAATGCCTTAAATAAGGGAATACGTGCAGCTACGGGAGATATCATCGGTATTTTACATTCTGATGATTTTTATCCTAATTCTTCCACATTAGGAGAGGTGGCAGCCGCTTTTGAAGCCACTCAAGCCGATGTGATTTATGGCAACGGGACGTTTGTAAATCGGGAAGATCCTTCTCAAATCAAGCGGATGTATAAGGGTGCTCCCTTTAGAAAAGCTTTGCTGAATTACGGTTGGGTACCCTTGCATACCACCATGTATGCTACAGCGGCTGTATTTGAAACGTATGGAATGTATGAAGAAGGCTATCGCATTGCCGGGGATTATGAGCTGAGTTTACGCTGGTTTAAAAATCCCGATATTCAGTTTTACTTTTTAGACCGGTGGTTGGTCAAGATGCGTTTGGGCGGTAAAAGCACCACCGCAGCACTTCAGAAAAAGAAATCTGCAGAAGATTTGCATATCATCAGGCGCTATGGGCTATGGGGTGTACTTACCTTAGGCTTAAAAATTGCTCGCAAAATCCCGCAATATTTGGCACCGCGTATTTTTAATACTCCTACCTAAACCTGCAGTCTGTGCGTTTTTCAAAATATACCATTCCGATATCTATTCTAATTCATTTGGTTCTTATCAACGGAATTCTTGGATTTTTTGTACCCGAAACCTATGTAAATTTTTGGGCAATTGTGTACTTCAATTTTTCCTGGGTATTGAGCGCCTATTGGCTTAATTTTTATCCTACTGCTCGTAAAGAGCGTTTTTGGGATAACTTCCACCGATTTGTACACTTGTTAGTTGTTTTTGGTTTGGCATTTTTTGCCTGGTTTGGCTTTAGAAGAGCTGGTATTACAGCTTCCGGAAATCCATCTTTTGCCTTAGGCGTTATTTACGCGTGCCTTTTGGTCTATCGTATTTCCTTTTTTTGGGCGCGTAGTAGCTATCGCGAGATGGGTGGGAATCAGGTCAATGTTGTGGTGATCGGTCGGGACCGGAATTTGAAAAAATTGCGGAGTGTTTTTGATGAAGGCGATTTGGGGTATCGCTATAAAGGCTATTTTGACAATCAACATTCAAAAAGCCCTACGTATTTGGGTAAAATAGAAGAGTGTTTTCAATATATATTGAAACAGAATATCGATCAGATTTTTTGTACCGTTTCCCGCCTATCACAGGCGGAACTGCTCAATTTGATGGCTTTTGCAGATAACAATATGAAGAAGCTCAAGATCATTCCCGATAATAAAGAAATATTTACCCGGGCGATGACTATTGAGATGTATAAGTCTGTTCCGGTCTTGAATATGCGGGAATTGCCTTTAGATACGCTTTGGGCACTTTGGTCGAAGCGTGTTTTTGATGTGGTATTTTCCCTGCTGGTCATTGTTGGTGTCTTGTCATGGCTGAGCCCTATAATTTTTATATTGCAGCGTTTTGATTCTAATGAACCTCTATTTTTTAAGCAAAAGCGTCACGGGGTAGATCGTAAGGTATTCTGGTGCTATAAATTTAGATCGATGACCACCACAGCCGATGCCGACAAAACTATGATGACCAAAAACGATAAACGGGTGAGCAAGCTGGGGCGTATTTTGCGCCGCACCAGTATTGATGAGTTACCGCAATTTTATAATGTACTGCTGGGTGATATGAGCGTAGTAGGGCCACGACCCCATATGGAATTGCATACCGAGCTGTATCAAAGCTCTGTAGATAAGTATTTGGTTCGGCATTTTGTCAAACCCGGAATAACCGGTTTGGCACAGGTACGCGGATACCGGGGTGAAATCGTACAGCAAGCTGATATCGTCAATCGCACGAGACTCGATATCTTTTATGTAGAAAAATGGTCGCTGCGGTTGGATGTAAAAATAATTATCAAAACAGTGCTAAACGCCATTCAGGGCGAGGAGAAAGCCTATTGATACCCTTATCGGATGGTTGATCAAAAAAAAAAGAAGCTTCTCTACATTATAATCTTAAATTTGGCAAAAATTTTAAACGAATGAAATTATTAAAGTGTGCTTGTATCCTAACTGTTGTACTGAGCTTAAGTTCCTGTATTTCCAGAAAGGAAACCGTTTATTTTTACGAGCAGGAACTCGCTACCTCCTCGAGACTTGTTAATTTAGATCAACCCGAGCGGTCGCAACTTAAGATAAAAACTAACGATCAGTTGGTGATTAGTGTTTCAGCACCTGAGCAGGAAGCTGCATTACCTTTCAACCTACCTGTTGTGGGTATTGGCAATGTTTTAGAAGGAGGCATACGTCCTACAGGAACTCCTCAACTTCAAAATTATTTGGTAGATCAGGATGGTTTTATAAATTTCCCGGTTTTAGGTCAAGTTAATGTTGCCGGCTTAATGCGAAAGGAAATTGCAGAATTATTACAAGAGAAGATTTCAGCCTATGTTCAAAATCCCATTGTTGTGGTGCGATTGGTCAATTTTCAGATCTCCGTACTGGGAGAAGTTAATAGACCGGGAACCTTTCCGGTAAATGATGAATACATCAGTTTACCTAAAGCGCTTGGACTTGCCGGAGATATGACAATTTACGGTAGACGTGATAATGTGTTGGTGATGCGGGAAGAGAATGGAACGCTCACCAAAGCCTATTTGGATATAACAGACAATGCCATTGTAAATTCACCGTATTATTATTTAAAACAAAATGATGTTGTGGTTGTAGAACCTAATGGCCCGGCACGTCAGGCAGCCAGTTACAATAGAAATACTTCCTTATATATTTCTGTCGCTTCTGTTTTAATTTCACTAATTGTTGTAATATCTCGTTAATGCCCGATCAATCCTCGTATACTAAAATGGAAGAACAAGAAATCAATATTAGAGAAGAACTCGATAAGTATTTACGCTACTGGCCGTGGTTTATTTTGGGGGTATTTACCGCTTTGATCATTGCCTTTGTTTATTTAAAATTAAGTGTTCCTGTTTACCAGACCGTAGCCAGTGTCATCATCAAAGATGAAGAAAGCAAAGGTGGTGGGTTAGGTGATGCTGCCGGATTTGCCGATTTGGGTCTCCTGGGAGGTATGAGCACCAATAGTATAGAAAATGAAATAGGACTTCTAAAATCCCGTCGTTTGATGATTAGTACCATACAGGCGCTTAAAGCGAATGTAGAGTATTATGATTTAGAGGGTGTAAAGGAAGATGAGTTGTATTTGAATACGCCCTTTCTGGTTGAGGTTATCACCTTAGATGAAGCTTTACTCAGTAAGGCTGCCAGCGCACAGTTGAATATATTTACATTAGAACCCAAAGACCAGGGAACCCTGACCTTAACCTTTGTGGAGACCGGGAACTCCCAACTAGTAAAAATCGGAGAACTGGTCAATTTACCATTTGGAACCTTTATGTTTAAGGATAATCGTTTTAATGGGAATGGAGAAGCCATATCTGCAAAAAGCAGGGTATTGGTAAAGGTCAAAAAAGTTGCTGATGTAGCCGATAAATACCGCCAGGCTGTACAAATCAACTTAATAGATGACAATGCTACCCTGCTCGAGTTTAGTTTGGGGAGTACGGTTAAAGAAAAGGCTCAGAATATTCTCGATCAATTGATCTTTGAATACAATAAAGAGGCTATTGAAGATAAAAATGAAGTAGCTGTAAGTACCGCACGTTTTATAGATGAACGTTTGAAAATAATTAGTGGCGAACTCGATACGGTAGAGGTAGGGCTTGAAGAATTTAAAGAAGACAACAGCCTAACCAATATAGAGGCTGAAGCCTCACTTATTATTGAAAATGCCAGTGAGTATCGCAAGCGGGAGCAAGAATTGCAAACTCAACTGTCTATCTCCCGATCGATGTTGAGCTATCTTAAAAACGACAGCGACAACAGTGGGCTGTTACCGGCTAACGTGGGATTAGAGAGTGAATCTGTAAATACCCAAATTGCCAACTATAACCAGCTGGTTTTAGAGCGCAACCGTATTCTGGCCGGTGCTACCGAATTGAACCCTACGGTTACCCGCCTCAATTCCCAAATTAATCAGCTGAAGGCTAATATTATAAATGGGCTTGAACAAACCTTATCTAACCTACGAATTGCTGAGAATGATTTAAACAGACAGTCTCGTTTAATAGGTTCTGAAATTTCTAAGGTTCCTGCAAAAGAGCGTCAGTTTAGAGATATTTCGCGTCAGCAAAATATCAAAGAAGCATTGTATATATTTCTGCTTCAGAAACGGGAAGAAAACTCGTTGTCCTTAGCGGCGACTGCCCCTAAAGCCAAAATTGTAGATAGTGCGTATTCGTTAAACATACCGCTATCTCCTAAACCTAAAATTATTTTTGCAGCAGCTTTATTATTGGGTCTTGCGATTCCTTTCCTGGTGATATATATTAAGCGTTTGCTCAATAACAAAATTGAGCGTAGAGAAGATATTGAGAAAGTAACGAAATCTATACCTATCGTTGGAGAGCTACCTAGCATCGCTAAAGGAGAATCTGATCTTATTGTAGAAAATGACCGTTCTGTTTTAGCGGAGTCTTTCAGAATACTTACAACCAATTTGCAATACTTATTAGTTAATGCAAAAAATGATGATAGAGGGTATTGTATTTATACCACTTCAACGGTAAAAGGAGAAGGGAAAACCTTTACCTCAATCAACTTGGCTATGACATTGGCCAATACCGGTAAAAAAGTTGTT
>TARA_R110002012_G_scaffold88427_1_pt1 | contig 20565 bp, 2 predicted proteins | sample TARA_R110002012 | Tara Oceans TARA_R110002012 (sample SAMEA4396515) | marine metagenome | biome: Westerlies Biome; feature: [DCM] deep chlorophyll maximum layer (ENVO:01000326); material: water (ENVO:00002006), including particulate matter (ENVO:01000060) such as... | depth 40 m | reverse complement strand
ATGAATATGTTTGCAAAAAACGGTGGTAAATTTACAAATGTAGATTTTGAAGCTGAAGACGGAGAAGTAATTGTAGGAGATGTAAAAGTAAACAGAGCTTATAATGGTGGTACTATGAAATCTTATAAAGGTGGTGGTATGCATATCTTATCTGGCCCTAGACACTCTAGTGGTGGTATAGGTATTATGCAGTTTGGTGGTAAACCATCTTATGTATTTAGTAATAATAAAGATTTAAAAGTAGATAAATCTTTTGGTAAATTTGGCACATATGCTGATGCCGCTAAAGGAATGGCTAAAGACTTAGAAAATATTGCAGAGATGCGTATGGGTGGTGAAGGCTATGATAGAACTACTGCAGATATGATGGATACTTTAGCTATGGGTGAAGTTAAAAAGTTATATGACGCACAAGAACAATTTAAAGCTGATAATAATATAGAAAACCCTGTAAGAATGGCTGGATTTGGAGATACATTTGATCCTAGTCAATCTTCTTTTCTTCAATATGATATGGGGCCTAGTAATACAGGAAATAATAATTTTAGCCTTAATGGAATAAATCCTTTATTTGATACTAACTTTAATATAGGAGATACAAGTACTTTTGGAAATATGAATCTTGGTACTTTCTCTAATTCTACTGGTGATGTTTCTCCTGGTACTTATACAAATCCCGAAGATGAAAATGCAAAACTTCCTGGATGGATGAAAGCCGCCGCAGTAGCACCTGGACTATTTAATATGGCAAAAGGTGCTTTTGGAAAAGCTCCTACTATGGATTTAGGTAGATTAAACCCACAAGATTACCAGCAAGAATATATGGATTTTTCTCCTATGGAACAAAGATATATGAATACGCAAGGTAGAAACTTACACTCATTAAGAAAAGGTTTACAAGGTTCTGGAGCTACAGGATCTCAACTTAGAGGAGGATTACAAGCAGGACATAGTAATTTACAAACTCAAGCAGGAGATTTCTTTAGCGGATTATCGCAACAAAAAATGCAAGACAAACGAACTGTTGATTCAGCTAATACAGCCACTAATCTAAGTATAGCAGATAAAAATATGCGAAGAGAATTAATGGAGGATCAATTTATGATGCAACATGATCCTGCACAATCTTTTGCAGCAGGATTAGAAAGTGTTGGAAGTGGTTTGGTTAATTTAGGAATGGATCATTTACGTTTACAGAATATGGATACTGCTAATTATGGTGCTTATGGAGATTTTAAAAATTATAAGTTTGACCCTATTACAGGAGAACCAATAATATAAATACATAAATTATGGCAATTAAATATGGTAAAGGCTTAAGAGGTGCGCTAGGTAGAATGCGTGATATAGAATCTCAATACGTAGGATTACCTTACAAAGAAATGATGACTGGTAATCTTATGCGCCAAGCAGCTTATGATAAAAGTGAGGAAACTTTAGATAATATATCATCTTTGTATGACGAACAATTTATAGAAAAAGATCAGGCAATTTTAGATCAGCAAAGAACTGGTATAGAAGAAGAAATTGGAAGTATGGTTGACGGAGTTGGAGGAGATCTAGGAAAACTTACAGGTAAATTTTCTAATTTATATAGAAAAATGTCGTCTGATAGAACATATTTAAATGCTAAAGCCCAACAAAACGTTAGGAATGAGTATATTAAAGACCTTAGAAAATTAAAATTAGATCAAGGAATGGCTCAATATTATCTAGATAGATCTGATAATGAATATGAGGGAGCCGATAAAGACTATTATGTAGGGTTAAATCCAACTAATTTGACTGAAGCTAAATTAAAAAAAGGTCTTTATGATAAGGCTAAAGCTATGAAAACAACAGATTCAAAAGTTCTCACTACTTATTATGATAATATAGGAAATCAAGTTACTAAAGAATATGCGGAAACTGTTTTAGGAGAAGGTAATTATAGAATAGCTAGAGAAACAAGAACAGTTGAAGGAAGATCTGGTGAAGCAATGCGAGAAAATTTATTAGAAGAACTATCTCTTGATGGTGCTTATAATCAATTTACAACTGATTATGCTGCTATGTTGGGAATAGATCCTGATCAATATAGAAATCTTATAGCTACACAAATAGCAAAATCTTTACAAGGTAAAACAAAAGATACTATAGGATCATTAAAATGGTTAACAAAAGAAGAGGATGAAAATAAAGATCAAAATACTGTGCCTTCATCTTGGAATGAAGCTATTCAAAATGTTGAACATCCTCTTGCAGAGCAAGGGTATTTAGACGTTCAAGGTGGATATGTAGGAGCTTTAACTGCACTTGATGCAGATCAAACTTTAACTGAAGATCAAAAAGCATGGATAAAATCAATTTATACTACAGCTGCAGAAGAAGTTTATGCATCTGATGATCCATTTGCTCCTCCTCTTTCATTTGATGAGCGTGGAGTAGCTAATCATGTTATAAATTCAGTTATTCAAAAAGGTTTAAATCAAGAAAAGCCAGGCGGAACTTATAAAGGAAAAGAAAATTTCCAATATATACTTAATAAATACTATACAGATGCAAATGGAAATTATACTTCTGCACCTACTAAACCTTTAGAGGATATGGATTTATCTGAGAATGTTCAATTAACAAAGAACGAATTAAACTTTCCTGCAATGACTCGTATGTCTTTGAAATCATCTAGAGAAAGAATATATGATTTACTTAGTAAAGAAATAGAAAAAGCTTCTCAAGAAGGTACTGAAGCTTTTCAAGCTCGTGTATCCGAATTAAAAACACAAGCTCCAGAAGTTAAAATGTTAGGTGTTACTGGTACAGAAGCTAATAAATCTACTAATATAGTTAGATCTCTTTTAGATAGCGGTATAGCTAAAATTTACTCTGAAGATGGAACACTAATAGACGGGCCTACGGCATCTCAATCATTCCAAAATCCTAAAATAATTAAAGTATCTGCAAATCCTATACGAACAGGTATGGGAGAGGATGATTTAGTAAGAGTTCTTAAAATTAGTGGTAAAGTAGGATCTGGACCGTCAGCTAAAAATAGAGTTTATGAATTAAGAGTACCTGAATCACAATTTCAAACTGCTCTAGGCACAGATAAAACTATAAATTTATTCCGAAATACTGTAGTAGAAGATTATCAGCCAGGATTTATTTACGATGAAGTTATGACGCTTGATACTCAAGAATCAGGTACTTATGGATTAACTGCTAAAAATGAATATATAAGACAAAACTTAAATAGAGAATTAGAAATGCAATTTGAAATTGCTAACATTTTACCTGAAGGTGCTATTGATTTAAAACTTCAAAAATTAAAAACAGGCTTTAGTATTTCAGGAACTCTTAATATTAACGGTGAATTACTTCCAGTAGATGTACTTTTAGATAATGCTCAAGCAACTGATGAATGGTATACTACTACATTACCTCAAATAATTATACAAGCTTTAACAAAGAATAATTAAATTACATATATATGCCAAATCAACCTTCGTTGGATAACAAGAAAACAGTGGCGGAAGGCTACGACCAACAATTTAAAGATGATTTTCAAAAATTATTACAATTAAGCGCAACTAAATTAAATCAAAAATATTCTTGGATGGGAGAGTCTTCTCCTGTTAATTTTACTGCTGATCAACTTGCTGAATTTAAAGACATGGGTGTTGCCCCTAATAAGCATGCCGATATGGATATGCTTCTTGGGCAAGCGCAATCAAGAACATCTCGTGCTTTTAATGTTATAGCTCAAGGTATAGCTCAAGCACCTGCAGCATTTTTAGAACCATTAGGATATGGTTTTGATTATCTTCTAAACGAATCTCGTCAAAACCCTGAAGATAGAGATTTTGCTAATCCATTTAATACAGCTTTAAAAGAATACGAAGCTTCTGTAGCTGATTATTTTAAAGTATATACAGGACATTTGCCTGATGAACCAACTCCTTTAAGTGGAGGATGGTGGGCTAAAAACGGAGCTCAAATGCTTCGTTCTACTTTAGGTTATTATCCATACGGAATGCTTTCTGGAAAACTTGTTGGAGGCGCAATGTCTCAAGTACTTAGTCAAGGGGTTAAAGGTAAAATTGCAAAAGAAGTTACTGAGAAAGTAATGCTCAACACAAAAGGAATTGAAACAGCTTCTCGCCTTTCAGGAGCTATATTTACTACTGTATCTCAAAATTATTCTGAGCATATGGTAGAAGCTGAAAGAGTTTTTAATACTAATTATGCAAAATATTTAGAGACTTTTTCTGAAAATTATCCAGAGCTTTCTTCTGATGAAGTAGATTCAAGAGCTAGAGAAGCTGCAGGATTAGATGCTGAAATGGTTGTTCAAATGGGTAAATTAAATATGCTGTGGGAACTTCCTTCAAACTATTTATTATTTAGAGGGCCTACAACTAGTAGAGCTCTTAGCGGAATGGCTACTACAGGTAGATTAAAAACTCTTCAAAAATCAGCTGCTCTCTATGAACCTATACAAGAATATGGAGAAGAAGTTTGGACAGGATTTGTAACTGAAGAAGGATTACGTGAAGCTGAAATCGAAGCTGGAACACGTAAAGGTGATTATAGTACTATGTTAGATAGATGGACAGATCATGTACTTAGTTATGAAGGTGTTACAGAAGGTCTTAGTGGTGCTTTTGGTTCTGGTCCATTTGCTGTTGCGGCTGGGGTTAGAGATCATAAAGCTAGAAAAACTAAATTAGAAGCTGAGAAACAATTAGCTGCTATAGCTAATGATAAAACTAAATTTAATAGCTTAAATGAGATCTCTTTATTTGAGTCTATGTATAAACATGCATCTCAAGGAACTTTTGAATCTTTTACAGATATGTTAGATTCTGTAGAAAATATGTCTGAAGAAGAAGCAGCTAAAGTAGGATTAGATAAAGATTATAAAGAAAAAGCATCAGAATTTAAACAAATAGCAGCAGAGTTTGAGCAAGAATTTAATGCACATAGATCTGCATATACTAAACCAGGCGCAGCAGATATACTTGTTATGAATAGGTATATGCAAAAATCTATTGAGCGTGGATTAAATAAAACAGAAGAAGCTCTTAATAAAAGTAAAGCAGAGTTAGAAAAAATTAAAACCCTTAATGACGAAGATGCAACTATTTCTGATCTTAGAGATAAAGCAAGTAAAAGGTTTGCTCTTGAAATTCAATTAGAAAAATTAGAAGAAGAGTATAAAAATTTATCTAAAAAAATTAAAGATAATAAAGAGCGAACAATAGATACTAATGAGAATGGCTCAGATATTAAAAAGAAAATTAAAAGTCTTAAACGTCGATATAAAAAAGCTAAGAAAAAAGAGTCTAAAGCTGTATCAGATTATATTAAAGGTAGAATGGCTGCAGATGAATCTTTAGCTTGGGATGATGTATTAGGGGAATTAAGTTCTACTGTTAATGAGCAATTAAATAAAGAAGGAACTAAAGAGAGAGCTGTTGTAGAACTTGAAGCATATAAGCAAGGATTATTAGCTCGATTAGAAAATGTAGTTGACGACTATTCTAATTATATTAAAAATCCTGATTCTTTAGATAAAGAAGCTAATAAATTAGTAGCTGATAAGAAAAAAGAAGCTAAAAAAGCTAAAGAAGAATCTAAGAAAAAAGCTGCAAAAAAGACTGCTGATGATGCTAAAGAGGAAGCTACTAAAAATAAAAATAAAGTAAAAACTACAGAGTCTAAAAGTACTAAACAAAAAACTAAAGAAGAAGAAACAATTACAGGAGATGAAGCTGTAGCTAGAGCTGAAGCTGAAGTATATAATAATTCAGAAGAATCTGAAGTTCCTGAAGCTATACAACAAGCAGTTGCCGAAGAAGAAGCTCAAAGATCTATTGAAGAAACAATAGATAAAGCAAATACAGTATCTGCTTTAGAAGCTATTAAAGTATTAAAACAAGGTACTTTAACTCCTGAACAAATAGCATCTATTGATTCTAAAATAGAAGCTATTAAAAGTTCAAATGCTGCAGAAAATTCTAAGCAAGCATCTGCTGATGCGGCAGAAGCACACTCTCAAGCTGCTGCTAACACGCATATTGAAGATAATGAAATTAGAAATAAAAATTACGAAATTAATGTTGATGGTTCTATACCTTACGAAACTTCTGAAAACGAGGAAGCAGGTAAGAATAGAATTGAACAAGAGGTTAACGATAAAACACAAGCTCAAAAAAGTAAAGGAAGAAATCTTATTGATATAAGAACTGCGCAGATTATTGATGGGGCTAGAGCATTAGCTTATTTAGCTACTGATTATACATCCCAAATTATAACACTTCCAGATGGGCAAAAAATTTACATACGTAAAACTGTTGCAGCTGATAAAAATACTAATCTTGTACCTGAAGTAGAATCTCCAAATCATTTACAGCCTGGAACCCAAATAACTTTAAGAGTTATTTCTAAGGACACTAAAGGTGTTCGTTATATTCAAGAAGGAGAAGAAACTAGAACTGTTCCTTATACTTATGATACATTTTTAGATGAAAAAGGTTTACTTAAATCTGATATTGTACCTATTGAAATAGTAGCAGAAATTAATGGTGTAGAACAAGTTATTGGATACCTGCATGAGTATGAATGGATTGCTGCAGAACTTCCAACAGGACAATCTAAAAATGTACTAGAAGAGGCAGCAGGAGCAAATAATTGGAAAGTACAAAAAGAAAATATTAGAGCAATGCGAGAAGCTATTGTCTCTGCTCCTAGACAATCTGTTACTACAACTATTACAGAAGTTTCTCCAGGTAGACCGCTTGTTAATGTGTTAGAAATAGAGGGAGGAATTCCTAAAACAACATTTTTACCTCTTAAATCTGCTATGCCTGATTATAATAACATTCCTTTAGTTATTTCTAGAGGTGGTGTATGGCAAACAGCTAAAGGAGAGGCTTTTGATGGGGATATTATATCTGCTGAAGATGAAGAAATACCATCAGATGGTAGAGTAGCTTTAATGTTACCTACAAAACAAAAAGGTCAATTTATGGCTGTTTACCCTTGGACTAATACTTTATCTGAATCTCAAATAGATAGTATTATTGGTGGTGTTGTAGCTTTAACAAATAAAGAAGCTGCTACAGTTATTAGTAATACTTTAGGTATGGCATTTAACACTAGTAATGCGGGAGCTTTAGCAGAGTTTGTAAATAGAATTACTTTTGCTAAATCTTTTGAGTTTGATAACACAGGTAATACTCGTAATGATACAGTATATTTAAGTGTAAATCCTAAAAGTAATCATATAATTCTTGCCGAGGAAGGAGATAGAATTATATATACAAATAAGCCTAAGTATTTTACAGAAGAATATAAAAAAGATAATGGAATTTCTAAAGTATTAGATATTACAAAACCTGAAAATAGAGAGGCTGTAGCAGCATTACTTCGACGAAAAATTCAAGCAGTAGATATAAATTTAATTAATACTAAAGAGTTATATAAAAATGTAACTCTTAATGCTGATGGTACTATAAAAAGTACTACTCCGTCTGAAAATTATAACTCTCATGTTTTTGAAGGCATGCAGACACATGTTAATGGTACTAATTCATTTAAAAATCCTGACGGGACTCAGGAATATGTATATGTTAACCAGCCTGTAATCCAGTTTGATAGTAGCTTTGGTAAAGCTGCGCCTGCTGAAGAGGTGAGAGAGGGGCTACGTGAAAAAGATTCTGTCAGTCCAAATCAGCTAACTTTACGTGAAGACGAAAAAGATATTTTAAATGAATTAGATCAAGATATAGATGAAGATTTAGATTTTTACGGAGAATCTTTAATTCCTGAAGATGCTCCTATAGAAGAAGATTTATCTACACTACCTACAGCTTTTATTTCTTTAGCGGTTGATAATACTAATAAAATATTAGCTGGAGAAAAAACTACTACAGTTAGAGGTATAAAACAATATACTGATATAGGCATTGAAGTTGGTAAATCAGCTATTATAGAACTTAAAGGAAAACAATTTAAAGTAACTAATAGAGGATATTTAACAATTGATGAGGCAGGCGGAAAAGCACAAATATTAGCTTCAGAAGGAGTTTCTAAAACTGAAGATTTTAAATTTGATCAAACTAGAAAATGGGTAGAAGGTGAAGGTAAACTTTACGTATATGATCTTAAAGAAGTAGTTGTACCTGAATATGTTCCTACAGAAAAAGAAGCTGCATTAGAAATAAATATTGTAGAGAGGTTATCTCCTATATTTATTGATATAGATAATATGTCTGCAGAAAAACAAGAAGAAACTCTTGGATATGTAGTTTATAGAACATTACTTTATCATGAAGCAGGTCACGATCCTAAAAAAGCGTTTACAGGAGTATTAGCATTCTTAAAAAGTGAAAGAACTAAAGCTAAAAATAGAGGTGACGAATCTATAGTTAAAGATCTTAATATTATTATTTCTAATTGGAATAAAGTAGAAGGTCTTACTGAAGATATTCTTCAAAGTTATTACGGACTATCTGTTACAGGTAGAAAGAAAAGAGAAGAAGAGCGTCTGGGAATGGATTTAGAAAAAACTTACTTCGATGATGAAGCTAGGTTTAGAGAAGATCCTATAAAGAAAGCTTCTAAAGAAATTAAAATTATGCTTTCTAAGATACCTAAAACTGTAAAGGTTAATGGTAAACTTACTTTAGCAAAAAACTTTTTAGGATTACCTATGTTCTATACATTAGAACAAACATGGGATCGTATTCTTGGTCCTTTATCTGAAACTTTACCTGATTTAGAGAGTAAACTTGAAATATTAGATGAGTTAGGAGAAACTATTTCTCCTGTATTTGCTACTATAGCAAAAAGAGTTAGAAAGTTACCTATAGAGCAGCAAAATGCTTTTGTGGCTCAAATGAATAATACCTATATAGATATGATTACGGTATTATATAATTCTGATGAAGCGGGAAAAGGCTATGAAACTAGAGCATTATCTGCAGGTTTAAATAAAGCTTCTGAAACTGTTATTAATACTTGGATAGAAAATCAAAAGGCTAATGCAGATTTAGTTAAAATTACACCTGAAGGCGAATCTTATATAAATGTAGAGTATGTAACTAAGTTAGAAGAAGACTTTACAAATAAGATGGCAACTCTTAAGAAAACTAGTCCTGAAGCTATAGTGTTAGTTCATAATACTTTGGCGTCTTTAGGTATTAGTGTTCCAATTGCTGTATTAGACTATATGGCTCAAGAAGATAACCAAAAAGGAATTTTCTATGAAATTTTTGGAGAAACTTGGTCTCACGGTTTAATTACCAGAGCAGGTAAAACAAAAGATCGTAAAGCTAAAAAGACTTTTATGTCTTATATTTTTAATGGATTTTTAACTAATGTTCCTTCAGAAAGAGAATTAGCAGCTATAGCAGAAGATGATATAGCTACATCTGCTATATATAAAAATAATCCTTTAAGAGGTAGAAATTATCAATCTGTTATTACAAAATTATCTAAGCTAATAGCAAAACATGGTGATAAAATATTTCCTAAAAGTTATACGGATGGAGAAAATAAAACTGTAAGTCCTTATCAAAAAGGAACTCTTATGCATTCTACTAATACTATGTATAAAAATGCTAATAGAGATAGTGAATCCAAAGCTTTAGTTGATGATATGTCAAAAACACACTTTGGGGCAGCTAGTAGATTATTACCTAAAATTGTTAAAGCAGGCCCTAAAGGGTCTATTCTTACAATAGAATACACAGATACTTTAAAAAATAGATTTAAAAAAGGCGAGCCTGGAGTTAAAAGAAAAAATCAAGGTATACTTGAACAAGAATTATACTCTATATGGGCATTTCAACAAGAAGGACGTCCAGGTAGAGAAGGAAATACAAAATTTTTAGGAATAACTAAAGCAGACCGTGGCATTTCACAATTAATTGATATGCCTAAAATAGATGTTCTTTCTAATATCGTTGTTGAAAACGGGCAAATTGTAGATATATCTGATAGGTTAATGGATATTCTTATGGGGTATGTTCAAGCAGAAATCAACAGAGTAGTTGATATGCAAAGTAACTTAGATGAAGATCCTAATTACAGTAGAAAACAATATCGAGAAGGTGCTCAATTTTTCCATTTTTTCCCATTTTTAAATGCATTTGAAAAAGGTTCTTTATTATATGAAGGAGAAAGTGTTACAGGCCACCCAAGACTTAAAGTAACGGAAGAAACAATGCTTACAATTCGAGAGCTTGTAAAAGAATACGCTTTAGAAAATGTTAATAATACAGTTACTTCTTGGGAAGATATGAATATTATTGAGTATACAAATAATAAATTAACTAAACATAAATTAGATAAAACCTATATGGCATCTTTAGAAACAGATGCAAATATTAATGATGCTGTAGTAAAAGCAGCAGCAGATTTAGAAATAAATTATATAGTATCTAATTTAGAACAAATGATTTTATTTGGAGGGGATATTGCCACTTCATTTAAAAAAGATAAAAAAGACCCTAGCGGTAAAGGTTCTCTAAGATCTACATGGGCTAATTACCAAAAACGTTTAATTGGTACAGATGCGCCTAGAGCTCAAGGTAATCATAAAGATAAACAATATCAATCAGTTACATCCGTAGATAAAGTTACTTTTTCTTCTAATTTTGAACAATACCAAAAACTTTTAGGTAAACAAGATTCTAAAATTTATGGTAGTGATACAAATCCTGTTATTGAAGCTGTAGATGCGCAAGAATTTACAACTGTTCAGGAGCATATAGATGTTTTACTTGCTTTTGGGCAGATAACAGAAGAGCTTCATGCTCAAATGTCTAAAAAAATACAAGATGCTATTAATGACTCTAGTAATACAAATAATTTTTATGAATTTACAAAAGAAGAGATTAATTATGCTTTAAAACCTATGAAGCCTATTTATGATAGGATGCATCCAGATGGTGAAACTAGAGAGCTTAATAGATTTTATAGAAAATCTATGTCTTTACCTCTTCTTCCTACACTTACAAGTGATTTTTCTGCTATGGATAGAATTCGAATAGCAATGGAAAATTCAGGTACAGCTAGATTAGGACATATAACTTCTGATAAAAAATCTCCATTTAGCACTATGGATGCTTGGTCAGATATATCAATAGAAGATTTAACCCAATCCATGAAAGATAATAGCTATTCTTTATTTAGATCGGGATTTGGTATTCAACAAGAAAAACCAATTAAAAAGACACAGCTTCAGGCTATGTCAACTCAATTTGATAAAATTCTTTTTTCTGGTACTTCAGAATTATTATTTAAAGGAGATGTTTCAGGTAAAGATTTACGTGCTAGAAAAGAACGTTTGATGAGTGAAGTGTATAGTATTAGAGCTAATAAAATATTAGAAGATTTTGGAGTTAGAACTGAAGAAACTGAAGATGGTGAAATAGTTTATCATGGAATTGATTTAGGAAAATTTCTTAAAAGATTAGAAGAAGAGGCACAAAATAGAGAATGGGAATTAAATGATATTTTATCTCTTGAAATAGATAAAAAAACAGGAGATCAAACTATTGTTCCTTTACCTTTTATCGGAGCTAAAAAAATGTTAGAAGGATTATTAATGAGTATTATTAATGATGCTACTAATATTAAATTCCCAGGAATAACGTTTATTCAAACTGCGGGGGCAGGATATAAAAACATGGCTTCATGGACTGAAATGGCTAAAGAAGACAAAAAGTTTTTAGATACTATTATAACAACTGCAGGATTTGATGAAACTATGGGTCTTCAAGGCCCTAGATGGGATGAAGAAAAAGGCGAGGTTATTCCTGGCCAAATAATGGTTAAATTTTATTACAGAGATGAAAAAGGTAATGAAATAGATATAATGGCTACTACTGATGGTAAACCTTATAAAGAAGGTCAGAATGAGTATGTATTCTTATATAAAAATAAAGATAATGGAAAGTTATTTTTAAATCCTACTAAAGTTCCTAAAGCTGTTAGAGAACTTATGGGATACCGTATTCCATTTCAAAATCACGCATCAGCTATGCCATTAGAAATTGTAGGGTTTTTACCAAAAAATATGGAAATCACTGCAGTTGTACCTGATGAAATTATTGCTCAGATGGGTAGTGATTTTGATGTGGATGTTTTAAACTCTTATTTTGCAAGATATGTTATACATAAAAATAAAGAAGGTGGTATAAAAGGAATATTTAGAAAAAAGAAATTTAAAGAAGAAGATCGAGAACAAGAACTTATAAATGAATACTATGATATTATTTGGACTATTATGACAAGTAATAAAGATGTATTTATACGAATGAGTAAAGGTATAGATGATCCTGAACTAGAAAATTTAGCGGATGAAATAGATGCAATTCGTAATGCAAATAAACCTTTTACTAGTCCTACTACTAGAAGAAAACAAATAGATGATAATATTTCTCAACGAATGGGGCAAACTCTTATTGGAATAGGAGCCCAGGGTATTACATTTAATGCTATAATGGAGGGATACTCTTTAATGATTGCAACACAGGAAAAAACTCCGCAAGGTTTAGTAACAGTTCCTACAGAAATTAAAGGTCTATATAATGAAGATGGCAGTAAACTTAAATTTAGTAGTATTTCTGCTGAAAACTCTTCTACTTATTATCAGAATGGAGAAAAAAGAAAAAGAACTTCTTCTGATGTTATTAATATAACAACGAATGCGGCTATTGATAACGCTAATAAACCTACTCCAGGTAAAGTTAATCTTAATATGTCTACAACTCCTGTAGCAATATTTATGAATTATGGAGGAGTTAGTCTTAGTACTTCAACTGCTTTTATGGCTCAAGAAATTATGTGGGAGTATTCTAAACAATTAGCTTTATTAGCTAAAGGAATATCTGATGATGCTACATTTGATATTGAAGCTTTAGCTATTGAAAAAACACGTCAAAAATTTCTAGATCAAATTAATATTGGAGGAGAAGTTGTACAAGATTTAATAGAAGAATTCGATAAAGATAAAATTTTATTTAAATCCGATATATTATTAGATTTAATTAAAGAAGGTGTAAATAGAAAAAGCGCTATAAAAGAAACTGTAGAAGGTGAAATTGCAGAAGTTGAAGATTTTGAATATGTAGTTAAACAATTAGCAATATTAAATAAATTTCAAGAACTTAAATTTTACTCTGATAAGCTTAGTCGAGTAAGAAAACCTTTAAGTGATCCCACTACTAAAGGTTTAACATCTTCTATTTACAGTGCAAAACTACAACAACAAAGAATACAGGAATTAATTGATGGTGAAAATAATTTATTTATAGGAGTTGAGCAATTCGCAGGCGGACAATATGCTAATTTAGGAGTTATTCTATCTCGAATGATGGATGCTTTTAATAAAGTATACCCTATAGATTCTAATTTACTTAACACTGTAGAAAATCAATTTTTAGTAGATTCTACTTTAGAATCTCTTAATGAAAGACAAATGGAACTTGTCTTTAATTCTGTTCTTTCTATTGGGTGGTCTCATGCTATTAATAAAATTTTTGTAGCAGAACAAGTAGATAGAGATGGGAGCCCGTTATCATTATTAAGAGTAAGAGAAGAATTATTTTCAGGCCCTAATAATATAGCAGCACTTGTTGATAAAGCTAAAAAATCACATTGGGGGGAAAATAATCCTTTCTTAAATGCTTTAAGTCCATTTTCACCATCTAATAAAGCTTTAGGTATTGCTTCGATAAGGTTTAACGGTACTGTAGGTAGTAAACTAAATAAAATGGACCTTATTAGAGGTTTTGCAACTTTATTTAGAGGTAATGCAGAAGCTCGTAAGCTTGGTAGAAGACTATTAATGATGGCTTACCTTAATGGAGGCCATCAATCAGTATCAAGTTTTATTAAAGCTGTTCCGTTTGGAGCTATTGAAGGTTCAGGTTTAGCAGAAGCATTACATGAAATTAATTTTAATGCAGAAGATATATCATTTATAACTAATTCATCTATAATAGAACAAATATTTCAACATGTTCCTTGGTATGCACCTCAATTAGATTTAACAATGCAAGGTGTAGGTAAACTAGGTGATGAAACTACTACGGGACTAATTATTCCTAGTATAGAAGAAATGTTACAAAGAGGAGAAGAATTTAGTCATATACTTAAACAAGTTCAAACTTCTGCAGGAACGGCATTTGCACCTAAAAAATATATTTCTACAAAAGTAGGTAAGAAATGGCAATTATTTAAACTTGGTAGAGTAGTTGAAGATGGTGGAAAAAGAATTTATTATGAAAGAATAGATATTAAAGGATATAAAGGAATATTAGAATTTGATTCTAGTGGTAATTCTAGAAGCGCTATTAATGAAAATAGAGTTGTACAAGCGAAAGTAGCTCCTAAAATGAGTCCTACATCGCCTAAGTCTTCTTTAAATGAAGTTACAAATTTACCACCTTTATCATCATACGAAAATATTGATGATTTAGGAAATACGAAAAGTCCTATAACAGATGTTGATTTATATGATAATTCATTAGCGCCTAATGATCAGCTTAAAAATGCTTTAGTACAAATTAAAGAGCATGGAATGGAATCTCATCAAATTTTAGCATCTACTCTTTTAAATAAAGGAGATGTTGATGGTTTTTCAGGAATTTCAAATTCTAATGTTTATGATACACATGGGTTTATAGCAATTTATAACAATAAACAGAAAAAAGTTCTAGTAGATAAAGCTAGAATGAAAGAAAAAGGGTATACTAAAACCCAAGAAATGGGTATTATTTTACACGAAATAGTTCATGCGTATTATAATGAAGCTATTTTAGGGAAAGATACATCTCCTGCAGCTAAAAGATTTAAAGCTGCTAATAAATCATTATATAATCAAGCTACTCTTGCATGGGATAGTGATAATACGCCTACTAATCTTTCTCCAGAAGAAATAAAAACAATAACTTATTTCCTTTCTAATGAAAGAGAGTTTGTTGCAGGAGCGCTTACTGATAAAACTTTCCAAAAGTTTTTAAACGGAATAAAAGCTAGAGAAAATAAATCTCTTTTACATAAAATTGTAGACGCTGTTGTTAATTATGTTAAGTCTTTTTCAGCAGGGTTAGGATTTACTTTAGAAGAAAAAAGTTTATTAGACTATGCGTTAAGAGAGTCTTTTGCTTATATAACAGAAGTTAGAGCAGAGGAAAAAGCAACTAAAGGATCTCTTTCTAAGTTAAAAGGAAAAGGAACAGCTGCTTTAGGCTCCATGGTAGGGCAAAAAGGACAACTGATTATTCCTGAAAATTTAAAACCAGAAAATAGTCCTAGTACTTTTACTAAAATAGAAACTATTAAAAAAGAAATTAAAGAGGAAATTATATCTGATGTAGAAGAAAATGACAATAAAAGAATTGAAAAGCTTCGAAAGGATAATCCTAAAATGGATAAAAAGATTTTAAATTTAAGAAAAGATAATTTAGATTATACTCAAGGGCAAGAAAATGCTCTTCTTATGGTTAGTGATTTTATACAGCAACCTAATTATAATAATTCAAATAGAATGTTAGTAGCTGGGTATGCGGGAACAGGTAAAACAACTATTGTAGAAAACATGGTTAATTATGCTCGTTCTGAAGGAAAAAAGATTTTAATTACAGCTCCTACTAATAAAGCTGTTCAAGTATTAAGAGAAAAACTTGAAGGAATTGTAAATCCTAAACAAATCCAAACTAATCATAGAGCTTTTACTTTTTATAATGAAGAAACAAATAAATATGAATTTAATGATGATGTAGAAGGAGTTTCTGATATGATCCATATAATGGATGAAGCTTCTATGCTAGATACTGAAATGTTGGCTCTTGTAAAAGAAAATAATAATAAAGGTATGAAAACTATTTTCTTAGGAGATAGTGGCCAACTTGAACCTGTATCAAAAGATCCAAAATTATTCTTAGGAAAAGTATCTTTAGAAAAAAGCACAGAACTTATAGAAGTTAAAAGACAAAATTTAGAAAGTCCTGTATTAGCTGTAGCTACGGCTATTAGAAATAAAAAGAAATCTATAGTTTTATCAGAAAGTGTCCCTGATTTTACAGTGCATAAAAATGCAGCTACTTTAAAGAATAAATGGTTAGATGACTTAGCTGAAGGTAAAAATGTTGTTATGATTTCTCAAATCAATAAAGTTAGAATAGCATCAAATTTACAAGCTAGAGAAAAACTGTTTGGAAAAGACAGGGGCCCAATAGAAGATGGTGAAATACTAGTTAGTATCTCTAATTCTGAAGGTGCAAAAAGAAATGCAACAGAATCTGGTATATTTAATGGAGAAACTATTGGTGAAAATAGAGATAAGACTTATACTTTATTAAATGACGGAAAGCCTATAAAACTTTATTATGGACAATATGACGAATTAACTATATATATTGTAAAAGATGAGCTAGGTAATAATATTTTCCTTATGCCAACAGGTGAAAAGCCTTCTATATATCATAGTAACTTTTTATTTGGCATGACTCCAGAACAAAAAAGGCATAATATCGATACTTTAAAATCTTTGGGAGATGAGTTTATTTCTAAAAACCGTAAAACAGGTAATTATGTAATAAATAAAAATACTATTCTAGCTTATTATGGGTATGCGATTACGGGACATAAATCTCAAGGATCTCAATGGGAAAATGTATATGTACAACAAGATTGGGATGGTAGAATTAGAGGTGTTCAAAAGGTTAATATTAGAAAATGGGTGTACACTGCTATAACAAGATCATCAAAATCTGTAGATATATATTCTAGTACTTCAAGTAAAGTTACTTTAGATGAAGTTAAAAATATTGCTTCACAGGTTGTAGATGTTAAAGAAGAGATTAAACTTCCTAAAGATAGAAGCTGGGGATCTTTATTAGAGGTAGCTAAAAAAATTGATTCAATTAAAGACGATTATAAAAATGTTACTATAGAAGAAATACAAAATGTATTTGAAAATGATCTATCTCAGTTTGAACTGTATTTACACCAACAATTAGCATCAGACTCTAGCGGTATTGATGGTATGATTGATTTGGATAATAGTAATATGGTAGAAAGCCTTCAAGGAGAATTTAAAGAAATTGCATCTAATTTATTTGCAAAAATAGCTGAACTAAAAAGAAGAAAAACATCTGCTACATCTTTAAATGCAAGAAATTATATCGATTCGCAGATTACTAGATTAGAAGATGATATTAAAAAAGTTACAGAAAATGCAACTGTAGCTACAATACGTCACGTAGCTATGGAGCAGCTTAAATGGGCTGAAAGTATTTTAGATAGAAAAACTATTTCTACTAATGAGCTTATAGACGCTTCTAACATAGTTGATGTTTGGAGTTATTCTAATTCTACAAGATATGTATTATCAGATGCGCAAGCTGAAAATAAAAATAATCCAACACGTAAAGTATTAGAAGAAATAGGGTCTGCAGCAGCAGCGCTTGAAACTAGTTTAGCAGCTAAAAGATTAAGTTTTGCTAAAGATCAAGTAAAAATAATTTCTAATGAAACTATAGTTAGTCCAGGAGAAAGTATTTTAATGCTAGATCCTGAAAATGTTTATATAACTAATATGATAGGTTTAACAGATTTTCAAAATCCTTTAATCCGAACATTTGATTCTATATTAAAAGATATTAATAGAGCAGCTTCAGATAATGCTTTAAATGATCAAAAAGAATTAGACGAAAAAATGAAAGAACTTAAAGCTGAATTAGATCGTTTAGGTTTAGATGAAACCATTTTACTTCAAAAAGATTCTGAAGGAAACCTTACAGGACATGTAGTTTCGCAATTTGCTGATAAATATTATAAAGATATTGCAGCACTTAGAAGAAAACTAACTAAAGAGTTAGAAAATATTATAAATCTTAACACATCGGACCATTCCAAAAAACAGAAAAGATTAAATGCTTGGCAAAAGTATTTTGCAGAGTCTAGAAGAATGGAACTTGTTATAGATATAAGATTTTGGGAGGTAGAAGGGCATACAACTAAAGAAGCTAAATCTACAGAAGAGTATGTAAAGTTTTTACAAAATGAATTAGGAGAATCAGCTGCAAATGTTTTAATAGAACAAGCTAAAGAAAAAGTAAGAATTTACAAACTAGAACTTGAGTCATATGAAAATAAGTTAGCGGCTGATATTGCGGATGGAGTATTACAACCTCTTATAGGTAGAACTTTATCTGAAACAGTAGACTTAATGATACAAGCTTGGAAAAGAAGAAATGACCCTTCTCTTTATATAGCACATAGAGAAAATCCTAGTGAAATAAATTTAGATTCAGGTAAATACGGATGGAAACGTACTATTAAAGTTCCTCGAAAGAATTTTAATAATGGAGAATACTATAATAATGATTTTAAAACTATAGAATCTAGTTCTGTATTGTCTTCATTTTATGCATACTACACTAATAAACTTGCAGAATATAAAAGTTATATACCTGAAATAGATGAACATCAATTATCTAGTAATTTCTTTCCTATAGTAGAAAAAGATCTTATTGAAACTTATATAAGAGAAGGTAGTATGGCTGCTTTAAAAAAGTCATTTAAAAAACTTGGTATTTATTCATTCCTTTTCCACAGTGATGTAGAAACTTTAAAAGGCCAATCAGTTGAAACGGCAGCTCAAAGAGATGTAGATGGTAATATTATGCCTCAAATCCCTAGAAGATTTATACATGATAATATAGAAATGAATGAACGTTCTTTTGATATTGAAAGAGTGCTTACAATGTTTGGAGCTATGGCCCATAATTATAAAGCTAAAGCTGCTGCAGAACCTACTATTAATTTACTGCACCGTGTTATTTCAGACGCAGTAGAGACTATTGAAGATAATAGAGGTCAAGCTAAAACTAGACCAGGAAGTAGTAAAAAAATATTTAAAAAAGCTACTCCTGAAGAAATTATGGAAGCTGTACAATACGCTAGAGATGGTATGTTATATGGTAAAGTAAGGGAAGAAATTAAAAAAACTAGTTTAGAACTTCCTGGTAATTTAAGTTTTGATACTCGTAAAAAATATAAAAGATCTAAAGAGTTAAGAAAACAATATAAAAAATTAGAAGAAAAGCTTTATGCTGGTGAAATTACTCAAGAAGAGTTTGATGTTCAGGAAAAAGTAATGGAAAAAGAGTTTAAAGGTTTAAATATTAAAGCTTTTAGTTGGAATAAACTTATGAGAGGTTTACTTAACTATACACAACTTAAACAATTAGGATGGAACTGGACAGCTGGTATAGCTAATGTTGGGTTTGGTATATTAGCTTCTAATATTCATGCAGCAGGTGAAGAAGATTATACTTCTAAGAACCTAAGAACTGCTTTTAAATTAATACTTAAATCAACAATGAGTTCAGGACCTTCTAAAGCTGCAAATGTAATGCGTAGATTAGGAGTTTTATTTGAAATGCGAGACGCTGAGTATGGTACAGGTAAAGCTGCTACTAAATCTAGATTTAAACTTTTAGGTAACTTAGGCGCTATGCAGATTCAACAATCTACTGAATTTGTAGTACAAGGAATCTCTGGTATAGCTAAGATGTTAAATACTGAAGTTATAGATCTTAATGGAAATAAAAGAAATCTATATGAAGCTTTTGATGAGAATGGTGATTGGAATACCGCAGAATTTGGAGTTCAAAAAGAATGGGGCTATGAAAATTTAACGTATAAAACTAGAAATAAATATACAAATTTCAGAAACTCTGTTATAGAAATGAATAAAAAGTTACATGGTAACTATGATCCAAATTCATTAGTTAAATTTAAAAATAAAGATTGGAGATTACTTTTAACTATATTTAGAACTTGGATGTTTGAAGGATTTAATACTCGTTTAAGTAAAGAAGTAAAAAATAATCAGCTTGGGCGAAGTACTAAAGGTAGATATAGAACTTATATGGATATAGGAATTTTAAATTCTATAAAAACTTTATTTAGAATTCAAATCAATAACTTAGCAGGAGGTAAATTAGAGATTGATGGTATTAAAAACAACTTAGATCTTATAAACATGCGAAAAAATCTTAAGGAAATTCACATGTATCTAACTTTATACGGCCTTGGTCTTATGCTTAAAGGTCTTGCGGGTGAAGAAGATGATGAAGATCAAAGAAAATTTACTATTATGTATAACTTATTAGACAGAATTAAAAAAGATATTCTTTTCTATACAAAGTTTGATACATTTACAGATCTTTTAAATAATATTACACCTGTAATGAAAACTTTAACAGATATTGTTAAATTTAATGAAGGGTTTAAAGCTTGGATGTTAAAAGAAGATTATAGAGGAGATCACCCAGCATGGAAAGTTCTTAAGTTATTCCCTGGATTAAATCAAATACCGAAAACAAATGCATTGATGGAAAAATTTTATGATCAAGCATATGGGTATGATGATTATCTTATGGATAATTATTTTGAAGAAGATTATTTAGAATAATGAAATTAGCATTTGGAATACAATGGGCAAAAGGATTACTATTTGGAATTAGACATTTCCAACCAGAAGAATATGCACCATAT
>TARA_R110002012_G_scaffold183727_2_pt1 | contig 20566 bp, 13 predicted proteins | sample TARA_R110002012 | Tara Oceans TARA_R110002012 (sample SAMEA4396515) | marine metagenome | biome: Westerlies Biome; feature: [DCM] deep chlorophyll maximum layer (ENVO:01000326); material: water (ENVO:00002006), including particulate matter (ENVO:01000060) such as... | depth 40 m | reverse complement strand
GCTACGTCAGCACAACAAAATGTTTATGTAGGATATGAAGCAGGTCAAAAATTTACTACAGGAGATAACAATGTAGCCTTAGGTCCTAAGGCAGGCCCATCATCTACATCAACTGCTTCTAATCAACTTTATATACATAATGACTCAGGCACTCCACTTATTGGAGGAGACTTCTCAGCTGGTACCATTACTTTCAATGGTGATATAGATATTACTAGTGCTAAAACAATATCAGCATCTGCTACACCTGTAGCACAAATTAAAGATGACACTGGTTTTATTATGCAAGATAATCAGGGTATCAAAAGTGCTTCAGCAGCACTTGACCAATGGCCATTAGATGGTGGCACAGGAAAAGCTACAGCTCAAGTTCAAGGTTATTCTAAAATACAAAACATTACCACAGCAGGTATAGACCCAGCTTCTGTTCCTTCGTTTGAAGTTAAATTACCAACAGCCGCGGTCGGTGCTGAATATGTTATTGTTTTTGGTTCAAACCAAGCTAATTTATCAGGTAAAGCATTAACACTTATAGCTAATGGTAGCGACGTTATCCACAGTGGTTCCGCGACACCAAGTAGCATCACATTCGCTAAACATACAGGGGAATCTATACATTTCATAGCTTTTGAGGCCAACAGATGGAAAGTTTTATCACATACATAGAGAAAGCTTTAAATATAAGAGCGGGGTTAGATTATATATGAAGGTAGAAGAGCGAGACGAGCTTCTTATACGTATGGACGAAAGAGTTAAGACAGTATTTAACCGTATGGAGAAGTTTGAAAAACTCTTTACTAATCATTTACACCACCATCAAATGTGGGAAGATGATATTAGAAGGCAATTGCGCTGGTGGGTAGGCATAGCAGTCACAGCCGCTGGTGGAGCAGGTGCTATGGGGATGATGTAATGGCAAGGTCAATAACATGGAACACAACTTTTCGCAATAGAGTGCGACTATTAGCAGGTATAGAACAGGAAGAACTAGACAACGATACTTTAGATATTCTTGCTAATATAGCCGCAGAGTGGTTCGATGAAAATACGAGCCTAACATATACACTTAATGATAATAATACTTATGATAACGCAGTTATGTACTATACTTGTTATCTATCTTGTATGGCCCAAAATGGGATAGGGATAGAACGTATACAAGTAGGAGACTTAGCTGTTTACTACGAGAGCGACCAATACATTCATTTTAAAGAACTGGCCGAACAACAACTCGTTATGAAAATGGGGCTCAGCATCAAGAGAACGACCTATAATGCTAACCCATGGACTGGAACTGTCAACTGGAAAAAGAACGTGGTCGGTGTTGACTCTAGTAAGAATATGTATCCTGTACCACGTGGAACAAGGGATAACGGAGGCTATTAATGCCCGGTTTGATTGGTTCCCAAGGCATCCGTCCCGGAGCCATGAATATGAACCGTATATTTAGAGCCTTAAGATATAGAACTGAACAAGCTCAATATGTCGTATACCACAGACCACCTATCTATGGAAAAGATAATTATGGTGTAGAAACAGGAGTAGTTAGTGGAAGCGAATTATTAATGCCTAATTTACCAGCCATTATACGACCTGCACTTACTGCCGATTATCAGATTCAAGAAGGAGGAGGTAATATAATAGGAGCTGCTAGAGTATATACTCCTAATTTATCTACTATAAAAAACCTTCCTAATTTTGACCAAACTAATAATACAGCATTTAATGAGATAGAAGGTTGGGATAGATTAATCACCAATCAGAGAAGTATATTTATTCCTGAAACATCAGGCACCACTAATTGGAGTACAGATGCTGGAGCTATAACTTCTGATGGTGAATCAATAACTAATACCCTTACAGGTAATGGCTACATAAGATATACAGCTACATCTAAAAATGCCCTTGAGGCAGATAGACTTAAGTTTAAGATAAAAACAAATTTCACGGCGACTATTACTTCATTTACTATAATTAATGCAGATGGTAGTCCAGATACTCTTACATATACGCCAGCAGCCTTAACAGTACCTAGCGGTAGTTGGTTAACTATAGATGTGCCATACGAAGAGAATACTACTTCTACTAGTATATTCCGTGATGGAACTGGTCACACAGTAACTGTAGGAGGGACCTATGATTACGAAACTAATATAAATAAAATACAGATTAATTATACTGGTTATTCAGGAGTTACTAATACTGTACAACTAAAGGCAGTAGAGCTCTATAAATCACTGTCATGGCACGTTCATTCATTGAAAGATATGACCGACGGCTATATTATATTTAATTGTGTAAGAACTAAAGGTAGAAGAGATTCACTAAGGAGAGCATATGGCTGATTTTATTAATACTATAGAGAGAGCTCTAATAGACCAGCTTAGAACAGATTTCACGGGCTTTACTGTGTTTGGACAATTTCCCTCTCAAGTTGACGTAACTTACCCATGTATCATAGTAGAGCAAATAGCGAATGGTCAGGACGAGAACTTTATGGGGCAAAATGTTACATTTGGGTCTAGCGCTACAGAAAAGACTGGTGAGATATATGGTCTTGGATTTAGATTTAATATCTTAGTTAATAAAGAATCTGAAAAATCTATCGTACCCGATGGGGGTAGTGGAACTGAGGTATATAAACAAAGAAGATTACTTAATTGGGCTATGCTAAATATAGCTAATACACTTATGGATATAACTTTTGACTCAACGAAGGTTCAAGTAGTTGAAAGAAGATTTAATGGTTTTACAGATGTAGGCTACGAACCCGAATTAGAATTATGGGGTAGTACTGCTACTATGGCTATAAGCTTCGAGAATTATAGATAGAATGACAAAAAACGTAGAATATAGACTACCTACGGCTCGTGAAAGAGGTAGTGGTCAAAATATTTATAGACAAGTGTCTTTGGGATATGCGCCCTTTATTGGAGCCTTTGCCGCAGACCACGTAGACAATCTTCAAATGAAAGCTACTACAGTTCCTAGGAAAGAAGGTTATTGGGATTGGGGTCCTTCGTTTGGATATGGTGAACCCTTTGCCGCAACTAAAGGAGGTACTAAACCTTTTGATAGAAAATATGCAATTGGTACTCAATTACCATGGGCTCATTGGTTATTTGGAGGTAATCCTATGACTTGGGCTATGCAGTTAATAGGTCTAAGGTCTGGATTAACACAACCCATCAGTAGCTTCGGAGCAATTCCAGCAGGTGGTGGTGCTTTTGCAGCAGTTCCAAATCCTAAAAATCCCAATTTAGTATTTGGTGGTCTTAGAAAACCATCACACTTTTCTGGTGCTTATAAACTCAAAGGTAGTGAAGGAGCTCAACAAGCGCTTTTAGAATTAATGGAAAGGGGTATCGCATCTAACTATAGTTCGGATTGGGTAGAAGAAGTTATAAACTCAACCAATGCAGGGAAGCTAGCGACAGTATCACCACCTACTAATCTATTTGGTGATAAAGTAAACTGGTCTAAACCAACTGGAAAATGGAAACTTTCAAAAGCGACCGTTACAGAATACAATGAAAGACTAGCAGAAATGTTAGTATCTGACGCACTTAATGAGGTTAATTTACAGAGGGGAAGTAAACAAAGTATATTTAAGGGAGGATATAAACCCTATGCAGGAGAGTCGTCTGAGGAATCTGGTATAGGTTTACTTATGGACATGGTAAACGAAGGTGTAGGAATTACTTCAGATGATAAAGTAAAAAGCCAGTGGGATAATCTATCAAGTCCTAAATCTAAACAATATAGAAAAGGTAGTGGAGTAGGTGCACTAGGTGAGAGTATTAAAAAGTCCTTTACTAATAAAAACCGTCAAACTGTAGATATATCTACACAAGGAATGGAATCAGATTTTATATATCTTCTAAAAGATGTAGAGTCTACAAAAGGAGGAGGTGCTGGACCTCTTAACGACATTCTTAAGATGGACCCTTCTAAGTCTGTAGGTATAGAAGTTACTGCGTTAGATATAGCTGATAAAGGAGGATATAAAATGACAGGTATCGGTGAGGCAGGAACTCAAACTTTAGACACTATTATTAATGAAATAGACGACTTCAATGACCAACAAATCAAGACAATTGAGGGTAAGATTAAAGCCGAAGCAGGAGACTTAAACAGGGCTGTTAAACAACTAGAGTCAGAAGGTAAGAGTGAAGAGAAGATTGGTAGTATTCAAGACGCTTTAACTTTCCAGTCAAGACAAACTGCTACTAGATTATTAGATGCTGTAGATACAGGTAAAGAAGGTTTTGAATTTATAGTACCTGCTAGTACATCTGACCAAGGTAATGTTTTAGCTTCTTGGAGTTTTACAATTCATGCTAATGCTCAAGATTATACCGTTGAAAGAAGTGAAGTTTCAGTTACAAAAATGGGAGATAACCAAAGATTCTTTATAGATTTAATAGGTAGTACAGTCATGGGCTCTGACGCCGAATGGGTGGAATGGAGAGATAAAAATTTTAATAACATTTTAAATAGAGAATTGGTAGGCAGTAAAGCAACTGACGATTTATTAAACACATGGGTACAGGGAACATTTACTGCTGGTATTACAACTCAAGTATATAATACAACTGCCGTTGGTTATAAGACTACTAAAGAAATTGCTGATGATTTGTCAGCCATATTTCAGGCTCAATTCGAAGGTAGTAACTTAAAGAAAACTACTGACGCAATTAGAACAGACACTGTAAAATTAACAGATAGATGGAAAGACAAATCACAAACTAATAATTGGGAAGCGTCAAGAAAAATAATGGAAAATGAAAGGGGTTTCGCAACAAAATCACTAATACCTGAAACTAACAACAATGTTAATCAGTGGGCAGTTCCTTTCCTATCTGTTGGAAGAGCTGGTGCTGCTGGTAGCAGAGGATTCAAAGGAAAGTCTGGCCTTAACATCTAGTCTTATAGACTAATATAGGCTCTTATGTATTAAAACAAGCATAAGCTTTATATACTAGACGCGAGTATATTAATGTAATCGAGTGAAATGTTAACGCAATGTTGTATATACAATAAAAGGAGAAAATAAAAAATGGTATATTTCCTAGGAAGAGACGTTGAAGTATTCGTCACTACAGAAAGCAAAGTCGCGAACAGTGCAATTGGAGTAGAATCAAACGCAGCCGGTGTAACAACCGATGCGAATGCTACATTCCCAAGCATGGTATCAGAGACTGTCTTAAGTGGTGGATTAATTTCTGACGTAACTGGCGTTGATGTCAGTATTGGAATCTCAGACGAAGACACTGGTCCGTTCTTTGGTCAAGTTTCCACAGGCAAAGTTCAATTAAGGAACGAAAATACCGTATCGATTACCAAGAAAAAAACAAACGACGATTTTGATATCATCTTTAATGGACCAGCAACAGCAGGAGACTTCATTGGAAGTAATGCAGATGCTAATAGGATGGGCGCAAGATTTGGTTTAGAGTATGATGGCTCAGCTTGGAAAGTCGGTGACGGACGCACAAACCCTAAATTTATAACAGGGGCTACAGCAGCAAACAGACCTTTCGGCTATAGAGTTCATGTAAGACTCAAGAATGGAGCCGCAGGACCAGTTTACACGCTACGCTCATGTATGTTAACAGGGCACACTATGACTTTGAATGCAGATGGCGCAACAGATGAAACCTTAGAGTTTATGTCTACAGTTCAACCTACCACGGTTACTGGTGCTAACACATTCGATTTAGACACGCTAGTAGCAGGGGACATGTAAGCATGACTTATTTCTTAGGAAGAGATTTAAATGCATATATAGGTACAGAAAGTGCTTTTGGTTTAGCATGGAGTGGTACTACCGCTTCTACATTAGCAACATCACCAGCAGATTATAGAGTATTTGCTATGCCACTCGCTAGTGGAGTTAAAACATCTGCAACTAATTACGCCTTTGGTAATCTATGTTTAGATTTAACTGGATGTGACTTGTCAATAGGTGCAGTAGATGAAGATGTAACATACTTCGGTCTACGCTCTGTACAAAAAGTAGAATCTAAAAAAGAAACAACTGTTACTATGACACGTAAAAAGATTAATATGGATTGGGACCTTACCTTTAACAACGGATATCGTTGGGGTATTTCTGGTTCAGCTGACCCATGGGATGGCTTGGAAGAACCAACAGCTACCCACGGATACAGATTATTCTTGGAACTAAAAAATGGTGCAGAAGTATTCACAGTACCTAACGCATGTATTCAATCACACAGCGTTACACTAAATGCTGATGGAACAGCAGATGAAACATTGGAATTTATGTCTTACGTAACTCCTTTGCTAGCCACAACTGCTTCCGTAGGCGCAACAACTGACTTCTAAGGAGGTTAGTTACTTGGAGGGGAGGTTTGGCCTCCCTTTCTAATAAATAAAAAAGGAATTGATTAAAATGACAAAAGAAGAACAAGTAGAGACATGGAATATAGAAGAGCTAATAGCACTGACCGATGAAGTGCAGTATGGAACCGTAGATTATCGCGGAAAAGATTTTTCTTTTCAGTTTTGCGAATTAGTAGAAGCTGAAGAACCGAAGATGATAGCTGTAGATGACGGCCTTTCGGAAGAAGAAAAAATGGAAAGATACGCAAAGATAGGAAATGACAGAATTACTGCAATGATTGAGAAAGCTAACAAAAAGCAACCAGCGAAAGCTAATATCATGAAAGAGAATTGGGGCATGCTTCCAACATCTTTGAGATATAAAATTTCCAACCATATCATGGGTGTAGAGAGCTCTGATTCGGAAAATTTTACGCTCTGATGACGGAATCGCCTGATGCGGTATTAATATACGTCCCTCTCATGAAACATTTAGGCATGAGTTGGAATGATATAAAAAGAACTCCAAGAATGGAGCTGCGAGGCTTACTTGCAGCATTAAATGAATACGACTTATTGCATGCAATGGATGGTTATGATGACCAAGACGTAGCATCGATGTCAAAGAATAAACCTAAAGTACGCCAAACATGGGCTAAGTATTTAGAACAAAGAGCTAAATATGATGAGATGATAGGTAGAAAGCGAAATGTAGATTTTAGTGGATTAGGATAAGGTTTAATTATGGGTTTTGCTGGACAAGTTTTTGCAGCTAGAGTTGCTATAGGATTAGCCTTCCCGTCTAAACAAGCGATGGGACAGGCAAGCCAAATTATTGGCGCAGGAGCCTCAGCTCTCTATAAAAAGATGAATTCTATGCAAGTTCAGCAAGCTAGTAAACGTAAAACCTTAGCTGAAAGAGAACTGAAGGAAATGGAAAACAGGATTCAAAAGCATAGAAATACCTTACAACAAAAATTAACAGCTGGTCAAGCTAAGTTTAGTACATCATTGAAACAATCTAATATTGCTACTAAAGTTACAGCTGGTCAGTCTATGAAAGCTTATAAAGCAGCTCAAAAGACTATGGGTACTTCTAAGGGTACTAAACATATAGAAAATACTTTTAAAGCAGGTAAAAGAGCATTTACAGATTTTGCTAGCCATGTTAAAGCACGTTCACCAGATTTAGCTATAAGCCTTTTCGGTAAAGAAGGTTCAAGAGGAGGTCCCGGAAAACTCCACGACAGTTTTGATATTGGCAAACTCAGTAAAGTAATGGGTGAAGGTACTGCTAAACAAAGAAAAGAATTATTAACAATAGCTAAACTAGAAGCAGAAAATGCGGCTAGACGTAAAAAGAATGGTCTTGAAGAAATCAAGATGATGCAAATGAAGATAAATTTCTTAAGGGCTTTGGGTGATACACATGGTATAACAGCAGAGCAATTTGCTGAAGCTAATGACCAACTCATAGAAGAAAAAAGAGGTTTCGAAGATAATGAACGCGCAGCTTCTGAGTTTTATGGTGTTATTAAAAACATGGCAGACCAGAGAGCTGCCGACGAAAAAGAACACAATGATGAACTACAAGGAATGTTAAAAGAAGAGCGTTCCTTAAGAGATACATTAAAACAAGCTATAAAGGGAGAAGAAGACGCTTTAAAGCTATTAGAACAGGGTGCTCAACGCGCAGCTAAAAAAGCTATGCAACTTGCTGAAGCCCTTAAAACTAATTTTGGTAATGCTTTAAGAGAATCTATTTCCGCTTTAACTGCATTATTCTATAAATTACAACAGAACTCTCAAGAATTAATAGAATTTGAAAGAGAGTTAATGAACGCAAACTCTGTGTTTAATTTAACACGTAAAGAATTATTCGAGACTGCTGAGACCGTTACACAGTTTGGTCAATCTTTCGGTTTAGAAATGCAGAATGGTGCGGAAGGTCTTTATCAATTAGCTTCTGCTGGTTTATCCGCAGACCAAGCTACTAAAGTCTTACCAGAGACATTAAAATTATCTATGGCTGTACAAGGTGACCACAACACTATAGCCAAATTAACTACCCAGACACTTATGGGTTTCAGCATGGAGATGGAACAAGCAGGTGAAGTAACAGATAAGTTTGCACATGTTATTCAGAAGTCTTTGATTGAATATGAAGATTTAACAAGTGCTGTCAAGTTCGCTATGCCTTTCTTTACAGCTACAGGTCAGTCAGTTGACCAGTTACTGGGTGCGTTGGAAGTTTTAACCAACCGTGCACTCGAAGCAGGTATCGCAGGTCGTGGTCTAAGGCAGGCTCTAGCTGAGTTTGCTGAGCACGCTGACGATAATACAGCAGCCTTTGCTAGAATGGGGCTTGAAATTAAAAAGGCAGATGGCTCTATGAAGGATTTGACTGTAATAGCTAAGGAATATTCAGATATCATTGGGCCCGAAGCCGCAAGCAATACTGAACTACTAACAGCTTTAATTGATGATTTAAACGTTCGTGGTGCAACTGCTTTCGTTCACTTAGTTCAAAATGCAGACGAATTTGCTCAAGCTGTTGAAGATGTAGAAAATGCTGGTGGAGAGCTAGATGAGATGGTTAGAATTCAGAACGAATCTATGTCAGCTCAGATACAGATATTAAAGAATAATATCCAAATGATTTTCTTTTATAATGACGGAGTAGAAAGGGCTAATGGAGCTATGAATGGGTTCCATAGTGCTATTATTGATGGTATAACGGGCTTCCAAGACCTTTTAGTAACAGGAGAAGAGGGTAATAAACAATTAACAGAGTTTGGTAAAACTATTCAAGATGTTGCTGTTGAAGCTGTGAGAGCTTTAACTGTGCTATTACAAGATGGTGTGAAATTCCTTGCTGAGTTTTCAGGAGAAGGTAAACAAGCGGTGGGCGTACTCAAAGCTTATTTAATACCAATACAAGTACTAATGAAAGCTACCAAGATATTAGGACCTAGATTAACTAGTCTAATAATACAATTTACAATGTTGAATAAACTATTCAGTTTAACTACAGGTATAAGGTTGCTTGTAGGATTTATTTATCAACATGTTTTCGCGACCACGGCCAGTACACAGGCTATAAATGCTGAAACTATGGCTTTAGAAGGAAATACTGCCGCTAAAGTTAAGAATGGTTCAGCCACAGTTGGTGTTACTGGAGCCGCTGGAGGAAGTGGAGGTGCCCGAGGTGGTGGTATGCTCGCTGGATTAGGTGGTATGTTTGGATTTGGCGGAGGAGGCGGACAGGGCGTTGATGATATCTATAAAACAGACAAAGGTAAGTATAGACTTAAAGGTATGAAAGGTGGTGGTTTTGCCTCTAAAGAAGCATTGATGAAATCTAAAGGTATAAAACCTAAAATATCTATGTTTCAGAAATTAACAAATGTTTTAAGACCAATGGGTAAATTAGGTATGCAGGTAGCTAGAGGCCTTGGTACAGCAGCAGGAGCAGCAGCTGCCCTTGTAGCAGTCGTAGTAGGATTAGTTGCGTATGGTACTTCATTAATGGGTACATTTGGTCCTCTTGTCGATATATTTAAAGGATGGGGTGAAGCTGTTATTAATTTAACTAAGTGGGTAGGAGAAGGACTGTACTGGGGTATTAAAAAGGTTGTTTTGACGATAGGTCAATGGGCACAATCTCTAGGTATAGTAGGGGTTGCTATGGGTGATGTTCAATTAACAACTGCCAATGCTATGAAAGAAATGGGCTATATGATACAAAGAACTCTCATGCGGTGGAGTATGTGGTTTGGTGGTACCTTTGGTTTCATAGTTTTCGTAATCGACCAAGCGTTTAAAAAGATTTATGAAGGAGTTATGTATTGGATAGGTAATAGTAAAATACCCGAAGCTATTATTGGTGGATTTGCGAAACTTTGGGACTCCTTATTTAACTCTGAGACTGGATGGTTACGGTGGTTAACCCTCGGATGGTGGACAGGTAAATTCCAAGCTATATCAGATTGGTGGGATGGTGGTCAAGGATTGGTTAACCTTATGAATACAACAGTAGACCTAGGAAAGTCAATTTTTGGTTCGATGACATCATGGTTTAGTGATACTTTTGGACCTGATGGGCCGGTTCAAAGTGCTATGCTAGGGTTCTTAACTTGGTTCCAAGAAAAATGGGACAATTTAGTAGGTTTATTAAAAAGCCCTGCTGAAATAATTAAACAGAGGGAAATTACCGCAGAACAACAAGAATTAGCAAACCAATATGTTGCCGGCGATATTAACAAAGGAGAAGCAATGTCGCAACAAGAAGGTGCTGCTGGTAATGTTGGTAAGGCGTTCTATGGTAGCGAAGGAACAGGTTATGCAGGTACTAAATATTCATTAGGTGGTATGGTTGACTATATTTCAGGGGAAAATAGGACTGGTGGTTATATTAAAGCTATGCAAACAGGAGGTAGAGCTATGGGTCAAGGCGCATATCTGGTAGGAGAAGCAGGTCCAGAGCTCTTTATACCTGACTCATCAGGGCAAGTTATAAATAACAGCAGGACCGAGAGTATATTAAGAAACCAACTAAACAGCGGTTTAAACTCAGGAATGAAAGGTTCCGGAGGGGTTATATCCGTTGATAGTATCGTAGCCAATAGGGCTGCAATGGGAAAAAGCAAAATATCAGTAGATACTTTTGCAGGAGTGGTATAAGATGAATGTAAAAAGAAACACAACATATAAAAGAAAACAACTATCTACAAGTGGTATTATAGAGTTACACGCTTTATATAAAGATACACCACTCGAGACAACAGGAAGTACTTTCAAGATACAAGGTAAAGCCAATGCAAATAGATTTGTAGTATCAGGACAAGTAGGAGACGCGCCTGAAGTAGGTAGTGGAGAATTAAAAAGCGCACATTTAAGATTATACGTTTCAGGTACAGAGTTATCTAATACAGCAACACTCCCAACTACCTCACTTTTTAAGATTAAAGATAATGACGTATCTTTAACAGAGGGTCAATTCAAATTAGCTATTACAGGAGATAATGCCCCTGCTAAACGAGACACTCCCGGTCAAATAAGTATATTTACTACATATGCAGATACTAACACTGCCTATCTCACTGAAGATTTCAGTGGTAATGATAAGACTTTGGGTTCTAATTTTATAAAAGATTCTGGAGGAGGTACTACTGTTACTAAAATGTACCCATATTTAGACCCTGAAGACCCAAAGACCGCTGAAACATTATTTGTAGGTGGTACACAATCATGGTTAAATTTTATAGACGATGATTACTCGACGGCTGAGGTTCTAAGACGATACTTCAGTACACAACAGGTAGGAACTCTAAATCAAGACCGTTCAGGAAACGCATATAGACTATTTATCAAACCCGCTAAAAGTCATAAACCTCAAGGATTATGGAAAAATTTGAACGATAACCGAGAAGGTTCACATAAGTTTACTATATACCCTCCATTTTGGAGATGGGACCATATAAAATCCATAGTACACTATGCTTCTGAGGTATCTACCCCTAATGTGTCAGTAGAAGATGCTGAGTCTGAACCAACTACAAACAATACTATTTTTAATTTATTACGTTTTACACCTAGCAACGGTACTGCATGGGAGGGTTCGGTAGATAATCCAAGTCCTTGGTGTGTTACTGATATGAAATTGAACAGTGATAAATATGATACTGGTGGTCAGTCCCTAAAAATGTATCATTTATGGAATTTTGCTAAACCAGAGAGTGATGCAGCTAAATTATTAAATTCACAAGACGCATTGTTTGGGTTAGAAGGTTCTACAAACACACAGTTTACCTGTGCTTCTGCTGATATTATACCTTACCCAATAGGATTGGACCATACTTTCAGTTCAGATTATACACAGGTCGCAGGAGCTGCGGCAAGTGATGTAATAAATATGATAAAACCTGAGATTAATATAGATTTTTCTATTAATCAATTAGATAATAACCCTACATGGTCTTTCAATAACGCCGTTTTTTCTAATGTCCCTTCGACAGGACTAGCCACAGCAATAGCTAGTGCTACGGTATTAACCGTAACTGGTACAAGTTTTAGTGGATGGCCTTCGGAAGGATTCGCATTAATACAAAGTGGTACTTCTGATACTGTAGCTGAATATGTCAAATATAGTTCTAGAAGTGATACAGTTCTGACTATGTCTTCAACAGCAGATAGAGGTTTATTCAGTACAACAGCACAAGCAATTAGCTCTGCGACAATTTATCAAGCTAGTCAATATATGCAATTGAGAAACTACTGTTCGGGAAGTATAGGAGAAATACCTGTCGGTAATAGATTACCGTATGCAGCAGATGCAGCTATACGTTCTAGTAGTTATAAAACATTGTTAAGAAATTTCACAGTTACATTATCTAATTATGCACCAGAAGAGGGTGAACCATTAGATGAATTTTTAGATAGAGGTTTAAGTTCTTTCTATTCTGGTAGTGGAGATGGTATTGATAATATTGTAGGAGGGTTTACAATACAGCGAACTTTAGGAAAGACTGGACAAAACGATTCAGCTTCTTCTAATAAGGTTACTGCCTATCCTCTTTATACACGTCCTTCACACTACATCGCTTCAGGTAATAGTTCCTTAGGTGGTGGTTTGTTTGGATGGGATGGATATGTTAATAGGGGGTTACCATTTATGGCTATGAGTGGAGCTTCCGCTTTTAACAACACTGATATGACATATACTGCCGGCGGTGCAGGAAACATGCAAGATTTTCCATCTGCTCGCGTTTTCTTAAATGGAGCAGCAAGGTTAAAACAGACTGCTTGGACAGAAAATAAACCCGATGAATATTATGAACCTTCAGTTAATTTGTCTATGGATGAATTTATAAATGCTAAAATAGTATTTGATATGGGAGCTCAAAATTCGGTAGGTGTAGATGACGATGCCGATTGGTTTGACCCTAGTCCGGCTGGTCAGAGACTATCTGAGGCTGGTATGTGTAAGGTATTTTTCACAAAGGGTTTTAGTAATTATAAACCTGCCTCCGATGGAGATGGTGATAGTATAGCTTATAGTACTCCCGCAGACGACCCTCCTTCAATCCCTATTTATTTCCCTTGTCTTAGTGGTTCTTCTAAAGCATGGGATTGGCAAACTACGCCATCAAGATGGCCTAATATACTGACTGTATGGTTAACAAATTATAGATTTTTTATGGATGACGAAACTGTATACTCTTCCGGTTCTACTTATCTATCAGCTACGACAAGGTCTGGTCTAACTAACAAACTTAACGACGCTGGAGTTTATCGTGCTGGATATGGATTACAAGGAGACTATCCTTTAGCTTCGGCAGATGATGGTAGTTCGAAGACTTCGGAGGCGTATATCGATAAAATTGAATTACGTAATTTCGGATTTGAAATATTTAACAATTCTGCATCTACAGGTATGTTTACTCTACCAATGGGTTTAAAAAGTAACACAGTAGATACTCCAATGAACCAAAGAGATAGTAGTAACCAGATGCCATATCCTAATCCTATAGGAGATAAGTTATATGTTAGGAGTGCACCTACATATATAACATTTGGGTTTGATGATAAAGCTACCTTACCACAAGTTAATGGTAATAATAGATATTCTTGGTTGATGTGGAACGGCTTTTCAAGAGCAGGACCTGCACCAAGATATACTTTAAACACTTTACAAGGTTGGAAATCCATGGTTTCTGGGGCCATAGCTACTGCGGCAGACGCTAAATATGTTAATTACTTTGGCGGACAGACATTACAGGCAGGTAATACTGTCGGTAGAACAGCTAGTGGTGGTTTCAAAAGCCCTGTAACTGTACAAGGTCTAACTGTAGACTTAGGGGCACCAACAGGTAATGGTAGTGAAACTAATAAATTATTCTTTACTTCAGGAACAGCAATGACTTCATTAGGTAATGACGCCTTAACACAAAAGGGAACTTCCTATATGTGTATACAAAGTAATGCTGATGAAACAACTGATGGTGCATGGGCTAAGCGAGAGAATATTTTTGTCTCAGCTCGTATACAGGATATACCTTCCTTTGTAAGCACTGCTGCTAGTACACTAGATGATATACCAAAAAACACAGTGGTAGTTGATAACCCAAGCATATTTGAAGTGGGTGATGATACTGATGGACCATTCTATGTTATATGGAAACAGCAGGTGGCAGCAGCCAATGACGCAGCTGTTACAGCAGCCACTAAAAGTGCTGGTAGAAGTCCACACATGTCAGTAAGTAAAAAAGATGGTAATATGATTACATTCAATACAGACTTAGGAGATTTAACTGATGTAACTAATTTAGTATCATTGGCAAATTTACCTTATCTGATGGCTGGACCAGTAAAATACTGGGTTACTATGCAAGTGTTTGGTGGGCCTGCTGGAGAAGATATAGATGGCGCTACTGGTCTTCCATATGTAGTAGGGACACTAGGCGAATCGAGAACTTATGACAATGTTTGTGTGTTAGGAAACACATCCGTACCGACGGAATCAATGACTGGTTCTACATGGAACGAATCTACATACTCTTACAATAGCTCTTTGGAAGCTTCAGGAGGGAGGTCTGGCGCTTACGGAAGAACATGGATACTAGATGTTACAGACGATGGTAATTTAGAAGTAAAACAGGACTATGGACATGGAGCTTATGATGAAGAAACCAACATGGGAGGAGATTTAGATAAGACAATTCCTTACGTTGATACAATTTCTGCTTTAGATATAAGTGGCCTTGTTAGTAGTGTATCGCCCGGTGATGATTTTAAGATGGTATTAGGTTTAAGTGACCCTCAAGCTCAACAAAATGTAGAATTTGTAAATTCAGAATATAGCGAGGCAGATACAATTAACTACGATATAATAAAACCACACCTACTATGGGGATATAAAGACGAAGTACCTAAAATTAAAAACTTTAGAGTAGCACCTTTATTCAATGTTCTAGAATCAGGAACTAATTTATATGAATTAACTAATGAAGACTTAAGGTCAGTTAAATTTACATGGGACGAAGAAGCTGATGACATATGGTATAGAATGTTAATGATAGACGTTAGTGGTAATACAATTAGAAATAAATATCACAATGCTAGGTTTGTTATAAAGGGTAATGAACCCCCACAGTATGGACCTACCTCAAAACCTTATACTTATCGTTATAACTTTACTACTACCCCAGCAGTCAATGACACCCTAACTATAGGAAGTGATATTAGAGCTTTAATAACTGGTAGACAAGGTTACGCTATTCAAACAGCTAGTAGTTCTACTGCCGCAAATGGAGTTTTAGTTAGTGCTTACAATAGTACTAATTGGTTGGGGTGGAAAAATTTACAAGAATGGACTTACGTATGTCACCTTACACCTTCTGCTAACGATGCAGGACATGATGCTTATTTCACATCATTTGGTACTGCTTTAGAGATGTATATAAATGATGATGGGTCAATTAAGATTGAGTTTGGTGGCTCACTTAAACTTCAAAGTGTATCAAGAGTGGTGTACGATGGTGAAACACCAACCAGTGTTATAGTAACATATAACGACACTAACCCAGATGGAAAATATTTAAAGCTTTATATAGATGGAGTTTTAGAAGATACTAGTGAGTTTACTACTACGATATCGTCTAATAGCAATATAACTATAGGAGGTAAAGATACTCCTACTTCTGCTTCATGTTACAGAGGATTAATAGAAGAGGTTATATTATATGATAGGTGCTATTATATTCCTGCAACAGCGGGAGAATATACATTCAAAGCAGCTAATGTACACAGTACTAGGGGTAACTCTGAGGATAAAAAGATTAATACTAATGAATATCTAGTACACAGTGCTAAGTTATTTGCTTTTGATTATACTAATATAAGGGGAACTACTCAACAAGAAGTTGGTTCTTCTAAACAAACAACATGGAAGGTGACTTCAGTATGAGTATGGATTTTACAGATGTAACAGGTAGTACTAGTAGCGGTATTTCTGGAACTGGAACAGTATTTACTGAGTATAGCGCTACTATAGTAGGAACGGATGATGATATAGCTGCCTTATATATAGATTGGTCAGATGGTCAAGACCCAGCAGGTAATTTTACTAATGATAAAAGATATGCTAATTATCAATGGGTACAGTTTACTGACCCTGTCAAGACTACTAAAGTCAAACATACATATACATCAACTGGTACCTTTCAACCTATGGTACAGGTTATAAATAGTAATGGATTTGCTTCAGCTTATTATTCAGCTACAGCAACAGGTTCATTGGCTGATAACTACCCTCTACCTTATATACAAGAGACTACAGTATCAGGAGCTAAGATTGTAGATGGTCAAGCTACTGGTGTGATGAGGGTGGAAAATAAAACAGTATATGCTGGAATAGATAACTCTATATTTACTTACGAAGGAGCTAGAGATATATTCTTATTTATACCTCCTACGTTAACACAAACTGAGCTAGGCTATTTAAATCCTTTAAAGATAGATATAGAAGTAGAATTATTAGACTCTGGAAGAAGTAGAGCTAGTAATGATACAGTAGTTGGGGGAAGCACTAGGAAGACAACATTAAATGTAGAGATGAGTGGAACTAATCTAACTAATAATCAAGGTATGATAAATATTTTACCATCGGGTAATGGTGCCACACAGGGGGCCTATTCAGCATTGGTTACTGGAGCTCAGGTAAAAAGAGTTATAAGTGTTAAATATAAGAATCCTAAGTATATGGCTGATAAAACAGATTATACGATTAATAACGCATATAACAAGATGAAGGTATTTATATGCGTATCTTCTTCTACAGCTGAAGAGGAAGCTGGTGATTCAGCTACTGAAGCTTTTAGACCTATATGCTATGTAACGCCCGGTTCTCCAGTTAAATACGCTGATGATAAAAAACGAATGGCACTATTAGATTTCTCACAAAGTAGAGCTAAGGCTGCTAATGTATCACTTTCAAATTATAGATATGATAGCGGACACATGTGGATTCCTTCTTTCCATACTTGGGGATTAACTTCCAACACGAGTAATTACTTTAATGACAATACTAAGACTACGAATACCAACTTGGTGACTACTTACACATATACGCCCGACCCTTTTGGTATAGGTGGACTAGGAGATAACGATGTTAATCCTTTAGGACCAAGCACTCCATGGGATACAAATGATGCTAATGTAGGAATGACAGACCAATATCTGTTAGATGACTTTGGTAGATTCGCAGATATATACCACTGTACAAGACTGAGCGTTCAACCTGCCAGTGCTGCAACTAATACTTCAGCAGAAATTAGTACCATAACAGACAATAAACCTTATGTATATAGGATATGTCCTTTTGTTACGGTACCTGAAGGAGGGGCTTCTAATTACAAAAGTAGGCCTGTCAAACTTCTAGAAGCAGGGGGACAATTAAGTAAGAATCTAACTACTGGAGCATGGACTAATATAAGAGGGGGTGCTTCCCCAACAGCTTCTGTAGACTTAGATGCACTAAACTCACCGTCCTTTGTGGACTTCAGTCAAAATGCTAGAAAGGCAGAAGAATATTTATTATTATTATTTTCTAAAAAGACCAACAATATATTTTTAAACATGACACCATATGCTGAAAATATGATGTCTGATTCAATGACAGGGACAAGTCCTGTAGCCCCACCATGGGGAATAGGTGGTGTTTATTATTTAACTTCCGATGAAGTGGGTACTGTACACTCTAATTATACTTGGAAACCTCTAGAATACACTGATGGTACTGCACTAGTAAAGGAATACACCAATACAGGTAATGCTGCACAGGAAGGTAGTTCTTATACTTCTATTAAAGCTTCTTTAACTAAGTCTGGACCTATCACATTTAGTATGCCATCTGATTGGATGCCTACTACACTTAGTGGTATGTGTGCTGGAGCATTTAATGTTGATGAATCAACTGACCCATCAGCAGTAGAAGTAGTATTAACAGGAGCACGTAGTGGAACTGCGGTTGACACTGCTGGATTTGGTAAGTCTTTCTGTTTCTCAGGAGCAGCTATAAGTGATGCTATGGAGACAGCTGGATTTACACAGCCAGAAGATGTAGGAGCTTGGAAGTATGTATTTGTACCCAAGTCTACTACTGGAGCAGACACTATGGATAGAATGTACTGGCTAGCAAGTGGAGGAACAGGAGCTGGTTGGGATGGAGCTGATAAGATTTGGTGTCATTATGGTGATACCACAAACGGAATGCCTGAACTATCTGAAACCACTGCTAATAGTATAACAGGTAGTTTAAGACGTATAAACGTCTATGATGCTGTAACTGGATTTGCTAAGGGGTTTAACGCAGGGACTACAGGAGATATAGAAATATGTCCAGTAGATGGTTTCGGTACTTCTAAGAACTGTTTCAATATAAAAACTACAGGGGCTTCGTCAGGTATAGGTTTCGATTTAGCTACTACTTGGAAGTCTGATGAATACTACGCTATAAAGATATTATTATCTGGAGCAGCAGGGACAGTACCTAGCTTTCAAACAGATGGTACATATCCTAATATTAAAAATATTTTTGACGGTAACAGAGCTTACCATGAAATTATAAAACAAGTTGATGATAGTGGATACAGTCTGAATTCACAACCAATTACTAGTGATGTTTCAGTTACTAGAGCTGGTACATATTATCAGGCTGTAACGAGAAAAGGTAAGGTGTTTATACAACGTACTGGAACTCCTATCACAAGTATTAACTTTAATAGTATAGGTGCTGGAGATAGTAAGAGCAGTACTGCCTTTGCTGATAGTTCGGCAAGCAGTCTTTATGGTCACTTACATACTATGAGACGTGTACAAGGTGAAAGTGTAAGAGTATATTGGGACGAACCACAAAAAGATAGTACCTTTGTACGATACTGGGGTATTGTTAATAATGTCTCAGAAACACACCCAGCAGGAAGTCCACGAGGAAAAATAGATTATAGTTTTGATATGACTATAGAAGAAGTCGCTTTGATTGATGGTAACGGTTTATTAATGACTAATCTTTTCCCACTAGGGGGGTTACTAGATGAACGCAATTCTTCCTAAGATTCTAATTGATGGTGAAGATACTGATTATTTAGATGGTCAATATTCGCAGCCCGGTGGTATGGGAGCAGCTACATTATCATTTAAAATGCCTCTAATACAAGGAGGTAGTAGGAAGCTGTGGAATAAAGAAGTGCTTCTATATCTTAATGAGTTTGATAGTACCCCTATATTTCGGGGTTGGATTAAAAGAGCGAACCCAGATTTAAATGAAATTACTATCCTTGCTGAAGATGGATTTGGTTATATGATTAAAGGTGGGGAAGCTGAGAAGGCTAAAGTAGTACTCACTGATACTGATAATATAGATGGATTAACAATGGGCGCAGCTTTGCCTGTAGTAATAAAGAAAGCTAAATTAGATAATAAGATTAAGACAGATTTTATTGGCGATACTTCGCCTACAGTAAATAGCGTATCAGAGCCATTAAGGGGAACTATGCCTGTACTTAATATAGCAAAGACTCTATTAAGCAAAGCTATCAATACTGGCTCTACTATGCCTAGGCCTAATATAGCAAGATTAATAGATGATGGTAATAATACGCAATTCATAATAGAGCTAGAGAGTGATTTAGATAGTGCTCCTATAGTGCATACCTATACAGAGCATGATAATATAGTTAATCTTAATATAGTAGAGCGTAAAGTACCTACTGTTATCGTGGTTAATGGGAAAGATGGAGTTAAAGGTACATTCTCACATGACACTGTCATGTCAGCGTTTGATAGAAATTATCTTGAAGTAACTAATGAAAACCTAACATCACCCCCTGAGTGTAGAGATTTCGCTGTAAAAATATTTGAAGCTAACTTAAAGAATCAATTTGAATATGGACTTAAAGTGATTGATGGAGCTTATTTAGTTGAGAATGATGTTGTAAGGATAGAGACTGATGATTCCACATATAGTGGCAATTATAGAGTTATAGGTAAGAAGATTAACTTTTCATCAAATGGTTTTGAAATAGGTATATCTATAAACAGAAAGCCACCTACACTGTCAGAATACTTATCAAGCAGAGATAATTAATTAACACTTCCATCTTCTACGTGCTTGATTAATTCTAGAATTAGGGTCATTTTGTGTTTTCTTAGAGCTTCG
>TARA_R110002012_G_scaffold13845_13_pt1 | contig 20597 bp, 17 predicted proteins | sample TARA_R110002012 | Tara Oceans TARA_R110002012 (sample SAMEA4396515) | marine metagenome | biome: Westerlies Biome; feature: [DCM] deep chlorophyll maximum layer (ENVO:01000326); material: water (ENVO:00002006), including particulate matter (ENVO:01000060) such as... | depth 40 m | reverse complement strand
GCCCCCGTAGTGAGGGCATTGTCTCCAGTCACAATTTTCACCTTGATACCTGCGGCGTAAAACTGTTCGAGCACCTGTGGGATATTCTGTTTTGGCGGATCGTAAAAAGCCACCAAACCTTTGAAAGAAAAGGAAAACTCCTGCTGAGTAGCAGGGAAGTCGTTGCCATTAAAGCTGGCTTCGCCTACCCCCAACACCCTGTAACCATCCTTTGCCAGGGTGTTAATGGCTTCATGCACTTGCTCCTTTTCACTTGCCGACAGGCCAGATACAGCAATCATCGCCTCGGGGGCACCCTTGGCGGCAATGATTCTTTTACCATTGCCATCTTCAAAAATATGCGTCATCATGGGCGGTTTTCCACCCAGCGGATACTCATGCGCCATGTTGAATACAAGCCGCTCATCGGTTACCATAAACTTACCGTAAGCTTCGTGCAGCGCCACCTCCATAGGATCGAAAGGGATGGGTTCGGTGGCCCACATGGCCAACCGAACAAGAGACTGGGCATCTGCTGAAAGTGGCTGACTAGCATCCGCTATTTCCTGTGAAGACAGCACAAACAACCTTGCCAGGCTCATTTTGTTTTCGGTAAGTGTGCCGGTTTTGTCAGTGCAAATCACCGTGGCGCTACCCAGTGTCTCCACAGTTTTCATCTGCTTCACCACTATGCCAAGCTTCATCAGTCGCCAGGCACCCAGCGCCATAAATGTGGTGAAGGCCACGGGTATTTCTTCAGGCAAAATGCTCATGGCCAGTGTCAGTGCCTTCAATAGACTGTCGAGCACATTGTACGACCGGAAATAATTGATGGCCCATACCACCAGAAAGACAATGGCGCCGATCAGCACCATCTTCTTAACAAAATTGGTTATCTGCTTTTCCAGTGGTGTTTTTTCTTCAGCGATGTCTTCGAGGCTTTTGCCAATTTTACCGAGGTTAGTGGCGTTGCCAATGGCGGTAACAGTGGCTATGGCCAATCCGCTGGCAACTGTTGTGCCTAGTGAAACCTTGTTATCTTCCTTGGCAGCATCTTTATATACTGCCATCGACTCGCCCGTGAGAATTGATTCGTTGACTGAAAAATCGTTGGAATGCACGATGATGCCATCTGCGGCAATGGTATTACCCTCTTCAATCATCAGGCTGTCGCCCACCACCAGTTCCTCACTTTTTATTTCTATCGTTTCGCCGTCTCTTATCACCTTGCACATAGGCTGGGTGAAGTTCTTGAGCTTCTCCAGGGCGTTGCGGCTGCGGGAGTCCTGGTACAGAGAAATGCCTGCTACGAGCACAATGGCCGCCGCCAGAAAAAGGCCATCACCAACATTGCCGGTGAAAAAATAAATGGAAGAGACAACCAGCAGCAGCACCACCATGGGCTCTGTGGCGATGCTTTTGAGCGCTTCGATTAGGCCGCTCTCCTTTTTGTAGTTCAGTGTATTGGCACCATGCTTTTTCCTGGCTTCGAAGACTTCTTTAGCTGAAAGACCCTGAATATTAAAGTTATTGCTGGCCATAGTCGATTCGTTGTGCAGTAGTTTCTTGCGTCACCAGCCTTGTGATGTTTAAAGGCCGTTTAGGAAAGTAGTGGAAATAATCCGTTCGTTAAACAGAAACGAGTAGAGAAATCTTAAAATAGCTGACTGCTGTACATGGTAGCTGGTCAAACTGCGTCTGTAAAGGGAAGCGCAATGTCATAAGTGAGCGAAATAATTGCAAAAGACTCACATTGAAGCTATTATCGTAGGTTGAGGGATAAGGAAAGTGGGTGCACATGACGGTGGTGCCCAAATGATAATTGAAAACTTTGGAATTTTTTACCGCATATTTACTAGTAAATGATGCGAAAGTGACTTGAAAGTCGGTGAGTGATACGATTGCAAGGCTTTTTGAGCCATGCGGTTCATTTGCCTTGAGAATAATAGTACACCCTATAGCTAATAACGCAAAACAATGATTGTAGGCCTTCTAAAAGAAAGCGGAAATGAACAGAGAATCGCTTTTTTACCGGAAATCGCAGCCAGATTGGTTCAGCAGAAAGTTCGGGTTTTTGTAGAAAAAGATGCAGGGTTAACGGCATTTCAATCCAATCAATTATACGAGGAAGCAGGAGCGGAGATAGTTTCACGAGAAGAAGTGTTGACTAAATCTGATTTGCTTGTGCAAATCGGTGAGCCATCGCCGGAGCTGGTTGAGCAGTTGGGGAGCGATAAGATATGGCTGAGCCAGTACAACCCCCTCTGGAATAAAAACCTTGTGACGCAGTTTCTCCAAAAGGGAATTACCAGCTTCAGTATGGACTCTATACCCCGGACGTCGAGGGCGCAGGCAATGGACGTACTTTCATCGATGGCTACTGTTTCAGGTTACAAAGCCGTGCTGGAAGGTGCCAGTCAACTGCCCAACTTTTTCCCCATGTTCATGACTGCAGCAGGCACCATCCGCCCGGCCACGGTATTGGTGCTGGGAGCGGGAGTAGCAGGCCTTCAAGCCATAGCGATTGCCCGAAAGCTTGGCGCTCAGGTGCAGGCTTTCGATGTGCGCTCGGCAGTGAAAGAGGAGGTGATGAGCCTGGGAGCACGGTTTGTGGAAGTGGAAGGGGCCAAAGAAGACGCTGCGGCAGGTGGATATGCTGTAGAACAAACGGAAGAATTCAAACAAAAGCAGCAGCAGGCCATCAACGACCATGCTGCGAAAGCTGACGTGGTGATATGCACAGCACAGATTCCAGGCAGAAAAGCGCCAGTTCTTCTGCCCAAAGAGGCAGTGGAGCGAATGAAGCCCGGATCTGTGATTGTCGATTTGGCGGCTTCAAGTGGTGGCAATTGTGAGCTGACGCAGGACAATGAGACCGTTGTGCATCATGGTGTGAAAATCATCGGGCAATCAAATTACCCTTCGATGATGCCGGTGGATGCCAGCAAGATGTACGGAAAAAACGTTTTTAATTTTCTCGAACTGCTGATTGCCGACGACGGGTCGCTCAATCTTAATTTCGAAGATGACATCGTGGCCGGCACGTGCATCACCCACAAAGGGGAAGTTTTGAATAGCCGGGTAAAATCACTTTTTGGAGAGCTAATTGATATTTAATGGAGCAGGTATTTGTTTTCTTTTTCACCTATAGAGAGGCCATTTTCATCATCGCCTTGTCGGTTTTTTTGGGAATTGAAGTGATTTCCAACGTGCCATCCGTGTTGCATACCCCGCTTATGTCGGGAGCTAATGCCATAAGCGGTGTCATCATTATTGGCGGGATTATCCTCGTTGGCCACGCCGATGCATCAAAAGCATCGCTGGAGCTGATTTTGGGGATTCTCGCTATCATTTTTGCCACACTCAATGTGGTCGGCGGCTTCGTGGTGACGGACCGCATGCTGGAGATGTTCAAAAAGAAAAAGAAATAAACCATCTATGGATCAGGTAATTGGGAGTTTAAATGGTGTCGATTTCACCCTGGGCGGGGCTTTGCTCGAACTAAGCTATTTGCTGGCCGCTCTTCTCTTTGTGGTGGGCTTAAGGCTGCTGAGCCATCCGGAAACGGCCAGAAAGGGAAATTTTTATGCGGCTGCCGGTATGTTTCTGGCTATGGTCACCACCCTGCTGCTGCACAAAAACAGCCAGGGAGAGGCTATTCCACTGGCCAATGTGTGGATCATTCTGGCGGCGCTTGGAGTTGGCACCGTATTGGGCTGGGTGATGGCATTGCGCATTCAGATGACGGCAATGCCCCAGATGGTTTCATTTTACAATGCCACGGGCGGTGCAGCCTCGGCCCTGGTGGCGATGCTGGAGTTTCCGAATACCGACATGGGCAATGTGGGCTCGGCGCTGGCCACACTGTTGGGACTGATAGTGGGAAGTGTTGCCTTCAGTGGTAGCATGCTGGCCTACGGTAAACTCGACGGAAAAGTTGGCGACACCGTGTCCGGCTGGATGAAATACCTGAATTTGCTTCTACTGCTTGTAGTGGTCGGGCTGTCGGCTTACATGATGGCGTCAGGCCAAACAGCGGACGAGCTGAGTTGGGCGCTGTACCTGCTGCTCGGCATTTCATTGGTGTACGGGGTCACTTTCGTTATGCCTATCGGCGGTGCCGATATGCCCGTTGTTATTTCTCTGCTCAATAGCCTCACAGGCATAGCAGCTACCATGGCTGGGTTTATTTACGGCAACCAGGCAATGATCCTGGGAGGTATTTTGGTGGGCGCCGCAGGCACCATCCTCACCGTGCTCATGTGCAATGCCATGAACCGGTCGCTGCTCAACGTAATTCTGGGGGCGTTTGGCGGGGCAGGAGCAAGTGCCGGTGCCGGACCCGAAGGCGACATGAAGGAAATCAGCATGAGCGATGCTGCCATTTTGCTTTCTTATTCTAAAAGTGTGGTGATAGTGCCTGGCTACGGCCTGGCAGTGGCGCAGGCACAGCACGTTTGTCATGAACTCGACATGTTGCTGGCTGAGAAGGGAGCCAATGTGCGTTATGCCATCCACCCAGTGGCCGGCCGCATGCCCGGGCATATGAATGTGCTGCTTGCCGAAGCCGACGTGCCCTACAGCCAACTGGTGGAGATGGATGACATCAACACCGAAATAGCCAACACCGACGTGGTAGTGGTCATAGGTGCCAACGACGTCGTGAATCCGGCGGCCATCAATAACCCGGGCAGCCCCATTGCAGGCATGCCTATCATCAATGCGCACCTTGCTAAGAACATCATTGTAATGAAGCGAGGCAGGGGCAAGGGCTATGCTGGCATCGAAAACGAACTCTTCTTTGATCCCAAAACCAGGTTGCTGTTCGGCAATGCCAAAGACACTTTGCAGAAGCTTGCCAGCGAGGTAAAGAGTTTGCATTAGGAAAGCTCGTCGGCGGCTTTTAAGCAAGGCCATCACAGGGGCCCTGGCTCCAAAAGAGAACCTGACTGGGTACTATTCCTTTTTTTCAGCGTTGTGATACCCTGGGTTTTTTTGGGGGATGTTGCATAACTCAACCTGGTGTTGATCTACTTCGAAAATTTTGTTTGACTTCAGAGAAACTGTGCCTGAGAAACACAATTGGAGGCTGAGTAGTAAGGTTTTGTTCAATTGCTGTTAGCAGCTTTACCCTGTGCCTTTAACATTCCTTTAGGTTTTTGAGAATTGCCACAAAGGCACGAAGACACTAAAGTTTTGAGTTTCGGATTTTGAGTTAATGTTGACTAGTTGATTTCTATGCAAGTGCTGTTTATCAGTCTTTTCTTATGGCCTTTGTGGCCAAAACAACTTAGATTCTAAATTTCTTCCTGTTTTCACTGCTGCGATACACAAAAGGTATTTCCTTAGAAGCATTCTCAAAATTAGCCCCTGAAGACCCAAATTGGATAACAGTCTTTTAAATTGGTACAGAAAGACCACTTTTTTAGAATGTGAGGAAAATGTGAGGCGGCATTGGCTCCAAAAGAGAAACTGCTGCAGTGCTATTTATTCAAGCCCCAGGAAATTACTAGCATTTTGAAAGTAAACCTTTTCCAATACCTCCCTGGGTAGGCCCAGGCCCCTGGTATGCTGCTTCCTGATGACCAGCGAATCGGTGGTGCTTAGGTACCGCCACAGGTCGTTGTAAGTGGCATCGAGGTCTTTCTGCTCAGCGTCGAGCTGTTCGGCTGTCCAGTCCACTGCCGAATCGTAATTCCCGAAGTCGGTGCCGAACATGATCCTGTCCTGGTACTTCACAAAGAAGGCCTTCACCTTGTCGCTGTTCTGGCTGGCCAGGTCGCCAAACCGGGCAGCAGGCTCAACCATCATGTTTGGATATTTGTCCAGGCGCTCAGCCACCATATCCACGTTGTGCGACATGCTGCCCATGTGGGCGCACAAAATGGGCAAATCCGGATTTGCTGCAATCCACCGGTCACGGGCAGCAATGATGGTTTCATAGCTTGGGATTTCAGGATGGGCGAACGCATGGTATTGCGGATTGTTTTTGTAGTACTCGTAGTGCGGATTCATTGGGTTGTCCAACGGCCGCCATGCCTGCACCGGCTCACCTATATGGGCCATGACGGGGATGCCGTTTTCCTTTAGAAAATCCCAAACAGGCTGAAGACGGGCATCGTCAATCTGGATGAACTGCCCGCTGCCGTCTTTGGTCACCATACCGAAGTTCTTCCACACCTTCACCATTTTGGCACCGGTGGCAATCTCGTTTTTCAGCCGTTCAATGTTTTTGGTGGCAAAGTCCGGGTCATCAATACCCACACCCACCAGTGAACTACACAGGTAAAATACCCCGGGGTTTTCAATATCCATATCCACATACTGTTCCCAGCTACGGTTGATGCCGGTAGAATCCTCTTTAGCCACATCCACCAGCACCGCCTGCATGATCCAATCCTGAAAAAAGGAGGAAAGGTAGGGGCGGGCGTAGCGGTAGTGCGCATGCACATCTATTTTTCGTATCGTTTGCTGTTCGATGGCTTCTGCCTGGCTCGTGCCAGTCTTTTCCTTTCCGGGGCTACAAGCTCCAAGGATGAAGAGCGGGAATAGATAATAGGCTATATTTTTCATATACACAGATTCAATGCCGTTTAGTTAAAAGGTTCAGACTGTCAATTATATTTCACCCCTTTCCTAAACGACATTGGACACAAATTACCTGCCGGTTAGTAGTTCAGGAAAGCGCTGTTGCTCACGAAGGCGATGCGTTTCCCGTCGGGCGACCAGTTCGGCACATTCATTGAGCCCTGGCCTCCATAAATATAGCCAATAATTTTTGGCTCACCCCCGGTAATCGGCATTAGCCGGATATAGCAGTGCTTATAAAACGGGTGCTGTCCTGAGTCCACCGTTCTTGGGAAGGAAATAAAAACGATCCATTTGCCGTCAGGAGAAATGTGCGGAAACCAGTCGTTCAGCTCGTCGAACGTCACCTGCTCCGGATTGCTTCCGTCGGGCTTCATGCGCCAAATCTGGCCTATGCCTGTCCGATTGGAGTTGAAGTATATGTATTTCCCATCCGGCGTATATTCCGGCCCGTCGTCAAGGCCGGGAGTTTTGGTAAGCTGCACCTCCTGGCCCCCTGAAGCAGGTATTTTGAAGATATTCCATGCATTGTCTCGCACGGCAGTGTATACCAGCTCTTTGGCATTTGGCGACCAGCCATGAAGGTAGGAGGGGCCATTTGGAGTGAGCCGTTTCGGAGTGCCTCCCTTTCTGGGCATGGTGAAAATAATGGAATGCCCGTCTTCCGGTGGGGTACTGCTGATGCCCATTTGCTTTCCATCAAAAGACAACACATGGTCGTTGTTGTTTCTCACGGCAGCGCCAGTTTCCAGTTTTGTTGGTTTTCCGGTTCTCAAATCAAAATCATAGAGCAATCCATCTGAGTTAACCGTAAAGACATTGTTGTCTACCATCCAGTTGGGTGCCTGCCAGGAGTTATCTGCGCTGAAAACAATTTTTCGATCACCCGTGGCGACGTCCATCAGCTCAATATGACTGCCGATATAATCTCTGTAGGGTACATAATCCGGCTTTGGCGGAACAATCACCCGCACATTTTTGAAGGTGGCCGTTTCAACCACATCGGGGTTGTGAGCACAAACCGACAGGCCGATATACACCTCGTTGCCCAGCTCGATGCCCGATACCTGCTCCTCAAAAAACCGCTCGCCCATTTTAGCTGCCGACATGATGAAGGTGTCCCCTCTTCGTTCCAATTGAATGACATCGGCGTGGGTCATGGCGAACGCCTTCTGATCCATGTCCGACTGTGGATTTTCACGGAACTGCAACGACACAAGTCCATCGCCATGCACAGCTGCCGATACACAAGGGGAGTTCACTTCGAGGCTATGCCTTACCATCCAGCCGATTTTCCTGTGTGGGTCAACGCCCTCACCAACAAATGCAACGTTTGCCCGGAGGATAAAGTCTCCTGTCATTTTGCGGTAGGCATACTGAAACTCATCCTTCTGGCCCCATATATTTTGCCCTGAGCCCGAAATGGTATACGACTGTTTGTCGGGGTCGTAGGTGGTTTTTCCGGCTGTTTTTGTGGCGCCTACATCGGCATTGTTGGTGAACACCCCGAGTGCAGCTGGCTGCGCCATGGCGGAGTGAAGGAGTAGCACGAAGATGAAAGTGCTGCAAAGGCTCAATAGTGGTGTCTTACTTTTCATAAAGGTGTTGTTAATCACTGAGGTAAAAAGATAAATTGTCCAGCGGCTGAACTGCCGATGGATTTGATAAGTGAGTATAAAAAACAACTTCCCGTGGATGTGTAGTAAATGCCACATGGGTAAGTTCCACCATAAACTTAAACAGCGCCTTGCGTGGCCTCTGAACAATTAAAGGTAGTGAAAATTGTTGACCAGAGGAAGAGCCAGGAGCAAGACCAGGACGGGCGAAGCAAATTGTCAGCATCTAACAAAAGCAAATGAAGCCGGTGTGTTATCTCTGGCTGTAGCCATTTTGTTCTGCCAATATTTCACTTAGTGGAATATGATCCACCACATTGTTGCCGTATTTAGCAGCTAATATGTCTTTGTTACTGTCAATAATGAAGTCTGCAGGAATTTGATGAAACAGCCCTTCTACTTTTCCTCCTGGTTTAAAACCGGCTCTGATACTCTTAAAAATTCTTTTTACCCCGCTCAGGTTGATAGTTTTAAACAGCTTGATCCAGGAAGGTTTTACAAAATATAAGTCGTACAAAACTCTTTCAGGATCAGCTATAACTGCAAAGTCAAAGTGTGGTTTGTCTGCTATAGTTAGTCTCAAACTTTCGGCAGGCGATTGAAAAACCGCAATGACTTTAATGCCTTGTTCACTGAACCTGGTTTTAGCCCCCATTATTTCTGAAACCCTCAGCTGGCACACGGAGCATTCTGCATACCTAAAGAAGCACAATAAAATCTTCTTGTCTCCAATTAGCTTTAGATCAATGATATTTCCCCAAATGTCGTGGGTTACAAATAACGGGGCCTTTTGTCCTTTCTTTAGTTGCATAACTGTTTTGAAAATTTAGTTATGCAAGATTGAGTCAATGGAATTTCATATTTCTTGATTGAAATCAAGAAAGTTTCGCTCTTATTCTACTCAAAGTTTCCGGAGTCATCATCAAATACGAGGCAATTAACTTCAGCGGAAGAGCATTGATTAAATGCCCGCTTCTTTTAATGAATACTTCATATCGCTCGGCTGGTTTGAGTGTGAGTAATTCCACTTGTCGCTGAATGTGCCCTGAAAGTGTTGTCTCCAACATCGATTGATACCAATTGGCAATTTCTTTGTTCTCACTTGTCAGCTGCGCCAATTTTTTTTTACTGATACTTATCAAATCAGTTTCCAAAACAGCCTCAATACTTAGCATTGAAGGCTTTTCCTCGATAAAAGACTGAAATGATGTTATGAAGGAATCTCTATATCCAAAACCAATATTTATTTCGTCGCCCAGGTCGTCAACTATGAAAAGCCTTACGCAGCCGTCAACCACAAAATATAAGTTTGGGGCGTGACTGTCGAAATCTATGAGCGTCTCTCTCGGTTTTAGGGTTTTGCTTTTAGTCCAAAACGTCGAAAATAAGCCAATGGACTGCTTGCTTAAGTGTTTAGATTTTGAAAGTGCGAGTTCTAATGGTTTCATTTAAAATACTCTGTTTGGCGCAGTATAAAAGTCCGTTCTGGCTATCGACAACTCCTTAGTTGCAACCGTCGTACGGCTGCCGGCGATAAAATTATGCTTTGTGGAGGAGATTGCAAGTTGTGAATAAGGCGGTAGTAATCGATTTCACCACTTTGCCTATCGGTTAATTATCAGAGGTGTTTCAGTTCGCATACCTCAGAAGTGAGTTACTTTTTGAAAGCTGGCCCAAAATCATCCACTTTCAGCACTGTGACATCCTTCATGCTTTGCCGGATTATGAAGATTTTTTAATTTTATGACATGAGAATGACTGTAATGCTATAACACCCTCTTCAGGCTTAGTTCTTAAGCAATGCGCTATATTCTTTACATAGCGCACCTATCTAGCTATCATTAATTTTATTATTAATCTCAAACCAAACCCATGGGTTGGCGGTCACTTGCTGCTCTCTGTGGGGTGGTTTTTAAAAGAAAAATCATGTCAGAAATACTAACTGAAAAGCAAATAGAGCAATTTATTCTCAGCGGGTTTGTCCGAATTGACAATGCATTTCCTAAAGAAATTGCAGAAGCCGCTTTAGATCTCCTATGGAACGATCTTCCCTGCGACAAATCGGCTCCTTCCACCTGGACGGAGCCCGTTATTCGTTTGGGGATGTATACCCAGCAGCCATTTATTGACTCGGTAAACTCGCCGAAGCTGTATTCAATCTTTGACCAATTGATTGGTAAAGGCAAATGGATTCCATGCCGAAGTGTAGGAACATTTCCCGTAAGGTTCCCATCTGATCAGCAACCGACTGATACAGGCAAACACGTAGATGCGAGCTTTCCGGGCAGTGACCCTGACAATTTTCTTGAATGGCGTGTCAATGCCAAATCGAAGGGCCGGGCCTTATTGATGTTGATTTTGTATTCCGATGTCAGCGAAAATGATGCACCTACCGTCATTTATGAGGAGTCGCACATCGACGTTGCCCGGCTCTTGTTAAAAGAGGGCGATTCCGGGCTTTCATTTATGGAACTTGCCGACAAGCTGGACGACTTGCCGAAAAGGAAAGCGGTATATGCAACTGGTGAAGCAGGCACGGTTTACTTGTGTCATCCGTTTTTGGTTCATTCAGCACAACCTCACAGAGGAAGTACTCCTAAGTTTATGGCACAACCGCCCTTGTTGTTAAAAGGTGAGTTGTCTGTTTCCGAGTCAGATGTTGGATATTCTCCCGTTGAAAGGGCTATACGTTTAGGATTGGATTAACCACAGAAGGAGGCTGTTTTTTGCAGCCTCTTTCTTTTAGGATTGCACACAGTATCTATCTTTTTCACTCATCTGGCTTTCCGGTTCGTGATCAATGGCAACTTTGTTGTGATTTTTCGGAAGAGGTTCCTTGATTTTGGAGCTGGTTCAAACTCACCCGGTTTCAGTTACCTATTTTTCTGTATCACTTCAAGCTTTTGGTAGCTGACATCCGGAATTTCGGATGTCAGACAGGAAAATTCGGCTATCACACACGAAATTTCGTATGTCACATAGGAATTTTCGGTTACTACATACGGATTTTCGGTTGTCACTTATGAAAATTTGCATGTTGGTTACCAAATTTTGGTTTCTATATCGAAAAAATTGGTTGTTGGTTGCCAATTTTCGGTTTCCAGATAGGAAAATTCAGTTCTTGGTTACGAATTTTCGGATGTGACATAGGAAATTTCGTATGTCACATAGGAATTTTTGGCTACTACATACGGATTTTTGGTTGTCACTTAGGAAAATTTGCATGTTGGTTACCAAATTTTGGTTTCTATATCGGAAAGTTCGGATGTCAGTTATCGATTTTCGGCTATCACATACAGATTTTCGGATATGGCATAGGAATTTTCGGCTATCACATACGAAATTTCGTATGTCACATAGGAATTTTTAGGAGAGGCAACCGACAAGCGGTGAGTAGGTCTTGGCTATGAGGCTGAGAGTAACCTGGTAGAAAAAGTGTTTGGTGGTGTTTTGTTCTTGACGACTGGCTATGGCGAGTGGGTTTGTTTTATGCACTTCGCTGCCCACTTGCACTTAGCCAGGCCGATGTTAAAATTAACTTTTGTGGCGGAGATTCCAAGCCAACTTCCCTATGACATCCGGTGAAGCCCACATTCATTGTTAGCGGCGTGTTACAAACATTTAGTCCCTCTTCCAAGGCGTCGATGTCTGAATTTCATTATAAGCTTTGTATAATGGGGACATTAAAGCAGGAGAGTTCCTAGCTAGTACCTCGTTAATCTCGGTATATTTCGTATTCAAACCCTTCTCATTGGTGCAACTCAACAATAGCCTAAACACGTTGAGAATGTCTGAATCCGTCCGTGTCTCTAATTCCGTCACAACCATCGAAGGGTCTGCCAAAAGTTTGTTTAGGAGACCAAATCCGTCGACGTCGTCAGTATTTTGCCACTCGCCGTCCACACATAGGTCTATGTATTTTTTATAATATGCAGACTTGTCAATTGTCCTAAGATGGTAGAAAAAGAAGATGATTTTCAATCGATCATGGACACCGTTTAAAGGAAGCATTCCTGTTTGCTGGTCAGCACCAAATATCTCATTTAGTTCGTCAACCGAATTTGGATATGCGCAAAAGAAATCTTGTTCGATTCGGCTATTGTGTGTAGTGTCTGTAGCCAACCTAAGCAGGTATGCAAATTTATGACTTGGGCCAACAAATTCTTTTTCAATGCATTGTCCAGGTGCTTTGAAGCAAACTATGCTAAAAAGTATGAATAAGAATGTTCGCACGTAGGTGATTTGTGTGTACGCCTCGCTAACATGAGTGGTGGAATGTTATGCACTTCCGTTTCCACTAGCACTTAGCCACGCCGCTAATAAATTTATACTTTGTGGCGGACATTCCAAGCCAACTGACCTCTGACAACCGGTGAAACTCACATTCACTTTACTGTTGTGTTAGCGAGCTTTAATCGCCTTGATGTATCCAGATAAATCTGCTTCCGTCAAAGTAGATGAGTCCACCAGAACCCTCGTCCTCCCGAATGCTAATTGCTGGGTTCTTCAGCTCAACCGTTTTGGTCCCGTCGACGTCTCCATTTGGGAGAAATGTTGTCTGCCAAGCCTTCGGTTTTAAAAAGATCCTCCACTCGTCCGCCCAATTGAAGTTGTCACCTGCAGGGCCAAAGGAGTCACCAGCTCCCGCCAGAAAAAACCGGTCATCGTCGCCGTCAAACAGAAACAGAATTCCAGTTTTATTGTCTGACTTTCTTCGCATGAAAATTGCCACGTCTTTTCTTTGATCGCCATCAAGGTCGAGTTCGATAAATGTCGGTTCCATCTGATTGCTTAGATCGAACCTCTCTGAGAATTGAGCTAAACGTCTGGATGCCCAGCCCGGAAGTTCCGCTGTCAGATCGCCAGCGGCTGTTAAGAAGATTATCAGAGCTAATTGATACAGCATTTTGTGCGTCTAGTTATGCTCGCTAACGCCTCAGTAAAGTAAGTGTGGGAGTTTTATGCAGCCCCGCTTCCACTACATCTTAGCCACGCAGAAGATAAAAATAGGCGTTGTGGCGGAGATTCCAAGCCAGCTGCACACAACTAACCTGAACAGCCCCCATTCGCTATAGCCTTGTGTTGGGCATTCGTTTTATTTTGTTCTTGCCAAGCTTTTTCGTCCGCCACAAATTGACGTCTAAACTCGGCTAAAACTTGCTGGTAATTTTGCAGTTCAAAAGTCAACGGTTCTATTTCCTCGAACCAGTCAACTTGGCTACCTACTAATTCTGGTTTGTCGAAAGTCGTTTTTGCTATATTGATGCCCAGTTGGTGCCAGGTTATCAGATTGTTTGTCCTTGTAATTCTAACAACAACAATTGTGCAGAGAAATCACAGTCATCAGGACACATCAGGATTGGACATACTGTCGACTCGTTAGGGTTGGGTAAAATTCGTTGCCAAACTATCTCTCGTTCATTTGAGTGCTCCATCCAAAAAAGCAAAGTCGGAACCATTCCTTTGAGTTCGTAACCAGCACGCCTGTCGTCCAGAAATTCATCGAGAAAATGTCCGTCAACTTTTATGTTTAAAAAGTCATTATAGATTTCATAATCACTTTTGTCTATGGCCGCCTCTATCTTATTCATTGTAGCCCTGTTTAGTTTGCCGCTCAGCAATGATGCCCAACGACTCGCTAAGATGAGTGTGGGAGTTTTATGCACTTCTGCCTGCACTGACACTTAGCCACGGCGACATTAAAATTATAAATTGTGGCGGGCAATCCAAGCCAACGGCCCTATGACGTACGGTGAAGCCTACATTCACTTTACTGTTGTGTTAGCCACATTTATTTTAAAAATTTGCCATTTGAGACCAAGTGAAAGAAAATTTTTATTTGATCAAAAATCTCTGGATGCGATTTAATGAAATCACCTGCTTCCGAGGAAAGCATAGACACTATGGTGCCCATAGCAAGATTAACCCAATCTATTTTTGGGTATTTTTTGTCAACTCGATTTATCAGGTAGTCGATTTTCTTCTCAAGAGATTGAACCACCCTCTGATTTTCATGTTGTAGACTGTCAATATTTTGCTTGAGTGAATGCAGCTCCGCTGTGAGGCGACTAACTTCATTTTCACTCAATAATTTAGTCTCTGAAAAATCGGATTTATCTGTTTGTGTGGCAGCTAATTCTTTAATTTCATTAAGAAATTCATTGGCTTGGATTTCATCCAGCAAAAGTGCTATCCACGACTTAAATATTGTCTTGACGTTATCCCAGCCTTTAATTAGTTCAATAGACGAATATGCAGAGTAGTCGCTGCCCGGAGTGAAATACACATGCCAACCTCCCATGTTTTGATGTGCTCTCTCAAATAAAACGTCGTGAAATAGCTCAAAAAATAAGCCGGTGGGTTTGTGTATTAGCCGAATATATTCCTTTCCCGCATTTTCAACTTGAACCTCGTCAAAGTGGTTCCAATCTATGGAGTTGGATAACACTATCTCTGCTAACTCCTTCTTTTGTTTAGGGGCTAATTTCATATATCATCGGAATTAGAACCTTTGAAAGGTAAGCATTTGACCTAGCTTCTACTTGAAATTTCCACATGCTCTGAAAACTGAAAAATTTGATTGTCAGTTTCAATTTTAAAATCAGTAAGAACACCCTTAACTATTTTTACTCGCTTCAAATTCATTACGACGTTAAACATAGGTCTCCTTTTAAGAAGTCGCTGAACAAAATTCTGTGTCCTTGATAATCTGAATTGGAGGTGTACTTTTTCTCCGATTGGGAAAGATAAATTTTGTCCGGTAAAATCATCATTTACTTGATCGTCAAAAGTACGGATATCAATTAGGCAGCCATTCTTGTATATATCAAAGTAGTCGGCTAGAATTTCTCCAACTACATTTTTTGCTTTCTCATCTCTGAAATCAAATTCAACCCACTTTTGAATAAAATTTTGGTTTGAGAGGTTCTTAAAATCTTTTCGCAATTTTTCGACGTGAATAGTTTGAAGTTTTATCGCATTTTTGTTGGGTTTACCGTCCACCCCAGGAATTTTCATACTAATTAGCTCATGGGCTGTCAGGTCGCTAAGAAAAGGCTGGTTTACCTCTAGGAATCGATCTTCCGAATAAAATACGTTATATCCCCCGACTCTATAGTATGCCATTCACGTATGCTATTTTGTGGCTAACGCCCGGCTATGGCGAGTGGGGGTTAATTAACGTACTTCGCTTACCACTCGCACTTAGCCACGCAGAAGATAAAAATAGGCGTTGTGGCGGAGAATCCAAGCCAACTGCACTCAACTAACCTGAACAGCCCCCATTCGCTATAGGCATGTGTTAGTTTTCTTTTCCACATTGGGGGCAGGTGAAGTGTCCGCTAATTGTCTCGTCGGGTGTTAGGGTCAATTTAGAGTTGCAATGCTGGCAGATTGCAGATTCGTCGCCAACAACAATCGTCCGGGCCCAGATGTCACCGACTCTTTGATTGCGTTCCGAGTTTCTGGATGTCACATAGGCCACCAGTCCAAATGTCATGATGATCTCAAAATAGTCTAATATTCGTCTCTTGAATGCCTGTCCAAACGAAATCGAGTATCCATTGAGAGTCACCACTTTGAGTTGCATGATTCTGCGTCCAAGTGTCTGCCCGTTTATAGTCTCAGCAATGGGGAAGTATAGAAACCATGTCAGCAACAAAATGAACCCTGGCCAGCCGTCTACAGTATACTCGCCTTCATTGTTCAGAGTGCCGAAGGAATAAACGTAGAAACCCAAAAAAGTCAGATAAACGCAGATATCTATGATGGTGGCAGTCGCTCGCCTTAGGGTATTAGGTTGGGTCTTTATTTGCCGCATCTGCAGATATTAAAACTAACGCCTCGGTAAAATGAGTGTGGGAGTTTTATGCAGCTCCGCTTCCACTACATCTTAGCCACGCCAATGATAAAATTATACTTTGTGGCGGAGATTCCAAGCCAACTGACCTTTGACAACCAGTGAAGCCCACATTCATTTTTACCGCTGTGTTGTGAGCATTTCTAATCGTAGGTCAGTGAGGTAGTAAGCCATTGTCCGGACTCTTTAGCCAAACTAATACTGACCCGTGTCCCGCCGGTTGTCCCATATGCGCTAAAAATGAGGTGTGCCTTGGTCGAACTAGTTGAGCCGGACACCAGTATTCCGGTTCCTTGGAATTCGCCAATACGGTTGGTCAGCTCGTCGTCTGCCATTATAGTTGTTACAGCAGCATTGAAACCGCCAGAACTTTTCATCGCTGCGCCTCCACCTGTCACCATCAGCATTCCAAAAGCGCAACAGAAGGCCCAAAACTCCAACATAAAATTATTGAATATGAAGGCTAGAAACGCATCTGCTGTTGATTTGTATTCATGGGAGTTCATTGGATGAAGGATCGGATTTTTGATTCGCAAAGGAATCCAAATGATGGTCCCGATACCAAAAAGTATGGGTCCGACTATCGCTCCATATCTCAAGTACTCGATAGCTTTTGCGTCACAGATAACTCCGGTAATGAAAATCAAAATACCGGCCCAGATGAGCGTTTGGTAAATAGTTTTCAAATCGATTCCTCTTGCTTTTGTCTGAGCAGCAAACATTAATTGAGTTTAAATTCAATTTCCTTAACTCCATCCTCTGGAGGACCAAATCTCAATTTGACATTCGCTCCCGACATGAAGTCGGTCGATTCAAGTGTTCCTTTAATTTCTGCGAATAGTTCTTCGGCATTCCTGCCATATAAGAATAAATACCCATCCGAATAGTCTACTGCGATTTCGTTACCATCATAATCCCCTACGGCTTTACCTTTTAATACGTCATCAAGCCTTCTTTCCAGATCTTGTAGCGGGGCCAAGTCCTCCTTATTGTAATTGAAGTGAATTACCACCCCATGCTCAGAGTTCGATTTTTGAAGTCCAAAAAGTTTGCGCAGAAATTCCATGATTATCAGTCTATACTGACTAACGTAAGCTAAATGGTTGATAATCAGATGGCATTTGAGCTGCGATTTTATCCCTGTTTGCTCTGGAAAAGCCCAGGTCGTCAGGGTTGATTCCCAGGTCTGCTATCTGTTTTCTCATTCTGCTTACAATCCGTCTTTTTTGATCTAAAAATAGGTAATTATTTTTTGGCTTATAGGGTTGGCGCTTGGTGATCATGTTCCAGAGGATTACGGCGATCTTTCTGGCCGTTGCATTGATGGCTGTCTGCCGACCTTTCTTGAAAGCGATCTTTTTAAAGAATTTGGTAAGATCAGAGTCCTTGAGATTACCCACAGCATTGGCGGCATTTCGTAGAGCTATCTTAAGCCTGTTGCTACCTTGCGGTATTCGGTTGGATAGGACTCTGCCACCACTGATTTTGTTGTTTGGGGCAAGCTTGAGCCAAGAGGCAAAATGCTGGGCTGTGGGGAACTGGTTAAAACCATCTGGCCCGATCTCGCTCATCAGGGAGAGGATGGTTGAGTGACTAACTCCAGGTATAGCAAGCAAGTCAACACCGTTGAAGTACTGGTAAGAAGCAATGTTAAGATCAATACCTGTGATAGCATTTTTATTTTGCCTTTTGAAGTACTTTCCGTCGGGGATGTCATCTACTACATCTTCCTTTTGTTGGATTGTTTGTTCAAGGAATTGGCTAATCTCCTTATCACAATCAATAACCATTGAGGTATAGAACTGATGTCTTGCAAACTCCTGCTTGAGGCCGAAGAGGTAATCTTCTCTTTTGTTGGACACGAGAGCTTTTGCAATTTCTTCTTCAGAGCGCCGGCAGTTGTGGTGTCGATGAGCAGCAAGAGCTTTAGGATCAAGATTTCCGTTGCAGATCTCTTCAATGATCTTCAGGCCAGTTTGTCCGGCAATGTCTCGGACAACAACATCGAGCCGGAAGTTGAGATATTTGAGGAACTTGGCCATTTTGTGGATGCTATCAGCTCTTTGCTGTATCATGTTTGTTCTGTGTCGGCAGAGGGTTCTGAGTCTTTCGGTGGTGTGATCGGGTAAGAAGCTTGAAGGTAGGAGACCTAATGAATGCATTTTTTGTATCCACTGGCAGTCAAGTACATCGGTCTTTTTCCGATTGATGTTCTTGGTAAACTTCCCATTGGTGAGTACTACTTCAATACCAGAGTTGATGAGTTCCACGAATAGATTCTGCCAATATGCTCCGGTAGATTCCATAGCCACTGTTGTGACTTGACTGTCGATCAGCCACTTCACCAAAGAAGACAGGTCTTCAGCATAAACTCCGAAGGACTTCACGTCTTTTTGCTCCTGGCCGATGGCTACAAAGTGGGTTCGGCTACCGACATCAATTCCGGCAGCATGAGGGTTGACAACTGTCAAAGGCATCTTTTTCATTCTCTTGTTTTTAAAGTTTTAAAAGAGCCCTAAGAGAATGTATATTTACACTTGAAAATTATACTGAACGGGGTTCCGCCAGCTGGCGGACCACCAATGAAATTTATCAACTAGTCCCGACCGCAGATCGGGACTTTTTACATTCCAGCCAAAATGACGCTCGGATTTATCCCGACGAATCGGGACATTGATACCAATTAACCAACCGGCCTTGCAAAGGGCTAAAACGAAAATAGCGATGAAGAGGCTGTGCTTACCCGTTAGCTTCTGAAATCAATTTGGAAAAGATGAAATTGGTAAATTTTAGAGGTTCAATTTCAGCTCCAAATCTCCCCAATTGCTCACAACGCCTCAGTAAAGTGAGTGTGGGAGTTTTACGCAGCTCCGCTTCCACTGGCACTTAGCCACGGCGATGTTAAAATTATAAATTGTGGCGGGCAATCCAAGCCAACTTCCCAATGACATCCGGTGAAGCCCACATTCACTTTACTGTTGTGTTAGCTTCTTTTTTTATTAACCCCTTGTATCACCATTTTTAACTCCTCCTTTGAAACAGGCATATACTTGGCAGTCAGCTCAATTAATGAATCTAATTTGAATTCTAAGTGAGAATACATTAGAGTGTCATTTCTTTCGGTGATACTAATGAGCTCTAAATTTTCATGGAGTGGTATCTTGTCAAAAACCAGTCTAGGTTCTGGATATGATGAAAGAACGCTATTCCTGTCTTTAAAAATTAGGAAATGCTTTTGCTGAAAGCTTGTGTCGGACTTTACTATGAGAGTCTCCGTCGAGTCGGGCTCCATTAGTTTATCGATATTTATCCAGTCAAGCTCTGAAAAATCAAACATAAAATAAATGGATTCCCTAAGGTAAGATGGGATTGTAATCGAATCTTTAACGGAATCAAACTGCTCATCGCCAGGATCTAATACCTCTCTGCTTGAATAGAGTGTATCATTGCGAGATATGTAGTAAGTATTTAAGATTGCTCCATTTCCACCATAATCCAATCGAACCTCTCTTGCTGTCTGATAAACAAACGTATCGGTTCGAACGATATTCGAAAGATTCCATTGAGTTATATTATTTTTCGATGAACCTAAATAAACGTTATAGTTGTAAAGGTTCTCAGATCTGGGGAATTTGATAGTTAGCTTTTCTCCTTTGTTTAATCTAATGGGGCTGTTCCCAGCATAAAACTCAATATTCAGCATTCCTTCACTTTCTAAGTAAAATCCGTCTGAGGTGTTTGTGGAAAGTCCCCAGTAAATCATATCCGACTTATCGTAAACTTCTGATATTACTACTTCAATCGGTTCGGTAGTAGTTGCTGCCAATTGATTTGATGAAATTTCAATAATTGCTCCTCTCTCAGTAATCAAGGTGTTAATAGAATCTCCCTGAATGACGAATTTTTGAGAACTTCGGTTCAGCTCGAAAAAAGCGTCCATTTTGGACTTTACTTCGTTCTCAGGTTTTTGGCATCCGAATACCACTAAGCAGATCAATAATAGTGAAAATCTATCCATGCAGGTTTTATTGAAGCTAACACTTGTGTAACACGCACTAGTGCGTGTTACACCCATTATATATATCTTTTGGTTTATTTACAAAAAAAGCTCAATAAGCCTCATAAAGCCATATTGCCCGTTTGTAAACCCATAATATACGTATATTATCATTATAACATGAGGATGCGGTTTTTACTACTTCCTCCTCACCACCAGCACCATATCAGCGAGCCCTGGCACGGCCAGTTTGTTGTCGTTCACTGCTCCCTTCGATACAATGTTCCCGGTCGTTACATCCATCCACTCCGTGGAATAGCTCCCAGCGGGCAGGGTGAGCGTAATGTCATAGCTTTTCACTGCCAGCGATTCCCAATACACCACCCACATGCCGCTGCCATTGCTCATGGCCAGCGTGGTGGCACCGGGCGCTGCCTTCACCACCGAGGCGTCGGGCTTCAGGTTCACCAGGTCGTGGGTTTCCATGAAGCTTTTCAGAATACCAAATTGCTTTCTCAAGTCAGGGCTTCCTCCGCCAGGCGATTCATAGGTAGTGTCT
>TARA_R110002012_G_scaffold72117_3_pt1 | contig 20610 bp, 3 predicted proteins | sample TARA_R110002012 | Tara Oceans TARA_R110002012 (sample SAMEA4396515) | marine metagenome | biome: Westerlies Biome; feature: [DCM] deep chlorophyll maximum layer (ENVO:01000326); material: water (ENVO:00002006), including particulate matter (ENVO:01000060) such as... | depth 40 m | reverse complement strand
TATTCTGCTAATTGATATCTTAATCTATCTCTTACTAATATACCTTTACCATTTGCAGGAAATTTATAATCAACTGTCATATTATCAACTGCTTGATTTAAAACCACCTCTCCTTCAGGTACACCCCCTCTTATAACTTCATTCCTACCCAGTCTACCGTTGTCTTCCATACTATAGATACGTCTAAGGACAGTAAACCCTATATCAGAAACTAATGCTAAACCATGACCAGGTATTTTTTCTTGGAACACTCCTTTACTGAAATAACTCATAAACAACTGTTCTGCCTTAGCTATACTTAGAGGATTATTTAAATTGTATTTTATTTCTCCAGTTGTTGAATCAACAGTAAAATACTCCATAAGGTTTGTACTAGCCTTAGATGCCTTCAATGAGTTCAATGCATACTTTAAAAACACTTGTAAATTAGGTGTAATACTGTCTCTTTGCTTGCTTAATGAAAACTCAGACATTAATCCATCAAACGTGTAAATTAAATTTCTCTTATCTTTAAATTTTAAAATGATTCTTTTACTCAATGCTTGATTATATCTTGTCTTAACCTGAGCAATATTTTTAATTTCTGGTCTTGTCTCTATACTTACAGGTGTACTATCAACTTGCTCTGAAGTAACTAAAACTTTCATCTGACTTTGTTCAGTAATCAAGTCTTTATTAGTTTTTGTTTTTACCTGTTCTCTAAAATACCTAGCATCTAAAACAATTGATGGATCAACAATATTATCACCAAGTGATTGAACATTAGTCTTAAGCATTTTAAAAGCACTCTGTGGTCCAGCAAAACTAATACCACCAAGTCTTTCCTCCATTGCTTCCATATTTATTCTGAGCCTATCTAAATCAGGATTATTTTTAGTAAACTCTTCTGTCAATGTAATAGCAGAAAACTTTACATACACTTGCCCATCAAAGTAAAAATACTTTTTAGAGTTTAACATTTGATTTGTATTAGCTAATCCTTGTGGTCCGTACAGCTCTTCCTTTGTAAGCTTTGTTCCATCTTGAATTTTATCTAAAGCAAGTGCACCAGCTTTAGTTAAATTACCTAATGAGTTTTGAGCGTGTCTGTGAAATTTAACTGTTGTGTATACCTGTGCGTCTGCTCTGTCTATTTTTTGATTACTAAACTCAGAAGTTATTTGTGGTTCGTTTATAATTACTGCGTTTAATTTTTCAGTAGTTTCAAAAACACCAAATTCTGGATTAGATACTGGAGAGTATATACTATCACCAGCACCGTTTTGTCCCTTAGCTCTTTTAATTTGTTTTATTGAATCTTCTAATATCATTGCTTGGTCAGCCAATAATAACTCATTTAAAGATTTAGTATTCAAGTAATCATTTAAAAATATTTGTTTAAGGTTATATGTTTTATCTGCTTTTATATTTAATTTTCTAGCTGCTTCTCTTGCTTTCCTTTGTGCTACAGATCCTTCAACACCATCTAATAATCCTTTTTCAATTTGTCTTGATATTTTATTATCTACTTCTAATGTTTCAATAAGATCAGTAAAAGTTTTAAACTTTGCATCTAATTGATCTCTAAGCATTTTATTGTATTGCTTAGTAGTCATTACTTGTGAAACAGCTTTTTTGAAAGAAGGAGGATTCTCTTGTATTCCAGAAACTTCTAAAGCATCTCTAAGCTCTTGATTAATTAAATCTTTTGTATTAAACATAAGATCTTTTCTCATTATACCATTCTTATCAGGAACATTATAACCTTCTATTATTTTTGGTATTTGAATTATCTCACCATCCTTTGCTATAATTTCTTGATAAGGTAGATTGCCCTCTTCACTGTTTTCTCTTACAATTCTATTATACTCATTCTCTACAAAATTACTTATTTGTTCTACATATATATCTGTTACTGAAGCAGTAGATCCTTCAACTGCTTTAATTACAGGCAATTGAATTTGATCATTTGTATTAGAAGCTTCCATTATTCTAATTAGTATAGGAGCAACTGCACCTTTATCCATCTTAGTTTTTAATGTATTGGCCCTAGAGTTATAATCAAATAGATAATTATTTATAATAGATGATACAAGTTGCTTAGGTGTAAAACTACCATACTCTGTTGTACCTATAATACCATCTTGATATGAATCTAAGTTAGCACTTCTATCTAATGTCTTTACTTCTTTTAAACCTGATAGTCTAATTACCTTTAAAAGATTGTCATCAGACATATTTAAAAACTCAAGATTATTTAACAAGTAATTGTTCTCTAAAAAGTTTTCTTCAGATAATCTATCTATTTCAGACTCTTTATTTAAATCAAATATTCTTTCTAAATGAAATGTAGGTTTTTGATGTGCATTTACTAAATCTCCATTTACATTCCTAAATGTTGATAGACCCACTGTTTCATCCATCATTGCATTATTAAGTGCAAACTTTTTTAATCTAGCTATAGCACCATCATTTTCTGAGTTAAATAAATCAGCACCTTCATTTATAATCTCTCTTATAAAGAACATGTCTGCTGCAGTAATAGGACTTGCATTATCATTGAACTGAAGTATAAACTCTTGGCTTGATGTTTTAGTTTGATTAGATGCAGAAAGTATACTGTACTTTATATACAATGGGCTCAATTTAATTCCAATTGCATCAAATAATTCTTGAGATAAGCTTCTAGAAGTTGAATCTAAAACATCATCATCATAAGCTTCTGGTTGTGTAAGCCTGTCATTAATATTATCTAATGTCCTTAGTGCAAGTTTTTTCTTGTCTGGATTTATCTTCCAATCTAATTCCTTAGTTGTATATGCTTGTCCCCATAATTCATTTTGTGTGTGAGTATCATCACGTTCAGCTGCTGAAAAAGATATAACTTCATTTGTGTTATCTTGTTGTAGAAATAACCAATCAACTTTATAGTTAGTAAATCCTTTTGTTATTTGATTAAATAACAATGGGTTCTTAATTTCCTGCGGTAATTGTATTTCAGATATTTCAGATACATTATAATAATCTAAACCTATATCATTAAATATATTTTCTACTGCAGCTTTAGTATTAGGATTATTTAAACTAAATACATACATACGTTGTAATATCTTTAAAGGATCAGTTTCATTTTTTACAGCTTTAATAATACCATTATATGTTTTATAAGAATTAATTGGCACAACTAATTTCTCACCACTTTCTAATTGTTCATTACCAAACACATCTGTATATGGCATTGTTATAGTAGAAAGATACTCTCTTATATATGTAGGTAAAGATGCTAAGCCTCCACTCATGTATGCTTCTTTACCAAACTGTGTTACATTTCTTAGACCTTCATTGTTTTCATAAACATCAATATTATCATCCAAAATTTGTTGTTGAACGTCAATAAGTTCAAGGACTTCAAATACAGATTTATATACAGGACTATCTTCAATTCTTTCTGATGCATTAAATGTAAGGGCATCATGTATTCTATCTAATTGCTCTATTGCTTCAACATTAGATTGTTCTTTAGAAGAAGCATACTTACTATTGATAGGATTTGTTTTATTATATAACCATGCAAAATCTTCTAGTACATCTTCAAACAAATCTAAATTACTAATTTCAGGATCTATGTTTGTTCTTTTTCTACTAACATAAGATGCTGCCATACTACTAACTAAATTATTAGCAATATTACTATCTAGGTATAAATAACCTTTACTACTATTAACTTGAAGTCCTTCATATGGTAATATAGCATTAGCTACAATTACTTGTGGGCTTGGATCTAATGTAAAATCATTAGCAACTACAGATGCTTGTGCGTATTTTCCAGAGTCAATATTTTCAAACAAAGTTTGAAGTTGATTCTTATTAAATGAACTAAACACCCTTTTAAACCATTCTATTAATCTAGTGAAGAATGATTTAACTTCAGTATCTACTTTTGCATTTTTAGGATTGGTTTTAAATATTTCAAATTGGTCAGCCATGTATTCTTCATAGTATCTATTTTGTAGTTCTATGTCAGACATGTTAGCATATGTATCCGCAGAGTTTCTGAATTTTTGTAATTCATTTTGTAAACTTTTACCTTCAGATCTAAGCTCTGCTCTTTTTTGTTTTTTAACAAGACTCAATAAACTCTTTTGCTCTGCTGGAGTAAGTAGCATCCTATATACACCATGAAACGCTTCATGATATCTAAAAGGGTTTGATGCTCCAGTATATAAAGTACCTCCTGCTCTTAGCCCACCTCCTATAGATGCCATGTCTAAAGCAAATGCACCAACTCTTAGCCCACCAGCTTTTAAATTGTTACCTAAAGTTTCTATATCACCAATCCTAATAAACTCAGGCAAATTACTTTTTGCCCACTCAAGAAATATATCTATGTCTTCTACATCTCTTTTAGACAGTTTAGGAGACAAGATTTTATTAGCAGGACCAATCATCTGCTCTCTCTGCTTTAATAGATCTTGATATATTTTATCATTTCTTAAAGCTCTAACTTTCTTTTTCTCTCCAACCTCTGCAACTATTGTAGCTTCTCTTTCAGCAATCTGATTGTTAATTCCGTCTATAGGTGTTTGTGCTAATGCTGTAAGATCAATATCATTTTTCTGTTCTGTGTCAACAGAGTTTGTGAGATAGTTCTCTACCTCATCTCTTAGTGTTATTCTTATATCCTGTTCTCTAGCTGACAGCTCAGTACCAGCTATAACTTTTTGTCCAATAGATTGAACTAACTCTGTTTTTTGTACTTCTGAAAGATTATCATCTACAAAAGCAAAAAAGACATCATCATCAATTACATCTCCTGTTTCTTCTGATTTAGCAATTGCATTATCAGCAGCTTCTTGAGATATCTTATCTCCAAGTTGAGCTATCTTTCTTGCTCTTGCTCTTTCAGGTGACTCTTTCTTAATGTCTGTATCTTCTACTCTTTTTAATTTATCTGGCTCAAGTTCAGTTCTTGGTCTTGCTAAAAATATACCTTTATTTTTTGCTGCATCTTTAGCAGCTGAAGTAGCTTGTACTACTATTGATTGTCCTACTCTTATTTCTGGTGCCAGTTTTGTAACTAGGTCATCCATCATTGTATTTATAGAAGCATCTAATGCTAATGATTTTCTAAAGTTGTTTGTTGTTAGACTTTCTATACCAACATCATTTCCTACTGGACTATCAGCAATGATCTTAAAAAAGTTATTCAAATGACCTATTGGTGTATTTTTCTTTTGTTGATCAGCTGCATTGTAATAAACTTTACCTTTCTTGCCTGTATTCTTATTAAATAAATCTGCTCTTAATGCTCCATCAGGTGCAACATCAATAGTTACATTAGTTCCTTTTGGTCCACTAATAAAAAAATTACCATAATCTTCTATAAATTTTAAAGCAAACGCATCATTAAAGCCTTTGTCCTTAGCTATCTTTATACCATTCTTGGTAGTCATATTGTCCTTTGCTGCAAGACTTGCTTGTTGCAACAAATCATTCATCATATTCTCAATAGTATCATCATTAAGTCTAATAGCCTTTGCAGTTGCTAATGTCATTAAACCTCCTGGCTGTTCAATAGCCATTATGTATCTATCAGTGTAGCCTTCATTCTTACCAGTCTTATCACCGGATATCATTTTGTCCCAAAGCCCTGCATCTTTAAGTTGTAGTTCTATCCTATCAGATAACTCATACTTAGCAGCACCACTTAAGTTAGATTTTATTATAGGTTCTTTACCTATCATGTTACCAGCAGCATCTCTTTTTATATCATATATAATAATGTCACCATTTGTTGTAGTCTTTTGACTCAACTGGCTCAAAGGTATTTCTGGATTATTACCTTTATTATATGCAGGAATTCCTTCACTTCTAGTTATTATTAAACCTTCAGGTAAAGTTCCAACCGTTTGATCTGAAGTAATCATCTCATTGCCAAATGAAACTAATACAGTTTGTGTACCAAAATCATTACTTACTTGTTGGATTGCTTGTTCAATAGTCTGATTATTATTTGCTGGAAGAATTACATTCCTAGCAAATTCAGGAGTCATTGTCTCAGGTGTTACTACTTTACCATTAGCATCTCTAAAGTAAAGTGAATCATTAGGTATAAAACCAATTGTACCTCTTCCCTCTAAATCAATAAGGGGGCCATCCATTATATTTAAATTAGCAGCTTCAAGTGCCAAATTCATATCTACAGTAGCTTCTTTACTTAACTTAAGTTTAATAGTAAACCTTTCTCTTTGTGTTCCTATATAATTATTAGGTACACTCTCTGGACCTCCTTTAAATCTATCATCCTGAATAGGTTCATTCAATTTTGGATTAACATCAAAATCAACAATAACATTTCTAAAATCTTCAGGTGTTAATGCATTTACTATAAACTTAAATCTTTGCTTAGGACCTTCTGATCCTTTTGGTTCCTGAAATGTACTGCCAGGATAAACTTTACCCAATCTATCTGAGTAAAGCTTATAGGTATTACTTGGTAATGCATCAAATGATAATTTTTCTACTTCATATCTAGTAAAAAAATCTAATTCACTTTCAGCTTTTCTATTGTTATATCTTGTCTTATAGTCATTAGTATAAAATTCAACAGGAACAAGATTTATTTGTCCTCCAGTATTAGTAGTACTATTAACTCTAAATTCTTCTCCTGTAGATTTATCATAGACAGACATTCCTTTTGATAGTTGTTTACCATCAAACATAAATACTCTTCCATCTGATACTTCTCTGTCTAAAATGTCAAGTTGTCTTTTAGCTTTAGATAAATCAGTATACGTACCAGTTTCTTGTGTGTCTGTAGAAATTATACTTAATTGTGCTTCTGTTAAATTTTGTCCTTTCTTATCTACTATTTTATAAAATGAACCCCCTTCTGTTTGTATTTCATTAATATTGAAACTAACACCTTCTACAGGTGGTTTAGATGTTTGTTGTTCTACTACATTAACTGTAGAGAATGTATCCATAGTTAAATCTAAAGCAGCTAAAACATCTTGTACTAGTGGTTCTTCTCTTGCCACTTTACTATTTAAATAATCCTGAAAGCCTGCTTCACTATTAAGTTCTTGTTGGGTTGGTTGCCTTCTACGTGTAACTTCCTGACCATTTTCTGTTACAAAAATATCATATCCTTTACCCCAAATTCTTTTTAGAGCATCATAGGCTGTTTTGATTCTAACACCATCTTCTGATAATCTCCAATCTGCAAACTCAAGTGGATCCTGAAATGCAGATTCTTTATATTTACGGTATTCAGATTCTAATATATTCTGTAGTCCACTAGACCTATTTGTATCCCCTATCTTGATATCCTCAATACCTGCATCTTGTAAAGTTTCTTCAACATCTATTTGACGTTCAGCAGATTCATTTGACTTAATTACTTCAACTTGCTCTACCTGCTCTACTTGCAGCCTATATGTATTTATAAGTGCAATTAATTTACCAGTAAGCTCTTGATCAACATCTAAGTTTAATGCTCCACCAATAGCTCTTCCATCTATACTAAATTGTCCCTCAGTCAAACCTTGTAATAGACCTGCTGCACCAACTTCACCAGATATAAAAGCTCTGATTAATTCTGGTTTCATATATACATCTTCCTCAGCAATTTGATTTATTAATTCATTTTTCTTTATTGCATCAATATATTGCTCTGTTTGTTTTCTATATACTTCTTTTCTATTTTTAAATAAATACTGAAAATATTCTACATTTCTTTCAACTATCTCAGCAGTTACTTCTGGGTTAGCCATTATGTTTACAGTCTGTGAAAATGCAAATGCATCTTCTTGTAATGAACTATGATCTACCAATTTTTGTAATAAAGTTTCTATTACCTCTGGGTTAACAAAATCAGCCTTGTCATCTGCAAGACCGTTTAAATATGTTGTCAAAGCTCCTTTAATTGCTTTTGTTTTTGCTCTATTAAAAAAACCTTTCTTAGTTAAGTTTTTAGGGTCAGTTAAAATATCATAATATCTTTTAAGATCTTTTAACTTTCTTTTATCTTTTTTAAGTTCAGAGGCTGGTATGCCAGCATCTTCTTTAGCTTTAATTTCTTTGGTAAGCATTTTTATTTCTGTATCAATGCTTTCTGCATTAGCAAGAACTCTTATGTCACCATACTTTTGTTTAGTAAAAATTGGCTCATTTTCAAAAGACTTCTCAATTTCCATCTGTCTTTGTATAGCATCAACAAATTGCTCTTTAGAAAATATATATAACATCTTAGCCTGGTCAACAGCTTTGTTATGAAAGAATGCATCTCTGTATGCTTTAGAAGATTTATCATATTCACTTAAGTCTAATTTTTTATCTTCAAATAACTCATCTGTTTTTCTTGATGCTATTCGTTCTCCAAACTCATCTATTCTACCAAGTTCTTTTGTAAACTGATCCCTTAACTTCTGGGGATTTCTACCAAAATCTTTTTTACTAAATGCTTCACCAATTTCTGTATCAGACATTGCAGCAAAATCAGTTACCATTTCTTTATATATACCCATCAAACCTCTTTGATATTTATGATATAAATTATCAAAACGTGTAAAACTCCTGTTATTGAAATAATCATACTTACTATTTAAAGCTAAAGATAAATTTGCCATGCCAGCTGCTTGATCTTGTAATGCAGCACTCATTTTAGCAGGATCAAGTAGTAGATTTATTTGTTCAACCTGGGTACCTAACTCATTAGCTTGAGCAACAACATCATCAATCATTTGCTCCTCTGCCTCTTTTTGATCTTTTACATAATCAGTAATCTCTTTATCAAACATTGGGCTAAACTTTTTACTATTAGCAACCTTTGATCTAACTTTACTGTATATAGCAGGAATACTTTCAAACAAAACAGTTTGATAAGGTTGCATCAAACCACCAATTAAAAATCCAGATGCAAATGTTTCTAACCCTTGCTTAGTAAAAATTTCTTTACCCGCAGCACCATACATTCCACTCATAGTAATCTTACCACCTCCTGAAGGATCTCTAAGTATTGCACTATAATAACCACCTGTTGCTGCAGAAATTGCTTCTTGAGATACCTCTTGTGTTCCCTCAACTAAACCAGTGGCTCCATATCTCAACATCAAACCTCCACTAGTTTTAGCAGCACCTTTCCATCCAGCAACTTTAAATGCTGCTTTAAGTTCTTGTGGAATAGACTTTAGCATCCATTTGCTTTTCTTCATATATGAAGTAGGGCCTGTTCTCAAGACTCTTTTTAAGGTAGTAGCTGAACCTGCATTTAATTTTTTTGCCCAACTACCAAATACATTTTTAAATACAATTCTGTTTGATAATGATATTAATGCAAAGTTAGGTACTAGTGTTTTCCAAGATGCTTCAGATGCAGCTGTTTGGATATCTTTCATTTTTTCTGGTGAGATACCATTACCATTATTCTCAAAATTAGCATATTTCATACCGTTTTCTAAAACAGTATTGTATACTAATCCTGATTCCATCTTAGCCTCAGCTAATGCAGCATTATACATTCTCATATCTCTATAGAATGATCCAAATACTTCAGTGTTCTTACCTATGTTGTAAGCATTTTGAAAAGTATTACCTGTTGTCTTCCAATTTTTAATTGTATGTGCTAATTCAGGAGTAAAAAACATTGCACTTTTTCCTAGAAAGTTTCCACCCTGTCTAGCAGTATTCCAAAAATCTCTAGAGTATTTTATGTTTTTAAAATTTGTAAATAGTTTAGATGATGCTTTAAATCCATTTGCAATTGTTTTAGGAAGTCTAGTTAATGTTGCTAAGTTTTTTAAAGTTAAAGCACCAAATGCTGCTAATGAACTACCACCTGATGGTATAGCACCTAAAGCAGCTATACCTGCAGCAGCAACTTCTTCTACTGCAATCTGATAAATAATACCTGCTGAATAACCAAAATTTAAAGCTGTGTTAGCTGCAAAACCACCAACAGAACCAGTAGTACTACCACCTATCCTCATAGCATCTTCCATAGTAAACGCACCCTCTAAATCAGGATCACTAAGATAACTACCATCAAAAACATCTGCTATTGATCTATAACTAGCATACCTACCACTTCTAAATAATCTTCCAAACTGAGGTGCAAATCTATTTAAATAATCAGCTGTTGTTTCGTTTGCATTTAATACCTTATCCATATTTGCATATGGGGTAAATCCTACATCTGAAAATACATCACTTGCATATACTTTATCAAAGTTTACTGCCCTGGCATTAGTCCATATTGGATTTGGTAAATCATAATCTGTTTCTAGAGGCTTACTCCATATGTCATTCATCTGCTCAGCACTTCCTAATTCAATAGAAGGTGCAGCATTTATAGATGCTGACTGTGCACCAGATGATAAGTTTCCTGGAGTTGCAGGAGATATACCATCCATAAGACCCTTATACATAGATATACTTCTATCATATTCATCACTTACCTCATTTCTCATATCAGGAATTAAATCCTGTATGTTTTGGTAAGGTAATGATGTATCTATAGGGTTTACATCAACTGCGTCCTGAGCTATCCTCTGCTGAAGATTATAGTCAGGCTGAGGCATTTTTATTTTCTCGTCTGCCATAAACTTATAATTATTCTGGTTTATAATTCTTAGCTTGTTTGTACATATCCTTAGCTACCTCTGCTGTAGATCCTGGATTGTCAACCATATATTGTTCTACAAACTTTTGCTCTGATAAATTTTGTGCTCTAACTTTATAGATAGCTAAATTATTTAATCTGTCTAATTCTTTAAAGGCAGCTTGGGTTTGTACAAATCTTTCATTTAAATCTCTAGAAAAATTAAGATTTCCAGTTTTTACAATATTTCCTGTATTAATAGGTACTGTTGTGTACTGTTTATTTATATCTGTAGAAAGTGGATTATAAACATTTCTATAACCACTAACACTTATTCTTCCACCACCTAAGTCTTGAAATGTAATTGAACCAGGAGAAAAACCTGCTTTAGTATTAGTATTATCTGTATATGTAAAAGACTGATCATTACTTAAATTCATATTTTGTTCAATATATGAAGTACCTTGAATATTTTCTAAATTATTAAAATTTACATCTCTACCACTAGTTCTATCATAAATCATCATAACACCTTGATTAAAAACCTTCTTCCATTTAGCAAATGACTCAGCATCATCTTTATATAATTCCCTTACTTCCTTTTCAAATGATGGGCTGAAATTATGTAGTCTATAACCACCCATTGCATTTCTTTTTACTCCATCAATACTATTAGCTCCTAAATTTGGATAATATGTAATTGTAAATTCACCTTTAGTTTTTTCATTTTGCAAACTCATAAATATTTTATTTGCAATTATATTATCATCTTCTTCTAAGTCTGGTCCTGCTTCAATATCAAAACTATCAAAATCACTAACTTCTTGAGGAGAAATTATTATAGAAACTCTTGATGTAGGATCTGCAGTAGTTGTAGCATATTGTTGTAAAGCACTTCCTAAAACTAGATCCATGGCAGTACCACCTTCTGGGTTTACACCTCCAGTTGCAGATTGTGTAGGTACAAAACCTATATCAGCAAATGGTGTTTTAGGATCATATCCTCTAGTTAATCCTACATATGAATTACCTCCAATAGTATTAAAGCTTTTGTTAACACCATTAGTTATCTGATCCCATATAGCTTTTGATCTACCATTTATTGCATCCAAATCCGGCTTGTTTACTGGTAGCATTATAGGAAATGCACCCCCAGTTGGTATTACTTCCATTTGGGTATCATACCAATCTGGATTATCATCTCCTGCATTTTGAGGATTAAACCCAACACCAGACACATCAAAGTTTTTAATTTTACCGGCCAAAGCCATTTCTTTAAATTTTTTCTGATATTCAGCTAAAGTCATATAACTTTTTACCCCATCTTTTTCTATAAACGGCATAGGATAACCTGCTGCAACCATTTCCTTCATCCACTTCTCTTCTTCTTTTGCTACTTCTAAAGATGCTTGACCTTTGTCATATAATTCTGTTTGATATTTTTCAAGTCTTTTTAAATACAAATCTTCCCTAAGATCTAATCCTAAATTCTCTGCATTATTTGGATCATTTTGAAATAATCTCAAATACATATTAGAATAAGCACCACCTACTTTAACAAAGTCAGGTGAGTTCTGTGCAATAACTGCATCTTTATCTCTGAACCAATCAGATTCTTCTTCAAATATTCTAAGTATATCTGATGCATATTCTAAAGCATTTGGGTCTTCTGTAACTTTAGTTCCATCAATTATTTTTTTCTTACTAAGTAAAAGATCAGTAAGATCTTTAGGAGATAAAGTTTTCATCTCTCCGTTCAATGTTACTGTAAATGTTGTCTGGCCAGGGTATCTAGCTGCTAACATATCTCCTATAGTATTAGCTTTTTCTTGTAGTAAGCTAAAACCATCTTTTGCTATTTCATCTGCATTTACTTCAAAAGGAGTATAATCTGAATCAATATTATCATCTTCAATAGTAAATATAGCAGCCCTTGGATCACCAGGATCTATTATTCCAGCATTTCTGTTTTGATCAGTAAATGATAATTTTCCTGCATTGTCTAATTGTGATTGAAGTATTTTTAAATCTTTATCAATTCTAGCCTGTTGATCTTTTAATAGAGAATCAGCTTGATATTTAGCGGATATCTCTTGCAATCTAAACTTGTGTTTGTCTTCTTCTTGCACATAATCATTTGGTCTAATTGTAGTCTCTGCATTTTCTCTACTATAATTATATGCAGCACTTTGAAGATCCTGACTTATATTATAATTTTTATTTAAACTATATGCTTTAGATATTAATGCTTGATCATCTTTATCTGGAGTATCTGTAAACTTATTTATCTGTAAAAGCTCTTGTAAGTTTACCCTTAGTTGTTCTGTCTCAGACAATGATTGTGATACTTGGTTTTCTTCTGCAGGTGTTAAACCATTTAATCTTCCAAAGTTACCCCATGAAGTAGTTTGTCTCACCAGTGCTTGTTCTTCTGCCTGTAATGCATTATATCTTTCACTATTTAGTAACGCAATTCTTTTTACCTCTGAATCAGCCCACATTGTTATTCCTTGGTTCATAGATTCTGTTGATCCATCGTTCACACCTATTTCAGCAAACTCCATAGAAGCTACATAAGCTTTAGCATCATAAAATTCTTGTACCCTTGGATCATCTGTTAAATCTGTCATTATCCTTCTGTATGCATCACCTTCAACAAGCTTACCATTAGTATCTGTTATAATCCATCTATTTGCAACTTTATCATCTGGTGTACCCAATATACCATCATCACCTGGATCCATTGTAAAATGATCTTTCTTTTGTGTAAAGCCTTTTCCTTCTAAACCTAAACTTCTTAAATAATTTTGTGCATATTGTGTTAAATCAGCATCTTCTACATACTTGGGTAGAGGCATATTTATTAATTGGTTTCTGTCAGCATCTTGAAACTCTTTCATTCTATATTGCATGTTCTTTATTCCTACCGGATTATAAAGTTCCCTTACTCTTGGGTCAGGAGAATCAGCAAACTGATTAGCCCTTTGCATTTCTTTTTTATACGTGGAAGTATATACAATATCTTTTACTACTGCATCATCTTCAAAGAATGGTGCAAACACAGTCTTAGCAGCATCAACATTTCTTTGTAATGACAAATCTAAACCAGAAATTTTAGATAGCTCAGGTGCTAAGTTTTCTATAAACTGTTGTTGAAACTCTTGGTTTTCTGAATGTGATAAGTCAGAGTATACCCTACTATATAGGTCATTAGTAGCTTGCCACCCTGCTAAATATTTATTTTCTCTTGCATCTAGTGTTGCACTTAAAAATTTATAATCAGGTGTAAACGGCTTAATTTCCGGGTAATAATTTTTTTCTCCTTTTATATAATTTGCCATAGTTCAAATTTACTATTATTTACAAAGTTTACCAACTGATATAAATAAACCTTTTATGTTTATGCTCCCATCTTTCCTGTATAGAAAGGGTATGCAAATTTTTTCATTCTACTTCCACCCTTTGAAGCATTGTATCTTACAGAAGGTGCATAACCTAAATTCTGTGGATCAGTTACTACATCATTCTGTCTATCATTATAATCATCAGCAGCTGTTCTTTTATTTTTTTTAGAAGCATAACCATCAAGAATAAACTCTAAGCTTTTATCTAAACTATCATCTTCCATGTCTGGATACAACTCAATCATTTTATTTCTTTCTTTAATATAATCATTCCTTCTTTTTTCTTGATCTGATATATCAACATCTGAATCTACTGAAAGTGGTTTACTATCTTTTTGATTTTGTATACCACCTAACCTTGGATCAACTTTTATATAATCTTTAAGTTGATTTAGGTTAAACGTATTAGCTCTATTAGTAATAGCTTGATTATATAGTTCATTACTTTTTTGCTTATCCCAATTTTCAAAATCAGTGTATCTTCCTAATGCTGTTACAGTACCATCATACTCATCTTGATATGCTTTAGCATTAGCTAAACCAGTTTTTAAGTTAAGTTGAGCTTGTGGTAATGCTACACTATTCATAATCTTGATGTTGTTACTGTTTACACTCCCAACATCTTTTGCAAGTTGGCCTACAGCTTTACCAAATAAATTAGAACCTGCCACCTTACCTTTACCAAAAGCTCTTAAGTTCTTAGCCATAGTGTTAAGTGCAGCATTTGTCATATTAGCTCTACCAGTCCAATCATCTAGTACATAATCTATTTCTGTATTTGGTACTCTAGGTACATTAGGTAAGAACAATGGATTCTCTAAAGAATTTTGTGTTGCTAGATTATTTAAATCTTGCCACCACCAATCTGGTTTTTCTGGTCTTTTAAACGGATCTTCTTCTGTACGTATTTTCTTTTCATCTTCTACTTCAGCAATTAAGTTCTCTGGTTTCTCTGTTCTAATATAACTTCTAGCTTTATTAAAAGTTAACATACCAAACTTGCCATCTGGTTTACCAGCATCACCTCCAGGAAATAATTGTCTAGGTTTACCACTCTCACCAAAGTTCTGTGCATGAAATTCATTTTCAACTTCTTGCATTGCATTTTGCACTGCCAACCATTGTTTTTGATAAGCTTTAGCTTGTGCATCTACTGGTGTTTTAGCATCTGATGACCACCTACCTTTTGGCATTTGATAATCAAAGTCAATTCCAGATGCAACAACTTTGTTAATTGCATCTCCCCACCTTAATGTAAAGTCTTTTTCTGCTTTCTCACTAGTTAAATCTCCACCATAAGAGTTTGCACCAGCACTACCTGACTGTGTATCAACAGTACCACTTTTAGAATAAATACCTTCTCTTACCCTTACATTATCTCCAAACTCACCATCTTGATATACACCAATTAATTCTTTTTCTAAATCAGTGTACACATCTCTTTTTTCTCCTGTACCAGATACCTCAATGTTTTCAAATTCAAAATCTTCAAAGTCTTCAAATTTATTTTTAGTTAATGGTTTTGTTACAGTGTATGTTGTTTTGCCTGCAGACTGATCATACACTTTAGTTAACTGCCATCCGGTTCTTAATTTTTCCTCAAAAGCTTCTCTATCAGGATGACCAACAGGTAGTGGATTACATTTATAATCTTTACATTGATTAGTTTCAGAATCAACTGTTTCTTCTGTTTCTGTAACTGTTTGAGAATCTGTTGCAGCATTGTCAACCACATCATCAGTAACACTTACAGTTTCATTACTAGCTCTAAGTACAAAACCACCAATCTCTTCATCAAAAACATAACCTCCTTTAGGATGATTTGATAAAGGGAATCCTATTCTTGCATAATATTCTTCGTATGTCTCACCAACTGCAGGCTTATCAACACCTACATTTTCTGTAATTCTAATAACACCACCTTCAGGTACCTCTCCCTTATCTTGGTATATATCTAACTCACCACCGTCTTCTAACGTTGCTTGTAATGAATCATTCTCATTACTTAATGCACTTATATCTTGTGCATACTCAGGAGCTTGTTGTTGACCACTTGGTTGATTTAATGCACCAGCATCTGGATTTTCAATCTGTTGCATCATTGCTTGTAACCTTAATATCTCATCTTGTTTTTCAGGTGGTAATGATGCTATAAATTCTAACTCTGCTTGTTGTTTCGTTTGATTTTCTACTTGTGCAGTAAACTCAATTGGGTCAATACCTTGCTCTTGTAAGTATGGAAATGCTGCCAATGGAACACCATCTTCAAATTCTTTCTTTAGTTCTTGTCCAAATGCTAGCTTAGAAAGATTATACATGTTTTTATCTAACATTAACTCTGCACTTCTTGTAGATATATCATCAGCATACTGACTATTAATTGCTGCATAAAAATCATTTAAAGGATATTTCTTTGATATTTTTGCTGGTGTAACTTTCTTTCTACTATTTATACCAAACTCTGCCATCTCATCTTTATCAAATTTCATTGAGTTTGTGTCAGAGAATACAAAAGATTGTTCAGGTAAAAACATTGGTACACCACCACTTGAGTGTCTAGGACCTGTAATATCATATAGTCCAAATTGGTTATTACCATTCAAATCAGTAAGTACAGTTTCTCCACCTTCTGCTTCTAAGTTAGCATCTTCTCTAGGTACACTTGATAAGCTGTATCTAACAGATTGATCATCAGTGTTATTAAAGTTAGTACTTCCATAGAACTCTTGAGGAGTTGTAACCAAACCATAATCAGCTTGATCACCAGTTGTCATCCCACCATCTCTTTTAAGTGCTTTCTTTTTAACTTTACCATCAGTTAATTCAAAACCTTTAGGTAGTTTATTTATTTTTACTTTTGCCATAATTATATTATTTCTATGTCAGCACCAGCTGCAATTAATTGTGCAATCATATCTTGAGATAACTCTACTATCTCACCCCCTGTTTCCTTTGGGGGTCTTGGAAATGTTTGTTTACCCTTAATACCATCTATTACTGATCTATTTATATTTGTAGAATCATTTGGAAATAATTGCATATTAGTTGGTGTATTACTTTCCCTATCTAAGAGCTGTTGTATAAACATAATTTGTTCAGGAGACATATTTGAATAGTCAAATTCTTTTTTTTCTGTTGGTTTTTTATCATATGTATACAAACCAGGTTTTGTTTCTTGACCATCTTGTGCCGTACCAAAGCTATATGGTGAAGCTGCAAAACTACCATAGTAACCTGCTGTTCTTTCTGCCTCTCCTTGTAGTTGACCAGTATTTGCATCATAAAATCCTTGACTCATTGGATCAGATGTCTGTACTGCAAATTTATAATCAGCACCAGATCTTTCTTCCATTTGATCTAACGCATCTCTATATGCTTTTTCATCAAAACGGTCATTAGCAAATCTAGCAGTTTTTACTGCCGCATCTGAAAGAGATGCAAATGCACCTACTATTGGATTGTCTGCAAGTCTATTAACAGTACCCTCAACCTTATTTGATACATTTACCTCTGGCTCAAAGTTAATTTTTTCAAATAACTGATTAGCTGATGGGTTATTGATTGTACCAAGAGCAGCTTCTCCCGTACCATCTCCGCCATCTACATCAATAGTGTCAGGAATGCCATCATTATCCATATCTATAACTTCATCTTCATTCATTAAACTATCATCCTCTGTTATAAATGGGTATGTTTGATAAGGACCTTTCTCTTCAAAAGGACCCATTGGAAACTTTTGTTCTATACCGGCTTGTGCTTTACCTTCTTGTCTTGCTATAGCTCTTTTAATTACTTTATCTCTATTGGCTAGATAATCATTTTCACCACCCATATCCATACCAGATAATATTTTACCTTGAACAAATAATGGTAAAGCTTTAAAACCTGCATTGTCTGTACCACCACCTGTTTCCATTTTACCTGTAGTTTTTTTCCATAGGTTTTGTAATAGGTTTACAGCATTTTCTGACATCTTAACTACATCATGACCTGCATCTTTTGCCCATTCCCCAAATGTTCTATTATCTTGTTCAGCTGATTGACCTGATACATTTTCAACTACAGAAGCTTGTTCATCTAGTTGTTCTTGAGTATTTGAGTCCCATTCTTTTTTTTGTTGCATAGCCCAATCAGTATATGCTTTTATATTTTCTGGTGTGGTAATTTTAGAAGTATCTATAGTGGTGTCATAATAAAATGGCTTAAGCATTTTATGCATTTCCATTTTAGACATACCGGAACCTGCATCTGGATCTGGATTACCTTCTCCAAATTTTATACCTAAAAATTTTCCATCTCCTCTTTTAAATACATCTTTTAATGCACCCTTACGGTTACCATAGTCATCTACTTCATTAGAAAATAAATCTTGGTTGATACCTGCAGCTGTACTTATAAAATCAGCTAAGACATTTGTTTCTGGTGGTGGTGATAATGGTGCAACAGCATAGTGATTATCTGACATATAAAAATTAGCAGGTCTTTGTAAATTTTGAGATAGCATACTTTTATCTACCTCTGATTCATCAGGTATAAATACCCCATTAACATATTGACCTGCTGGCATATCTACACCATCTTGAGCTTTCTTTAATTCATCTTTATGTAAGTAGCCTAGCTTTTTATACTTTTCATGATCAGCAGGTTTATTAGCTTTATATGCTTTACCTGTTTTAGTATCATACATCATGTGTGGTTCAAACTCACCACCTTCTTCTTTCTTCCATTTAGCAGCATTACGTGCAAAATTAGCCATCTTAACTACAGATGGAGGATACTTACCTTTATTAGCTAAAACCTTTCTAGCTGCTTCCTGAACACCCATACCACGTTTCTTAGCCCAAGCTGTAAACTTACCTTCATTTTCTGGTTTAATTTCAATACCAGACTTAGCTAATGTTCTTACCTGCTCAGAAATGTCTACTTCTTGTTCTTGGGATTGGGCTTGTTCAGCCTGCTCTTTTTCTCTTTTAGCTATGTCTCTATTTCTAGCTAAGAGTTGTGGTTCTCTATCTACTTCTTCAGGTGCAGATGGTTGTGGTGGTGTTGATGCTGTCTCAAAAATTGTTATAATATCTTCTTCCTCTATACCGCCCATCATAAGTGCTTGACCAATAAGTTGTTGATCAACTTCTTCTTGCATCAACCCTTTTACTATATCAATCAACTCATTACCTTCATTTACTGAAGACTTAATCATCTGAGCAATTTGCATTACTTCTGGATTTACTTTAGGCTGTTGAGGTTGTTGAGGCATTTCCATCATACCTGGTGCCTCTGGAATCATGGCCCCACCCTGCTGCTTTAAACTTTTTTTGTTTGCTTTCACACTCATAATATTATAATATTAATATACAAATAATTACTCAGAATCACTAATTTATTAGGTTTAAGAATTGCTTTGTAGGTTTGTCATTATATAATTTTGTGGTGACATTCCTAGTTGTTTTGCATCTCTATAATGTATTCTATTTAATTTATCATAAACTTTTTCTGCATCATTTTTTTGATTTCCAGTATAATCACCATTAATAAACTTTTTGTAAGTAAGGTATTTATTAGTTGAACCACCAAATTCTTTTTTGCCTATAAATTCATTATAACCTTTTAAAAATCTATCATAGTGATCTTCACCAGTCCTATTATATGTATCCATATAGTAGTCATACAATGCTTTTGGATTATCACTTGAAGGTAATGGATTTTCATTTGTTCCGTATTGATATCTTGCAGCTGCAACATTTGCTTTTATATCATCACGCAAATATTTATCCATGTTTTCTAAATCATAGCCCATTCCCTTAAACCAATCTATATATCTTTTTTGTCCTTGAGTATAATCATTTGCTCCTTTTCTTATCTCAAACATATGTTTAAAAGCTACATCATCTATTGACATAGGACCTCTTGTATAATCTCTACCATATGCATCAGGATTAGCACCATATGAATTTTCCATAAAAGCAGTCATAGTTAATAAATCTCTAAGATTTTTATCTCCACCTTGATCATTTACTATAAAATTAATTGCATCAGTAAGTTCAGTTCTTCTTGTTTGAGATTTTTTATCTATATCTCTATATGGGTTATATGTCTTTTTAGCCAACTGTTTGTTTATAGAATCTAGATTTTTCTCTACTTCTCCTTTGTCTTGGTATTCTTCTAAAGCAATTGTTCCAGCTCCTACAACTGGTATAGCTGCATATGTTTTATTTAAAATATCTTTAATTGCTTTTCTTATATTAGGTTTAGTTATGTCTGCTGTTTGTCTTGCACCTGGCATTAGATACTGACCTTCCTTTAAAAACTGATTTACATCTAGAGAGGAAAAAAGATGTTGTACATCACTATATCCACCTGTCCCTGCAAAGTCTTTACCTGATTCTTTAGACCAATTAGTTATTGCATCTGTTAATTTTTTAACTTGATCATCTGTTACATTACCACCTGGTTTTAAATCTGCATTTTTTTCTAACCAACTAAGTGCTTTTCTAAATCTAACCTGTTGTTCAAAAGGTTGTGCTATATTTTTTATAAGCTTTTCATCTGGTTTTCCTGTTCTATCAACAAGTTTAAAAACTGGATGTTTGTACAAATCACTTCCTTGTCTTGCCACATCACTAAACA
>TARA_R110002012_G_scaffold6578_6_pt1 | contig 20614 bp, 7 predicted proteins | sample TARA_R110002012 | Tara Oceans TARA_R110002012 (sample SAMEA4396515) | marine metagenome | biome: Westerlies Biome; feature: [DCM] deep chlorophyll maximum layer (ENVO:01000326); material: water (ENVO:00002006), including particulate matter (ENVO:01000060) such as... | depth 40 m | reverse complement strand
CTAGGATTTCAAACTACTGGTAAAAGTAGAATGTCTTACTCAGCACCAGAGTGGATTGCAGATAAAAAAGCTGGGGGTGTATTATTACTAGACGACTGGAATCGTGCAGACACACGGTTTATTCAAGCGTGTATGGAATTAGTAGATAGGCAGACATATATTTCATGGACCCTACCTGAAGACTGGCATATTATACTAACTGCTAATCCTGACAACGGAGATTACATGGTTAACTCTGTAGATGCTGCGCAGAAGACTCGTTACATTACAGCTAATCTTAAATTTGATATAGATGTGTGGGCCCGCTGGGCGGAAGAGAACGGTATAGATTCTAGATGTATTAACTTTTTACTAATGCATCCTGAGCTAGTTACACAGGAAACTAATGCACGTTCTATTTCTACATTCTTTAATAGTATATCTAGTATAAAGAGTTTTGAAGACCAGTTACCGCTAATTCAAATGATTGGTGAGGGTTCTGTAGGTAACGAGTTTGCATCGATGTTTACTACTTTTATTAATAACAAGCTGGATAAACTAGTAACACCAAAAGATATAGTTCTTGGTAAAGAGGAGGAAGTATTACCAAAATTAGGTGAGTGTATAGGTCAAGGAGATAATTATAGAGCTGACATAGCTAGTCTTTTAGCTACTCGTATAGCTAATTTCTCTGTTGCATACTCAAAAACTGACACTGTAACGCAAAAAATGCAAGAGCGTCTCGTTAAGCTGTGCACAAAAGACTATTTTACTAGTGATTTAAAGTACTTAGTAGTTAGAACTATATTTAATGGAAATAAATCGAAGTTTAACCAAATGATGATGAATCCAGCTATCATTAAAATGACAATTAAATAATTATGGCAAGTAAAAATATACACGAAACAATTGGTGGTTATCATCCAGAAGTAATTGTTAAACAACTAGGATTTGAGGACCACAAAGAAGTAGGCTTACTTATGAATAACTTAGAAGTAGCAACTGTAACTTTATCTGAATCTAAAGCTCAATATGATAAAGTAAAAGGTCTTTTAAATACAGAAACAACTAGTAATTTAACTCAACTTAAAAAAGCTTTTATATTACCAATGCATAATGTATCAACTGATAGGTTAAAAGCAGCGCTTAAAGAGCATAAGATTAGTGTTACTAATGACTATGAAAAAGCTGATTTTATTATACCTCATACTAATTGTTATGATAGCTATTCTTCAATTGAGAATATACCTCAAACTAAAATGATGTTTCATTTAAAAAATGGTTATTATTCTAACACCCATAGAGAAGTTGTAAAAGATTATCATAAAGAGACAGGTAATAATGTTATTCTAGATAAAAGAGCTTTAGGTGATAGGTATCAACATAATATAGACTATGAAAGTTTACCTTATGATAGTTATGTATTTAGTAATATGGCTATTATGATAGCAGATATGGTAGAGCAAGACGAGTTAGATGTAGTTCAAACTGACACTATTCTTAATCAATCTGCTAATAGGGTTCCTATAACTGAAGAGTTAATGGAAGATCTTAAAAACATGATAGGAAGCTATAGTTCTACTGATGAAGAAATAGCAATGGCTGGTAAAATTATTCCTACTATTGATCCTACTGGAGAGCCATATTTATTATACACGTATGCTGAGTTCTTAGAGAATAACTCATATAAATATAATAGAAATAAAGATGTACTATACTGGCTAGAAAAACATGATATAGAAAGTTTAGCTTGTAAGAATGCTGAGCAAGCTATTCAATATTTTGAAAATAGAGACATGTTAGATTCAAGATGTTTTAGAGCATTAGAAGTATTATGTAGAAAACAAATACAAATTTCAAACAGAGAATTGTATACATTTAAAGTTCAAGTTAAACCCGAGTACAGAAAATACATGAAATAACTGTGGAGAGTTATTTGTGTATAACTCGTGTTTAATTGATTGCATAGAGGGGGTTTATCCATCAGAGGATAATTAAATGAGGCCTATGTGTGGCAATGCCCCTAATATGTTTAACCATTAAAAATTAAAAAAATGAAAGAAACAATAGCATTAATAGATGGCGATAGTCTAATCTATTATGAGATGAACAAGCCTACTTTAGAAGAAGCTTTACAAGGTATAGATACAAGAATTACACATATGCTAGAACAGTGTGATTCTAATAAGTATGCTGGTTTTCTTACAGCAGGTAAGTGTTTTAGATATGCAGCTGCTAAAACTAAACCTTATAAGGGAAATAGAAAATATAGTAATAAACCAATTATATTTCCTGCAATAAAAGAATATCTAAGACAAAAATGGAATTTTATATCTGTTCCTGAATTAGAGGCGGATGATTTAGTCTCTGTATATCATGACCCTATGAAAACAGTTATATGTAGTCCTGATAAAGATGTATTATATCAAAATAAAGTAGCTAATTATAACTACGGTAAAGCAGAATTTGTAGCTGTAGATGAGAATGAAGCAATAACATTTTTGTGGAAACAAATGCTTATGGGAGACTCAACAGACGGTATTCAAGGCATACCAAAGGTGGGCCCAAAAACTGCAGATACATGGTTAAAAGACGTAGTTCCACAGGATATGCCAAAGTTTGTTTTAGAAAAATATATAGAAAAGTTTGGAATTCACGAAGGAATTACTAAATTTGCAGAGACATTTAAACTTGTGTATATTCTTAAAACCAAAGAAGACGTTCTTAGGGAAACTGGTATCGAGCTGCCTGATTTAGTAACATATGATGTTAAACCTTTAAAAGAAGACGAATGGCTGTGAAATGTAAAGAACTGATATATACTCCTATAAATGCACTATCTTTTAGAATAGGTGGTGGAACTCACTTATTAACTCCTAACAAAGAGAATAAAATTATTAAATCTTTAGAAGGCCCTGATGGGACTATATTTACTTTAGGGACAACAGTTGAAATTAAAAACCGTAAATATAAAGTAAATCTTATTAAAGAGACTACAATTAATAAGCGTAAGCAATATACAATATCTATAGCGAAAAGAACTAAATCTTCTATGTTTGTAATGCCAATGTTAGGGGGCAATAAAGAATTGTATTTTTGGAATAAACTATTTGTAAATTGTTTTATAGCTACAGAAGAAGATGAAGATTGTATAGCTTTATTATATAGATGGTCTTCTGACCCTTTATATATTAAATTTGAAAAAGCATTATCTAAGTTTGCATTTTTTAGAAGAAGATATGATCCTAATCCAAACTATGTAATGTTTGTATTTAATGTTCCTAAAAAACATGTTAGAAATTATAAAAAATTTATTAGAGGTCAATATTCTAGGTTTTCTCAAAATTATAAATTACAAGTTTTAGATTTTCATAATAAAGACATCCAAGATGATATGGGTCAAATACTATTTAGAAGTGAAAAAAGAAAGTCAGATATGGAGCGTAAATTAGATATACAACTACCAGAAGATTCTGAGCTTTTAAGTATAATTGATATTAAAGAAGAAACATACAATCCAAAAATTTATAAATTTAAAAAACTAATATAATGGACAAAAATAAAAACAAAAAAGACTGCGGCTGTAAAAAAGGGCCCAAAATAACAATGTCTAAACCAGAAGGCACAGAGTTTAATACACCTTACCCAATAGAAAATATGAATACAACGTTAGATAAAAATATAACGCATAATAAACATTACTGGGATACTGATAGAAATAAAGAGACTCATCCACCTGTAGACGAAAACTTACAAAGAACTCTTAAATTTCAAAGTGATTTAGATGTATTACTTACTAATATAGGTAATCTGTTAAAAAGTAAGAACGAAGCTTATGGTAATACTTCTTTAAATCCTCCTAACATTTTTAGTAAGCTTGACTCAAGTGAAGCTATATGCGCTAGAATTGATGATAAAATTATGAGGATAAAAAATAAAGGATTAGTTAGTGCTACTGAAGACACAGTAACTGACTTAATTGGATACTTATTATTGCTTAAAATGTCAAAAAATAAATAAAAAGAAAGGGGCGTTAAGCCCCCTTTTTACTACCCCCTTTTAAAACTGATTAAACCAATTATAAGCTTCTAGTGGATTACCTGTTTTTGTTAGGCCTCTCCAAACTGGAACTAAATCTTCAAAATGTTTTCTTAGTTTAGCATCTCCTTTTGCGTATCTACCAGATCTTCTTTGATAGAATATAGCTTTTTCTGGAATTGGTAATCCTACCGCATATCCTGAATGAAGTAATATTTGATTAAAAAGTTCATAACCTTTTACTAATGGTCTTGCAGTTGCAGTAGGAGACTCTAGTATTCTAAACATTTCTGATATACCTGCAGGAGGATACCATTGTTCAATCTCTGTTTGATAACGTTTAGCTTGGTATAACGCAAAGTTAGTTCCCCAATTTTCATCATCATCATCTAAATTAGATAAAGCGCTAACAAGAACGGCTGCTGTAGCCATAAATCCTAGCTCAGTATACCCTCTTTTAATATTTTGCTTTTCTAAATCTGTAAGTTCTCCATAAACTAGCTTTTTAGCACGGATTGAACTTTGAATTTGATTTAATATTGAAATTACAAATCCTTGAGTTAACGTTCCTAACTCTTCATCTACATGTAAAGTAGAACCAAAAGCTCCTCCATGGCCATAGTGTCTCCTTAATCCAGGCATAATCCAGTTACGGAATAACATAAATAATTTACCCATCCATCTTCTACTTGCCATAGACATGTGCATTTTTCCTTTAGTCTGGTTTGTTCTTCTACTTAAACCTTGTAATAAATTTATAAAATCTAAACGATTAAAGTTATCTACTTTAGGATCTACAGACATTAAGCCTGTTTTTTTATCTATAACTAGCATATCATATAAATCTGCATCTTTTCCTTCTTTATTTTGAATAATATTTCCAGATTTATCTTTTAATTTTCCTTTTAAACTTCTCATTAAAGCAAGGAGTCTTGTAGCAGATAATTCATGCTCTGCACCTTTTTGTATAAATAATAAATTATCCATACTTAAAAATCTTCTAGCTTGTCCTCCTACTAACTTATTACCTTCTTGATCAGTAAACTCTGTAAAAGCATCAAAATAATCTAAAGCTTTACCAAGTTTAGTTTGTGGATCAAAACGAGTAATATCTTTTAATGCTGCAGCTTCACTCCAGTACTTAGCTTTGGCCCATGCAAAATCTGACTTAGATATAAACTGACCCGCTACGGCTTCTTGAACTGTTGAAAGATTATCTAGTATTAATTGGTTAGCCCCTTGTAACATATTAAATGATAAAGTACTCATTGCTGTAAATGTATTAGCTACTCCAGCTACTTGACTTAAAGATATTTTACCAACTTCCGACTTTAATTCACTTTGACCAAACATAACCATTTCTATCCATTCATCTAAATGCTTAGATAAATTAGATTTTGTACCTTCTTTTTTATATTTTTTCATTTTAAACCCAAGAAACTCTCCTGTTTTTATTATCATTTCTGTTCCCGCAGAGTTTTCTTGTAATATTTTTCTATTTTCAATAATATCTCTAAACAACATAACATATCCTACAGCCTCATCTTTAACTTTATAATTATGAGCCATATGTCTAAATCTATACAGACTACTTGCTATATCTTTAGATACATCTCTAGCTTGAACTCTGTTAACATAATAAACAGGTACTCTTGTGTTTAATTCTCCACTATTATCATCATAAGTTCCAAAATCATCATTAGTTTCGGTAATAGTAAAAGTATCTGTTAATATATCTTTAGTAGAAGAAATAAGTCCTTGTTCATACAATCTATCTAGGTCTTCTTTCCTAACAGTAGGCATTAAATATGAAAAATTGTCCCAAGAATTTTTATCTTTTTTAGGTCCTACCATTTTTTGACCTACTTGAAACTCGTTTAGTATAAAATCATAGTATCGTTTTAATCTAGGATCTTTTTGTATTTTAAGGTATCTTGTGTTAGTATATATAGATTTTCTAGGCCTAACCCAGTCTCCTCTAGGAGTTCCTGTAGATTGATTATAATTTTTAGACTTAAGTTTTCTTAGCTCTTTTAAACGAGTATCTTGCATAATATAAGAATCACTGTCTATATTATCTGCATTCCTAAGTTCTTTTTGTATTTTTTTAGCGTCTCCTATTTGCTTATTAATAGCATTTAATTCATCTCTCCATCCTTCAATACTCTCGCTATTTTGTCTATGCCATTCTGACTCTGCTTTTTGATAAGCGTTTCCTTTTTCGCTTCTAGCCCAAGTTGTAAGAGAATTAATAAAATCTTCCTCAGTTTGGTCTTCTTTTTTAGTCGGTTTACCATATTTTTTAATTAATTCTTTTGCGTATTTCTTACGATTATTAATATATAAATCAATATCTATAGGTTGAACTAAAGAAAGTCTTTTCATTCCATGCATAGTTACAACTTCTAATAAATCTTCATTTAATCTAGCAACATCTTCATCAGACATACCTTTAGTAAATTCATTATACTCTTTACTTAATTTAGATTTAAACTCAAGAGTCATGTCATTCTTCTTTAAATCTGCGTCTTGAATAGATTTTACAAATAGTTGTATAGCTTTATCATTACTATAAATTAAAGGGTCTAGCATGTAAGAAAAACTACCTTTATCTTTGTGCGCAGTTTCTAATTCTCTTTTTAGTGTGCTGTAATTAGCAATATATTTATTTTTTAAAGCTTCAATAACTAATTTTTTAGCTCTTTCATTAAACTGTGCTTCAGATATTTCTTTGTTTTTTCTAGCTCTTTTTAATTCTACAAATTCTGGAACACTTTGTACTAAACTTCTTCTACGCCTCCAATCACCATATTGTTCTACATTATCAATTTGTGCTTGTATTTCTGGATCAATAGCTTTATTATGATACCCAGATAAAAACTCAGCTAAAATTGGAATAATATCATCTTTAAATTCATATTTTAATTCATCTGCTTTATCTAGAATTTTACGAACTCTATCTTCTAATTTAATAAACCTACCTTCATCTACTATGTTTCCTTTCTTTTTAGTACTAGCTAAAGAATTCTTAATAGCTTGCATAACATTTAATCTGTCTAGCTCATTCTTTAGTTTATATATTTTATTCATATTTTCTAAAGTAGCACGCTCATTTCTTGGTAAGCTCATAACTTCTTCGTAGTATCTGTATGCATTATTTAAAGAATCTGCCATAGCTTGTACAGTTTCTAATAAATCTTCAACTTTTTTTACATTCTCTAAACCATTTTGAAGTCTTTTTAATCTGTATATTCTTTTTTCTTTTTCTTCTAAAGGTAATTGCTCAACTTCATAAATTTCATTTGCTATTCTTATTTTTAGATTTTGAACTACTTCTGTAAATCTTTGCTCTTCTTTACTATACTGTGTATAAGGACTTAGAGGTCTAAACATAGAATCTCCTCGCAATCTTTTAGCAAACATTTCTTCAGCAAGAACAGCTGCAGCATTAGGCTCAACGCCAAACAAATTACCAACTGCTCTCATTATTCTATTAATAAGCTGTTGTAACCAAGTAGGATCTTTTCTAGTAATTTTAGCTCCTTCTAAACCAATAGCAGTAGCTAATACCTCTTTATCTAATCTTTCTCCAGTAAGCTCAGGATATTTTTCTTGCACTTGCTTATATAAATCAGTATCTTGTAATTGACGTATACCAGACTGTACTAGCGGATGGTTAACTCCTAATAAATCTATATAAATATGACCAAACTCGTGATAAACAGTATCTTCTTTTGCTAAGTTAGGGTTAATTTTTATAATAGGAGCTCCACCTTCTGTTTGCTCAACTAAAGCTATAGATGGTATTTCAGTATCATATTCAACTTCTACCATAATTCCAACACTAGCAAAAGAATCTTGAAGGTGTACAGATTTAGCTTCTACTCTATCTATTTCTTCTTTGTTTAACTCAGAAAATTTACTTTGATCACTTTTATTTTCTTGTCTAGCTTTTTCAGATAAATAATAATCTGCTGTATTTTCTTGCCCTGCAACTAGTCTTACATATTGATCTATATCAGTAGGATCGTTTGAAATAAAATCTGCAGTTTCTAAACTTCTAACTGGTATTTGTTGTAATACATATTCATTTATATCTAATTCATACTTTGGAGCTGCTGGAGTCCATGTTTTAGGAGACATTCCTTTATATGTAGGAATTAAAAGTCCAGGATATTCATTATTTATTCTTTTAATTTCTAGTAAGCTATTTTCTACATTAGTTTGAGGTAAATAAATCTTTTTTCTAGCTCCAAATCTTTTAGTAGCTATACCATTATTTCTTAATATTTTATGTACTGCTTTAACAGTCTTTTTTTCAGCAGGAGTAGTGTCCATATACCCATATAAATCTTTATACAGTTTTCTTTCTACTCCATTTACATAATATTTAAATCTACATGCCATATTTACTTATTTTATATACAATCTTCATTGTCTAATACTCTTTTCACTGTAAGATCTTCTTGATTATTAATCTGCGGTGAAGACTTCTCAAAAGTCTTTCCTATTGCCGGTCTATTAGTTGTAGCATTATTTGCAAAGTTAACTAAACTTATAGAATTATCTAAAGAAATTCCAGCTTCATTTAATTTTTTAGATTGTCCTAGAGGTAATAGTTTTCTATATTTAGCAAAATTAGTATTCTCATCAACAAAAACAAATATAGTAGGCTGACCTACACTATAAGATAAAAAGTATTGTAAATTTTTATTATCATTGCCATATAACTCTGAACGTCCTTTTCCAATTGCTACAAAACCATCTTTATCCATGTCAACTTTATTAATTACATTTAAAAATGGAATTCCCCCCGGTTTATTTGTTCCGTAAGTTCTTATAAATTCATGAATAAAATCATCAAAATAATTATCTCTCCTTAATTCTTGTGTTTCTTGCTCAAAAAATTCTACTGGACTTTGAGAATCTGTAGTATCGTTTAATAATTTAGTAGTAAGAACTTCAGATGGAATTAAATCAATATATCCTCCATGTGTAGGAATATACCCACTAGTTAAAAATTGATTTGCTATTAATAATTTACCAAATTCTTGAATTTCTTTATTTTCTTCAAGACTTAATCCTTCTAGATTACTATATAATAACGCTCTTAACCCATCAGTTAAATTATTTTTATCAGCTGTTGAAGCTCCAAAGGGAACATCTACTTTTAGTAAAAATAAATTAGTTTCTATATTAGAAGGATCTGCTTCTAAAGACTGAATAAATACATTGTTATTTATTTGTGGGTATTTAGTTTGTAAAACATTTAATTTAGTAATAATATTATTAAGTGGATTAACATATAAGTTATTAAAAGTATTTGCATTTATAATACCATTTCGCACTAAAGGACTGTGAGGTTGAGTCATTATTTTTAAAAATAAAGCTCTATCAATCATTTTATGTTGATCTGCTGTAAATGTAGAATTTCCAGTAGCATCTTTAAGATTGCTTTTAAAGTATTGAAATGCTGGGGAATTATTTATAAATCCAACTCTTTCTGTTTCTTCTAATATAGTTGTAAAAATACCTCTATATGCAGTTGGTATAGGACTTAATGGCTGAGTAGTTTCACTGTGATGTTGAATAAGTTCTTCTGCTCCTTGTATTAAACTATCAGGGTTATTCATATATAAATTTTCAGTGTCAAGCCAAGATATAATAGATGATAATTCATTTACATTGTCTAACTTATCAGGAGAAATTAATTTATGAACTGTTTGAAGTGCTCTCCCTACTTTAAAAAATCTATAAAAGTTACGTAAATAGTTTATTTGTCTGTCAGGACTAGTATTAGTTAAATCACTTTGAAGATCATTTGTAGTCATAGGTAAAATAGCCCCAGAATCTAAATCCTTTAATTCTTTATATTTTTTTGCAATTTTATCTATTGATTGTCTAAATTTACCAATAGTTATTGAGTTAATTCTAGCATGCTCAGTAACTTCTCTTATAATAGGTTGATTTACAAACATTAGTGCAGTTTCTATAGGAATACCTAAACTATAAAATAAACCTAAAACTGGATTTGTATATATATTATCATTAATCTCTATTTGAAAAGGATCCTTAGCATAGTCTACAGCTGCAGACTGATGTTGTTGAATAATATAATCTGTATATCTATTATTATCATCTGTAGTTCTTCCTATTTCCCCATACTCTTTACCATCAATAGTAGGCATACTTTCAGACTTAACTAATAGTTTTCCTTTTACTGGTTCTGCTTCGTTTCTACCAGCTAATTGATTGGACCACAATCCTATTAAACTACTTCCTTGTTTAGCTCTTTCTTCCATGTCTAACTCAGCCATAGGATTATTGTAATCTACACTTGTATCTATATTTAATGTCTCAGAAATAACTGCTTGCATTTTCTTTATTTCAGCTTTTTCTATTTCTAATGTTTTAACAACTTCTTGCAAATGTCTTTTACTAGTTAAGATAGATTTAAATACATCAAATATTACATTATTTCTTTCTTGCCTGTTCATATTTTTAACATCTATATCATAATTAGGCTGTATTATATTACCCTCTACGTCAGTTTCTTGCATAATTATAAATAGTTTATCAATATCAAAATCACTACCCATTTGCACTGTAATACCTCCAGGAACCATAACTGCTTTTTCATGTGATTCTGGTAAGAAATCTACTACTTGCATGAACAACGCTGAATTCTTACCTTGTTGAGGTATACGATACCCAACTACTTGTAACTTTTCTTCAGATATTTGAGTTATATCTGTATTTGGATCCAAACCTAAAGCACTTGCTTTAATTCTAATTTGTGCTGGATTACTACCATCATAAAATTCTAGTTCTCCACTTACACGATGACCTCCAAGTTCTGCTACTTGGACCATTTCTTTACCCTTTAACTTTTGATTAAATAACTCATTATTATACATACTCATAAATATCCCTTCAAACTTAGCTTGATAATTAGGGAATGCTAATGGTATATTAAATCTATAATTAAAAGGACCATCTATAACTATATCTAAAGCATCTAAATAATTATCAGGTAAATCTCTTTCTTTAATTTGGAATATTATTTTTTCTCTAACATTCTGAAGATAATTTAATTTAGCTTCTCTATGCTCTTCAGTATTTTCTCTTCCTTTTAGTTTTTTTAACTCTGTTATACCTAACTCAGCATCTAATTTTTTTCTGTCTTCTTCTATGTTTGCTGCAACAGCATTACCATATATTTGAGACATGTCTAAACCTTTCATTACTGTGTCTCCTACCATGTAAGCTTCATTATAAAATATATTTGCAAGTAAATTTTTTCTAATTTGTTTACTGAACGTTATTTCATTTTCCTTACGCCTAGGCATTAACTGTGGAAATCTTAACATGTTAGAATTCATAACAGTTGGAGTAGATGTATCTAATGTTGGGGTTCCATTTTCATCTATGCTATTTTGAAAGTCTTGTATATTCTTTTTAGCCCCTTTAGTAGCACTTTCTGTATTAACTACGTCTACCCCATCATTCATAGCTACTAACATAGATTGCAAATAAGGATAATTTATTGCTAATTCTGGAGTAACAACAGTATAAGAGTTTTTATCCATATATAATGTATTAACACCATTTTGTAAAGATAGCTCTTCGTGGAAAGGTTTTAATGGGTATATAGGTCTAACTCTTCCGTTATTATCTACATAACTACCTGCATATGGAGTTTGTTTATTTGGATTTATAGCATTTTGATACGCCTCTTCATCTAAAGTCATATCCCACTGCCCCATACCTTGCATAATGTTACGATACATATGTAAACTAATAAATGATTGTGCATCAGATTTATTTACATTACGATATTTACTAGCAATTTCTTCTGCTATAGGATCTACAAGACCTAAAGCTAATTCTTCATTAGGAGACAAAGCAGCTTGTAAGGCATCTGCTACTTCATTAGCTCTACCTTGGTCTACAAAATCAAAGTCTCTAATTGTAACTGCATTATATGTTGCAGGCATTCCATACTCAGGATTACTTTGAGATTGTCCTTGTAAAAATAATTTATTACCAGGAGTTTTTAAAAGAGCCATACGTTTATAATAGTCTTCTGTGTCTTTAGCAAAGCTTTTACCACTTCTAAGCATTTTAGAAATTTCTATTTTACCTATAAAATCTTCAAAAATAAAATCTTTAATAAATGTATTTTTATTAGATATGTTATTATCTATTTCATTTATTAAGTCTATTCCGTAGTCAGTTATACGTTGATTTAAGTCTGCTTCGTATGATAGTAATTTTTCTTCTATTTGTTTTACTTTATCTGCTAAAGCCATTGAAAACTCTATACCTTCAGGAGTAAATTTAAAATCAGGATCAATTAAAAAGTCTTCTACATGCTCACTTATTTCTAATAAAGATTCATTACCTTGCACTTGAGGCATAGTAAATACATATCCAGTTCTAGAGTCTGGTGCAGTTCCTTTTCTATAATGATACCCTTCTATTAAATTACCTGGCGTACCAGCAGCCATATTTTCATCAATAAAATCAGTAGCTTGTTTAAATCTTGCTAAATCTTGTAGTATTATACCTTCTAATAATTGAGTTCTAGTAGCTTGTATTCCAAAATGTTTTTTATATGCGTGTGTTCTTGGTATCTTTTTAAAATCTAAAGACGATCTTCCTGCTTGAGTAGGTATTGCTATTCTAGTATACTTTTGTTTAGTATATGGATTATTCTTTGTATCATTATTTCTAAAAGCTAAAAGTCTTAATATTAAAGATGTTCTAGCTGATTGATTTGAGTAGTCAGAAGTTGCTATTAATTCATCAGATGCTTTATAAGAATCTAATACTTCATGTGTAAAATTTTGTTGTGCATCTATACTATTATGCAGCGCTGTTACTAAAGGGGAAGAATATAATATACTACCGTAAGGCCTAAAAAACGGATCATCTAAATAGCTATTTAAAATATCTTTAGCTGTTTTTGCTTCTTTAGGATTATTAATAGCGGTAGTTAATTCATGTAGTCTAGTAGATAGATTAGTAGGAACCATTTGCTTATTAGTTCCAGTTATAAAAGCTCCAAAAGGTCTACTTTCAAATAAAGAAGAAAGTTCTGTTATTTTATCAATTAAAGTACTGTGTTGTTGATACACATCTTTAGGGTTTGTTCCTTTTATAGAGTTTATTAATTTATTAAAATTATTATTAGGGTCAAAAACAAATTGAGAAAATAAATCATTTCCTTTTAAATTTTCTTCGTTACCATTAATATAGTAAAGCCTTAAATTATCTTGTGTAGCTTCTAAAGTAGGGCCATAATTTACTCCAAAACCCCATAAATATTCTCCTAAAGCATCAATATCAGACTCTATATCCCATCTCCCGTATTTATTTTGTTTAACATTATCAATAATTTCCCACAACTTTTTTAATCTTTCTAATTTATCTTCTTTTACAGACTCTACTGCTCCTGTTGTGTCTAATTGATATAAAGCTCTTTCGTTTGGAACTGCCCCTTGCCTAGACGTTTGTCTAAATTTTACTTTAGCTTTTTTAGATACATTACTTTGATTAGAATCTATAAATTTATTGTTATACCCTATAATGTTACCCTCAGTGTCAAGAATTTTTTCAGACATAAACATTATAAAGTTATTATAAGACATTCTAAAATTACTAAACAAAGCTGCTTCTTGTTGTGAATTTACTTCTTTTAACTTTTCTATTATTGGGATAATTTCAGGCTTATATGTAGATCTATACTCTAAACTACTAAGCATTTCATTTAAAGTAGGTTGATCTACAGTAGCTTCTGCTATTAAAGAGTACGCTTCATCCATTGACATTAACTTTGGATACCCTATACTATTACTACCAATTACAATATTACCTATAATAGATTTTGCTTCTCTTGATAGTCTATCTTTAGGATTATCTTCAAGTCTAGATATATTATGAATTCTTTCAGGAGTTAGTTCAAACTCTTCCATAGTTCCAGATCTATCTGTTAGCTTCATCCCATATTTAGCTAGGTTATCTTTAATAAGATCTCTAACACCTGCTCTTTCTATGTTTCCTGTTACCGGATTTTTTTTAGAGTTCCAATTATGATAAGCAAATATAAATAATTGACTTGCATTATTAGGAGCTCCTTCTACTGCATTCATACCAACACCTTCAGGCAACGCTTCAACAAAAGCATCTTTACCTTCAGCCATTAAAATGTTATATAATTCTTTAGCTTTAGTTACATCATTTAATCCAGTAAATGCTTCTAGTAATACTTTATCTGCTAAATCTCCTTTATCTTTTGTGTTTTCATCTAGCCCAAAATAAGACTCTACTTCATCTTCAGTTTTAAATATTCCCGGATTTTCTTCCCTTACTTTTATTATAAAACCAACTAAAGTATCTATAAGATCATTTTGTAATGCTCTGTCTTTAAGTAAAGCACTACTTTTTTCTCTGTTTTTAATAGGAAGTTTCCATTCTTGTTGCTTTTTATTCATTATAGAATAGTAACCTTTATTTTCTTCTATTCTAGGTTCTCCGTTATCATCAGTAAACAAGTTTACATCATATGTTTTTTCCCAATCTTCCCCATACCAGTCTTTAAAATCTTTAGAATGTAATTGCTCATAAAGCTCAGTAGCCTCATCTACATTTTTAGTAGCATTTAATAAACTATTAAATAAGTTTGATTCTTTATTATTTATTAAAGCTTTTCCATTTTTTACTCTACAACTCATATTAATCGCATTTTTCGCCTAGGTTATCAAAAAACATATTTAACTGATTATCCTGACCTTTAAGATTTTTACTTTTTGTCTTTTTTTCTATTGTTTTTCCTTTTTCAAAGTTAGTGTTTTTTATAACTTCTGTAGATGTTTCTCCTAATATATTTCCTTTTTCAAACATTACTCTAGGACTATTAAATAAACTATATGTATTAGCTTCATCAGCAGTTTGATATTTTTTAACTAAGTCTGTAGCTAGTATAGAATTATGTCCTACACCATCTATTCTTTCTACACCCTCCCCTAACTCTTTAGAAGAAAATAAGTACTCTTGATATGTCTTATAAGGAATATTTGTTACAGGACTAGTATATGGAGTCTTCATATTAGCTACTTCTCTTTGTACATTATACTTTTTAGTTTGTAAAAATCCTTTTAAATCTGCCCCTATATCAACTTTTGTTTTTATAGAATCAGTTTTTAATCCTGTAAACTTATTATTTTTTTCTGTTACTAAGGCAAAAGATACTGGTCCTTCATAATTAGGATTTAAAGCTTTACTCATTTCATTTGAATCAATTCTAATTAATCCAGATAGTGCATCACTATAATAAACTATATCTTGTCTCCCATCAGGATATGCTCCAAACTCAAGATAAGCAGGGCTTAATTCTGCTCCTTTTCTTGAATCATATTCTATATTACTATTTGCTACAATTTCAGAAGCTTTGTCATATTCTTGATTTGCTATGTAACTAAATACTAACTCTTGAGCTTTAGGGCTTAAATTAGCTGTACTAGCTATAGACATTCTAGCTACTCCTTGTGGATTATTTTCATCTTTAACTACTATTCCTATTTGATAATATGCTCTAGGTGTAGGAGTTCTTTGTACTTGAGTTTTAATTGTATCTACTTCGTTGTTTCTATTTTTATCAGGATCTACCTCACTAACAGTCCACTGATATGTAATCTCGTCTCCTTTTTCTTCTCCAGGAATAACTTTTGTAAATCCTAATATAATATCATCTTGTTTTGAAGTATCATCATTAGTTTTTGTTTGGTCTCCAAATATTTCTAAAGGATTAGAGAATGCAATAGCACCTGTACTATCTACAGCATTATTAAAGTTTGTAGCTAAAATCTCACTTATCTTAGTTTTTACTGGTTGACCTTTTTGTAGTCTATCTACAATAGCTTTTCTATCTTCATTTGTAGAAGCCTCTAATTTCCCCACATAAGCATTACCTATTTTATAGTAAATAGGAATTTGCATCCAATCTTCAGGATATAAACTTAAATCTCTAATTTCTCCAGACTTCCATTTATCATTTTCTATTATTTCAAACTCTACTTCAGTTCCTATAATATCATCAGCAAGTAATAAGTGTGGGTTTAACCTAATTATAGTATCTCCAACAGTATCAGATTCCGGATCTATCACTCTACCTTCATCATTAACAGGTATTTTATACTTAGTTGGTTGTCCCGGCTCTTGAACTTCTATAATTTCAGCCCCATTAACTGCTGACACAACATCTAATTGTCCTTCAGCTGTAGGTACTGTTTTTCTTTTTTTATCTTCTGTAACAGTTCTAGTAACTACTCTTTCTTCAGGTTTTTTATTATCTATCTTTTCATCATTTTCTCCCCTAGTTACATTATCTTCTACAGAAAAAGCTGTTTTTAAATCTTCCACAGAGGTATCATCTTTCTTTTCTTCATTAATTGCATCAGCCTGCACATTTCTTTTTATCTTGTTTTCTAATATTTTTATAGCTGTAGTTAACCCTGCTTTTTCAGTTGGAGTTAAATCCGGATTATCTTGAGCTAGTTTCTGTAACATTTTAAGTTGTTCCTCAAAAGGTTTTCCTTTATGTAAATTTAGATAATCTCTCCTAGCTTTATTCTCTTCTTTAGTGAGTGCTTTAGCTTTTTGTCTAGCTTCAGTTTTAACTTCAGGACTAGCTTCATCAGTTACACTATCTTTAACATCTTTAGAAGTTTCAGCATTAGCAACGTTTTCTTTTATAGATTCATCTTGTGCTGTTTGTTTTGCAGCTTGTTGATTTTCTTTGACAGACTCATTAAATAGATCTTGAAAATATTTACTAGATGCTAAATTATTATATCTTTCAATACTAGTTGCATTATCCATAAATAGCTGAACATAATCAGTTGCTAACGCATTAAAAGGCGCAATATCTGCTTTAGCTCCTTTAGCCTGTAGTTTTTCTATTATTGTGTTAAATGATTTTATTAATGCTTCTCCTTGTTTAATTCTATTAAACCCTCCTTTAGGATCTGCAGCATCCTCTTGATTTAAAATTGCTTGTAGATTAAAGTCTTCTTCAATCATTGGTATACCATTTATCTTAGAAGACTCTGATAAAATACTTTGCATTTTCTTTTGAATACTGTCTAATCTTTCATTTCTATTTTCAATCATAGAAGCGCTTAAAATTAAGTCTTCTCGTAAAGCTGCTCTTCGATTAGATACTGCGTCTTGTGCATCTAGTTTTTCTTTAGAAGTTAATAATGCTGGTAACCCTGTAGTTTTAGGTATAGAAGGAAATCTAGAATTTATATTATTATAAACTTTTTCAAACTTATCTACTTTTTCTAGTACATTATTAATAACTTGCTCTTTAGATTGTCCGTTAGGGTGTGCAGTATCTTTTGTTTGTTCTGCTATAGTTATTTCAGAGTTATACCCAAAAAGCTCAGAAAAATCTTGATCACTTAAAGTTTTAGTATCTTCTAATTTTTGTTTAAAAACATCAAAAGTACCAGTCTCTAGTGCCATATATGCTTGATATTGTAAAAGTTTATATTGAGCATCTTTAAAAGCTTTCACATCTTTTTGCTCCCTAGCCCTGTCCATATCATTAGCAACTTTAACTTGAGCATCATAGTTTGCTTTTGCCATTTCTACATTGTTAAAGTAACCTCCATTTAATACATCTGTAGCATACTTAGCAGCAGCTTTTCGTTGTCCATACTCTCCTCTACCTTCTGAATCTCTTGTTATCATACTTCTTGTACCAGATACTCCACCTCCTACTAAGGCTCCTACTAACATAGATTCTATACCTTCTTGAGTTCCAAAGGTATCTGTTATACCATTACGGATAGCTGAGGTTAAATCACCTACTCCTCCATTAAAATATTTATCTGTGTGATAATCAGAAGATATAACATTAGAACCAAATTGCCATCCTTCTTGTATCATCTCAGTTCCAGCGCCTTTTAATCCTGGACTTAATCTCCCTAATGTATTTCTAAATACTCCTCTATCTGCAAGTTGATTAACTACTTTTTTTGTTGCAGCATCATATACTACATCTTTATTAACTTTAGACAAAGGTCCAAAACCAGCTACATTTCTACCAAACATAAAAAGATTAGATCCTGCAAGTATAGGTAATTGTCTTAGAAAATGTGAATTAGCTGCAGCATATGATGTTTCTTCTATATCTCTTAATTCAGACATAGATAAATCTCTTTTATGGTTTATATTATTATTTGGATCTTCAATAAGGGATTGTATTATATCTTCATATACTTGTTTTTGAGTTTCCCTTGCTTCTACAGATGACTCTGCTAAAGACATATATAAACCTGTTTCTAAAGCATTCATACCAGTAACAAATCCTGACCCTGTAACTCCTGCTCCTTTACTAGTAATATCTGCTAATTTTTTTCCACTAGATATAGCTTTAGATGTATTATAAGTACCCATCATTTTAGCTCCTTTACCTACAAGTCCTGTACCTCCTGTTAAAAGCATTGTTGCTATAGAACCTAAACTATATCCAACACCATTAAATACTGTATCAGCCCAAAAGTTAGCAGTACCAAGCTTTTGCCAAGTATTCATTTCTTTTTCTCTTTCTGTATAATAATTAGGGTAATTATCACGCATCCATTCATTCACTTTATCTATACTTTTACCTACGTAATTATCATAGTAATGTCCTGAACCAAACATTTTTTCATAAATTCCTGCAGCTACTCCTATAGTATTTTCTAATACTGCTCCTCCACCAGTAACCCCCATCTTTTTTATACCTCTTACCCATTTCTCTCCTGTACCTTGATTCTGAGCTCTTACTTCATTCCAATTAAAGTATCTAGATGTAGGTACTCCATACTTAGTATACTTACTTATATCGTCTCTATATATGTTAGTAAAGTTCATAGAATCGTAAGTATGGTGTTGAACTGCAGGATCGCTATATGAAGGTGCATTTAGATCTATAGTTATGCCTTTAGCAAATCTATTATCTTCTGGAGTATCTTGTAGATTAGTTTCCGGATTTAAACTAATTTTTACCATAAATTATAAAGTTTGATTATAATGTTCTAAAGAATTTGCAATTGCCTCTAAACCAGCAGCTACTGGATATGGTATCTTTTTCCCATAATTAGGAGATTTTTTATCCGTATCTAAAATGTAAACTAACTTTTCACTATACCTAAACTCTACAGTTTTTTGTCCTGCAAACTCTGAGTTTGGATCATGATCTATAAATTGAGGTGGAGAAAATGATGGATTATTTCCATACTGTCCAGCATTATAAAGTTCCCAAACATTATATACTTGTTTATTTGTATAGTTATTTAAACCTGAAACTTTAATTTGATTTGTAGGAGCATATATAGTTTCTACTTTTCCATCAGCATTTTTAAATCTTAATGCTAATAATCCCTCACCATCTATTCGTGGGTATGCTACTAATGAAGCATCAAGGAATTCAATTCCTTCCTTATTCCAAAATCTTTGAGCTCTCTTTTTATATATAGGACTGTTTTTACCTAACTCTTTATTATCTCCTGACTCATGATCTGCTAAATCTTTATAAGCTATTTTTACACCATTCATTTCAAATACAAAATCTTCATCAATCCCAGTTTTAAGCCAATTGTTTACTGCTTTAGCTGTATTTCCTGTAGGGTCCCCAAACTCAGGAATTATAAAGTTATCTAATTTAACAGTTGGAGTAGCCCCTAAATAATTATTAACAGATTGTTTACCTTCACTATGTTTAGTATTATAAGAACCAAATACTTTTTCTATTTGCCTATCTATTTTTCTATTTATTTTATTTGAGTGGTCTATATCTGAAGACTCTTGTCTTTTTCCTCTACCATCACCATCTGGATCAGACATATCTGGGCCTGTTATTACAGGAAACGGATTATTTTCTAACTCATATGCAAATATCGCTTCTCTTATTTGAGTTAAAAGCTCTGGATTATTTTCTGTTTCAGAAACTAACTCATTAATAGAAATTATACCATTCTGACCTGATACTTGATTATAAGCATTTTGTAAATTTAATGTTGCATTAGGATATTCCTGACTTATAAGACTAGCTACATATGAATCATAGTTACCAGGATTTATACCTTCTCCAATTTCCTGAGTATATGCAGCAACTATACGATTATTAAGTACGTTTTGTATTGTATTGTATTGCTGTATGTCTTTTCTAGCTGTTTTAATATAATCTATACTTACCCCAAATTTATCGGCTAATTGTTTAAATCCATCTTCATCATTAACTTTAACTATTTCTGTCATAAATACCTCTCCTAATTGAGGATTATTTTTATATACTTTCATATTTTCTTCAGCTGAAGTTAATACAGAATATATATCAGACTCAGTTTCACCTCCAAGAATAGGTAATTGTAAACCTTCAACTCCAACGTTAGCTGCAAAGTTAGGAGCTGGATTATCTAATCTATTTTTCATCATTTGATTATACCTAGCACCTTCAGTAAAGTCTCTACTTTCTTTATATTCTAATACACCACCATACTTAGTCATAGCTAACTCATAGTATCCCTGTCTTCTGTCCTCAGCA
>TARA_R110002012_G_scaffold69424_2_pt1 | contig 20628 bp, 6 predicted proteins | sample TARA_R110002012 | Tara Oceans TARA_R110002012 (sample SAMEA4396515) | marine metagenome | biome: Westerlies Biome; feature: [DCM] deep chlorophyll maximum layer (ENVO:01000326); material: water (ENVO:00002006), including particulate matter (ENVO:01000060) such as... | depth 40 m | reverse complement strand
CTCAGGTTTAAAATTCTTAACATGACTAACTAACTCAGAGTAAACTAGGTCAACAAAGTTATCTGGAACAATATCAGCTTTATACTTAGACCTAATTAATCCATCAAGCATTTTATTGCTTTGCATTTCTTTGATAGTGAAATCAGCACCTTGTTCTTTCCAAGATTTATTATCCCAACCCATTGCAGCCAATTCGTTTACAGCGTCAGTTTGATTTTTTGAAAACTTAGCCTCTGCTTCTTTTATAGGTGTTGTTTTACCAGGTTCAGCAAATTTAACCATGCTTTCGCTAAGCTTACCTTCTTTAACGTTTTTGCTATAATCTTTCATAAAATTAAAAGCATCTTCACCTGTATCTATGCTTAAGTTTTTATATGGAGTTTGCTTGTTGAATATATTAGCAACTTTATTTTTTATAGTATTGAAAAAACCTTTATTGTTGTCGTACGTAATATTGTTGTCTTTATCTTCTATAATGTCAGATAAACCAGTAAACCACTCATCAGTAGTAGCTAAATCTATAGTTTCACCGTAATTAGCTTTAAGTTTATTTTCTATAGCATCTACTACATTTTGTCCAAGATTTTTCTTTACTTGAACTTTAAAATCTTTTATAACATTTTTTCTAGTGTCAACATCCATGTTGGCTAAAGCACCTCTTAAAACACCGTGCAAAACTTCGTGTGAACCAGCAGCTAAAGACTTATACTTAAAAGCAGCTTCTTCATTAATCATTATAGCTTGATTGCCATCTGGAGTTGGAATATTAACAGCATCTGCATTGTAAGCGCTGTCAGCAATTCTATTGGCTTCCACATTAATTTGTTCGTCAGTCATTTTAGACAAATCAACTTTAACATTGTCAAACGTGTACTGCTGTTGAGACATAACTCTTCCAACTAGATTGTTAACAAAATCATTGTTGGTTTTAAAACTTTCAAATGGATCAAAACCTAATTGCTCACTAGCTATTTTAGCAAATTGTTTTGTTTTTTCTAGCTTAACTGCTCTAACTTCTTGTGCTTTTTTAACTCTAGCTCTAACGTCTTTAGTTCTACCATCAACACCAGAGTATTTTCCAACAATAGCATCCATTTGGCCTTGAATATTAATTAAATTTTCTTTAGCACCCGGGACAGCTTGTATACCTGTTTTTTTAGAATCAATTTCAGCTTTAGTTCTTTGTTTCTCAAGTTCAACCATTTGTGTTCTATCATTTTTATCTGATATTTTAGCATCAACTTGAGTCTCTAATTCTTTGTTAATTATTTTTTCGTTAATAAGTTTTGAAAAAGCATTATCATTTTCAACTTTTACGTTTAAATTACCTATTTCCTCTGCTGTTGTAGCTCCATTAACGTAATCTAAAATAGATTCTTTTTTTACCTTTTGATCGCCTATTTGATATGTAGGACGATTCATAGCTAAATCAGCGGCGGCTGTAACTACATCTATAGGTCCTTTTACAACACCACCAGCAAAACTTTCTAAAATTATATCGGCGCCAGTAGCTTCTTTACCAGCGGCTTTAGCTCCAAAATATTCCCCAGCACCACTTCCAACCGTTTCTACTGCCCCAGCGGTAGTACCAGCTGCGGCTTTAATAGCAGCTTTACCAACGGTGCTACTAACATCCTCTCCAGCTTTTATTATTTTTCCAGCACCCTTCACACCGATCATATTTGTTGCTGCCTCTATAGTTGCAATTGTTCTCCCTCTTTTTCTAGCTAAACTTTTTATTCTTGCCCTAGCCTCATCGTCTGCCATTACTGTTCTTATCGATTCAGGCGTGAACTTTAATCCTTTTGCTTTTATTTCTTCCTCAAGAAGCTCATTAAATGTATGTATTGTTTCTAATCCATAATTCATAGAGCCCCAAAAAGCAGCCATTCCAGCTGGTATTGCACCAACCGCGCCTGCAACTGCTCCAACTGGACCAGCAACCAAACCAGCACCCGCAACGGTACCCGCTGCAGCTGCGGTAGGAGCAACCGCCTCTCCAAGCAACTCTGTGTTAGCCATTGATCTGTAACTTTGAACTGTCGCTTGAGCGAAACCTTTTAATCCACCACCAAACACACCACCATTATCGTTAACAGCACCTATTGTAGACATAAACCAGTTTTCTCCATCGGCGTTGTGCTTAGAAAAAGATTCAGTAAACTTATTTAACTCCTCCATTTCAGCGGCTGAAACTTTAGATTTTGATGCTAAATCTATATACACTTGTAATTCTTTATCAGATAGTTTTCTTGCTTCTTTGGAAGAACCTATATCAAAAATAGCATCAGCATCGTCATATAAGTCGGCGTTAATTCTACCAGCATCTAAAGCTTGCGCGAACCAACCTCTATTGTCTGGTTGCTCCAAAGAACCATCGTCCAATTGTGATTCCGTATTTTTTTGGTCCACCGTCGAATCTACCGTCGGACCTTTTGTCTTTCCCAAAAAAGTTTGTTCAAATTGATTTAAATCACCAGTAAAATCCCCATCATCTACAATACCAGCGTGTAACTTTTTTCTAAACTCTTCATCTTCAAATTTACCTTGAAAATCTTGAAAAGTTCCAGTAAAAAAACCATCCGCATAAAGTCCTTGATATAATTGTTCTAACATATTTAATTTTTATTATTGAAAGTCGTATTTACCTTCTCCAGTCGCACCAGTTGCTCCTGCGTTATAATTAGTATTTATCCAATCCCAAACTGTTTTTATTTTCTTTTTATCGCCAGTAAAAGGATCGGCTTTAAATACTTTAGATACACCACCAGGCATGGTTATTCTAAAAGTATCGTTACCATCTTCTGGATCATCTTTTGTTGTTCTTTCAACCTTCATGCCAGGATATAGTTTTGGATTGTTTTTGAAATACTGTACCACCTTCTTTTCGTCATCGCTAAATGCTTTGCCAAAGTCTACTGGCGGCTTTGCACTATCTTTACCACCACCTCCTTCTCCACCACCATCTGCAGCAGCTCCTTCAGTTCCTCTGAATTTTTGGAATCTTTGAAGAGTCCTAAGATCATCAATATCATCAATACTAGGTTGTTGTAACAAAAGCTGTCGTTGTTCTTCTATTACTTGATCTCCAGACACAGTTTGCCCACTAACACTATTAGTCCATGATTGTGTTTTTTTATCTACGTTCCATACAGAACCGTCAGCTGCAGGAATTTTACCACTTGCTAAAGTTGAAATAATTTGATTTACTTGACCTCCTCTAGCACCACCTTTAAACTGTTGGTCTGGTGGAAAGAACATTTGTCTCATTGACTCGTTTGTACCCCATGGGCTTGTTTCTTTTCTTTGACTCATTCCATACTCCCAAACATCTTTACCTTTTTGAGTTGCCCATTCTTTAAAGACATCTCTAGTCACATCTTCATTATAAAACCTACTTTTTCTATTTGTTACAGCTTGTACAATTTTAGCGTAGTTTGCACCACCTGCAAAATCTTCAGCATCAAAAGCATTTGGATCACTACCACCACTAATATCAATAGCTGGATTACCATTCTCATCAACAGGTACTTTTCGTCCTAATGCTCCAAATAATGTTGCAGAAGTAACGCTTTCCGATGTTAAGTCTTCCATCATACTTGTTTGGAAATTAAAAAACCCATCTTCATGAATAGCGTAATGTAATTGCTTTTCATTACCTACAACTTTCTCAATGTCATTTTTATATTTACCTTGAGCAGTTTCCCAACTTACACCTTTAGCACCACTAGAACCTTGTGATCTAAGACTTTCAAAACTATCATTCATAGCTTTAAAAACTCTAGGATCTTCTGGTATAATTAAATCACCTAATTCATCTGCTCTAACAGTTAACTGTCTATTGTCTTGAGATAAAGGTTGACTCATATCTTGTAGTATAGGATTATTATTTGCGTCAAATAATTTAAGTGTTATATTACCATTATTATCATAACCTTTTACTACCTTATCTCCATTTTTAGGTTCACCAGCTATAGCAGCTAAAAAACGAGAATCACCATAGTTTGAAGCCATTGCTTTCTTACTATAACCTTCGTTTGCAAATATTTGTTCTAAATTACCATATCCAGCTTGAAGTTGATCTATCTGAGTATATATCTTTTGTTTCTTTTGATTTAACTCCATTCTTTTAGCTATGTTCTCTTTACTAAAACCTTTGCCTTTAAACGTCTCTCTATAAGCTTTACTAATATCATTCAACCCCATTACCTCTGTGGTTTCTACTCTAGATTTCCAATTACCACTTGGATTAGTAGAATCGTATTCTACTTCGTCAAGTTGATCGTTAAAATTATCGTTTGATATTGTTTTACTAAAATCACTACCTTCCATTAAGAATGAATTACCAAACTCATCTTTAACCGTAGAACCAAAAGCTCTTCTTTCAACTCTTTTTTTAAGTCCAGCAGCCGCTTGACCTAAAAGAGCACCACCCATACGCATCAAGTTATTCCGACTTGCTTGAATTTGCTGCATTGTTATTTGATAGTTCTTAAGTTGAGATTCAAGATGTCCACTTACGTCCTTAGGCACGTTAGCCATTGCGGCTCTATAAGCTGCGTTTACTATAGTTGCGTCTGCTCCGTACTTTGCCATATTTATATTTGTTTAAATTCTACGTCTAACTTACTGTAATCTACAGCATCATAACCGTTGTCCATTCGCATAACTGCCTCTTGTGGTATTTCGTCAGACATTACACCTTGGAATAACCCTTTACCATATTTTGAATCTTTATATTCAAAACTATACACATTTAATCCACTAGGTGATTCACCAATTTTGCTGATGTTTTTCTTTAATCTTTTATCAGATGCTGGAGGGAAAATATAAGGTAAAGCCATACCTATTAGTCCCATAAAGCTATTTTGACCTGATTGTTGATTTGCAGAATTTTGCATATTAACACCTTGTTCTAAACCAGCATAAGCAAGTTCGTTAGAATAACCCATCTGAACAGCTTCATTAGCTCCAGCTAAATTAGCGTAGTCAATACCTAATAAAGTTGATTGCTGACCAAATTCCATACCTTGAACATCCATAGCTCCTTGTGCGGCAGCCATATCAGCAGCCCAAGCACCTTGTGCTATTAAATTGTTTTGTGCTATTGAATTTTGCTGAGCGTTAGTTGCCCCTTGGAATTGCATTTGTTGGTTTTGCATTGCTGATTGTGCTTCAATACCTTGAAGTTGTGAAGCGGCAGCAATTTGTTGACTTTGTAATGTTTGAGCCGCACCTATTGTTTGGTTTTGTAATGTTTGAGCACCACCAAGTATCATTTGTTGTTGTTGAGCCGCTCCACCAAGTATCATTTGTTGTTGTTCAGCTGCGCCAGCTAACTGCAATCTCTGCTGTTCAGAAGCTCCTTGGAATTGCATTCCTTGTAAGGCTGCTGCACCCTGCATTTGAAGTTGTTGTTGTTGGGCTGCGCCACCCATTCTCATTTGTTGAGCTTGCATCTCTCCTTGTCGAGAAGCCATTTGATTTGCCATGGTGGCTTGAGCTTGTTGACTTTGTAATTGCGCTGCACCTTGCCTCATCATCGCTTGGTTTTGCATGGTTCCCGCCGCGGCTTGTGAGGCTAATCTAGAGGCTTCACCTCTTTGTGTCATGTCTATTCTAGACCCCTCTTGCGCAGCCATCATTTTGTTTTGTCTCTCTTGTTGTCCAATTCCAGCCGCTTGTTGTTGCGCTTGAAGTTGACCTTGACCAGCCATCGCTTGTGCTAAACCAGCTATTCCACTACTACCAGCAGCACCCCTTAAACCTTGCATTATATTTGCTCTTTGCTGTTGACCTTGTTGAGCTTGAAAATCCGCAGCCCGCATATCTACCGTCATATCTTCATAACGATTTTCCATGCCTTCGTATTGATTTTCTAAGCCAGCATAAGCGTTCTCCATCCCAGCAAACTGGTTTTGAAGACCTTCGTACGCGTTACTCATTCCAGCAAAAGTGTTCTGAGCACCAGCGTACACGTTTTGTGCTCCAGCAGCGTAGTTACCCATTCCTGCGGAAACATCTCTAGCGCCCGCAGCGACGTTTTGCGCACCAGCATAAACGTTTTGCGCGTCAGCGTAGACGTTTTGGTATTTAGGTCTCGCTACATAACTCTTTGAACCATCTCTATTGATCGTTAATTGCATGTTCTCCATAACACTGGACATACCAGCTGTTGCGGGTCTCATACCATCTGTTACGTTTCCATAACCTGCTCCTAAATTTTGAAAATCAGTTTGTATTCCAGCGTATGGGTTTTCTAAATTACCGAAAAAATTAGTAAATTGTGTGTTTGCAAAAGCATCATAACTGTCGTTAGCAACACCCTGCATGGTAGCTTGATTATCTAAAGCATCTTGTATCTGCTGTTGATTGCTAGCAGCACCAGTTTGCATTAAGTAATCTTTGTTACCTCCCATTCCTTGTTCAACGGTCTGATCAATAGAATTGCCGTCCACGTCAGCTTGAGGTCCGCCACCTCCACCTTGCATCCACTCGTAAAAACCTTGTCTAATTGAAGCTCCACCTGCTGAATTACTTGCAAATGGATTGATGCCTGTTTCTTCTAAGTATTGATTAAACATATAATCCTCGTAGCTGCTGTACTGCTGCTTTAAAGGAGATGCTTTTTTATTTTTATTACTCATATTTCATTTTTCTTAAATTTAAGCGTAATTATATAGTTACACTTATTGTGCTTTATTTACTACTAGCATTGACTTCTGAACCAATAGAATATAACTCTGCATACTCACTAGAATAATTCTTAAATGTAACATCGGCAAAATACCCTTTTAAACTAGAATCGTTTACCTCTGTTCTTTTTGAGAACAATACAAACATACCAGGTGTAATCACCGGGTGAGTGGCAACGTCCTTATCAATTACTATATAACTTGGTGTCATTTCTACTATTACTCCAGCGGAAATAGGATCTGTAGTAATACCATTAGGTAAAACCGTAGAAACATAAGCTGTATCACCAACTTGCAAAGAACTATTTATCACGTTACTGAAGTTTATTTTTGTTTGTGCCATGTTTTATATTTAAGAACCTGCTCCAACTGTTAGTATTTTATCTAAGTCAAGGTAAATTGTATGAGGTGTCGTGCTTGAGTATTTGTTTACCTTGATAATGCCAAAAAAATCTATTTGACTATGCGTGTCTACAAAAGTAAGAACAGTTCCAGCTTCTAACGTCTGAGCTAAACCAACAGTTATAATGCCATCATTGCCAGTTCCGTCAGCATCTGGCGTGACAGCGGTAACAAGGTTACTGCTACTATTGTTAACGCCAAAGCCTGTATATCCAAACCCAACGCCTATTCCCAGTGTGTTAGGCAAAGCTATACTAGTGCTAGACCCGTCTGTAGTTTCTGTTACGCCACCTCTAGCTTCAACTGTTTTTTGCAGTATTGTAGCAGATCTTTCTGTGGGACTAAAACTAAGACCAAGCCCAATAGCATCGTTAATATAAGTTGTGCCGTAAGCTCTAAATGTCATAGTTTGCCCCTCATCAAAACCAACAGCTTGACTAAACCCAATTGTATTCCCTATAATAGAAACCACTGTGGTAAGTCCAACCGCACTTCCAGCTTTGTTCTCTGGAGCCGTGGTTGCTTTGTAATACGTTAATTCCATACCCACACATAAATATGTTGTGTCAGCAACCACAACGGTTGTGGTATCCTCTGTATCACCAGCAGAATTAGTAACTACATTTTCAGTTGTTTCGAAATACCAAAACTTTGAATTATACGTTTCGATGTCAGCAGCTGTTAATTTAAAACCATGACTTTTAGCGTCTGTAGTGGAGTTTAAAACACTCCAACTAAAACTGAATTTATCTGTATCGGTTACGGCCCCAGAAGACGTTGATGTTGGTAAGGTTTGATAATAAGTAGTATCTGCTGAACCAGGTGTGAATGTTATAGTAGTATTAGCCGCTGCTTTTGATATACTTCTAGTTATAACCTTAGAATTAGAACTTGATGTTTCTGTCCCGTTTATAGTTATAAGTTTGATTACATAATCACCACCTCCAGATGGAAATATGATGCTATTGTTATAACTTTCACTCTTAAGTTTTACTTTTAAATTATTATTAGAACTATTATGACCATTTTCAAAAACCTTGTTTTTAAAATCATAATATTTTAATGTGCCCGATTGTAGTGCTATTATTTCAAACTCAGCTCCTTTATCACCAGTAATAGTGAATGGTCTAATAGCTCGCCCTGTAGGCATGTCACTAATATCTATATTAAAACTATTTATTTTCATATTAATTTATTTTTAAGGTCCAGTATAACCACCACCACCACCACCACCAGATCCACCACTACCTGTACCACCACCACCTCTACCACCACTACCGCTTGTGCCACCACTACTAAATCTATTAGAACTAGAAGATGAAACAACGGTTGTGCTTTCTGCACTTGATACAACACCAATCCCTTGAACACTAAACCTACTTGTATCTAGAGCTTGATTAGCGCCTAATCCTTTTATGTAATTAAACCACTTTCCTTCTTTTTTAATAAACTCAATTACACTACCAGAATCTAGATTTGTTTTTATTTCAGAACATTCCCACCCTAGTATGTTATCACCTGAAGACCAAGCTGCTGCATTGTTTATGGTTACTTCACTCGCACTTGGGTTAGATATGTAAGCTTGACTTCCCTCGTAATTTATAGTGTTAAATACTTTCACCGTAGATGGTTCTGGGTTAACAACAGCTTTAATACTAGAATAATTATTTACTCCATAAAACTCGTTATAGTTATCAGCTTGTTCTGCTGTTGTTTTTATGTAAAATCCAGTAGCTATATCAAAGCTACCTGTAGAACCTTGTAGTTTTGGAATATAATGTTGAAAAAGCATTGCATTTTTAAACGTAAAGTATTTTTTAGATACACTAACACCATTTTCAGGTACAAAACTTTTAAAGCTACTCCAACCGTTTACAGCTTCATTAAACGTAATAGTTTTATCAGCGGTAACTTCGTCAGTGTAAACTCTAACCATTGATATATTATCTATATAACCATTTATAACACCTCCGTTATCTCTAGCCACTATAACAAAAGTATTTTTTAAATCAGAATCATACGTGTCATACGGAGAATCTTGACCAGGTCCATATAGATCTTCTCCAATAGTGACAACTTGCTCAAAGTTTGAGGTTGTAGAACTATCTATACCTGTTATCTTAAATCCATACCCACTGTTGTTATAATAATAAATGCCAATTTCACCAGTAGTTATAACGTGGTTAAAACTTATTTTATATTTATCAAATTGATTAGTAATCTCACCAACCTGTTGGCTAATACTTATAAACTCATGTCCGTTATCTTGAATAGGACAATCGTCAAATACAAAGTAATTCTCCGTGTTGTTTAAATAAACAAATGGATCAGCTTCATTAATATCAAATCCATTGATATTCCAAGATCCAATATTACCAACTAAAACCGTTTGTTCTAGAGGTGTTAGTGATATATTGCTAATAGCATATTCTTGTGCGTCTATTTCACCTAAGTCTTGGAAAAATTGTATTTTGTTACCAGCATTACCGACAGTCCAAACAGAAGCGGCTGCGGTTTCAATACTAGCAGCGGTGTACTCATCAAACACACCACCATCTTCTTTATAAACCACCCAACCACTTCCATCTGAGTTATCCGTAAGATCAAAAGATATTTTATAATTACCAGGGTCTTCTATATTACTAAATGCAACACCTCTAAATACTCCAGTATCGCTAACAGCTATTACACCACCTAGAGAACCAGAGTGATTATTGGTTACAGGATTATTACTAATTGTAAACGTTAAATCCCAAGGGCCTTGGTGAAAAGTGTTTACGTCAACAAGATCTTGTGACCACGTGTGGTATAAATTGATTCCACCAGAACTAGCTGGAAGCTCCCAACATAATCTATTACTTCTATAATACATCACGTTGTCACTGAAACTATGTGTTGGATCTGATTCTATTGGAGCTTGATCTAACCAATGTGTAACAGTTCCAGCAGTGGCTGTTTGGGTTAAGTTTTTTGGAATTATTTTAGTAATTCTAATACCATTAGTACAACCTAAAACTCTTAAGGTAAACTTATTTGAATCGTTGTCTTTTGCCCAGCTATCACTAGCTATTTGAAATATTCCTCTTAACACCGTATCTTGGGTTCCATATTCAGTTCTAAGAGTTGGTACTAATTTACAATGCGCTATGGTAGGAGTTACTGGGTCATCGCCTCTCCAAAGACCAACGCCTTCTTCGTTAATTACCTCATTATCTACAAAACCTGTTTTTGTAGCAACGCCATAGACTAATAGCTCGCCAGGATCAGTTCCTGGTGTAAAATTATCATATTCAACATCGACTAAATACCAGTGGTTTTCGGTCCATTGATTACCATCTATACCGTGTGTTATATCTGAAGCCGCCGTGCTAGTGCTGGATGTAATATCTATATAGTTAGACGTGTCAACTTGAGTTAATGTATAACTGTTGTTACTATTATTTTCTCTGTTGAATGTTGTGGCAAGGGGGTCAGGTGCTGAAGGAATAATCCCCGCGTAACTATCGGTAAATGTGTAATCTGAGGGATTCCAAAGAGTAGGATTTCCTTGTCCGTCTACGTTATTGTTGTGTGCAAAGGTAAATCCTTGTGGTAAAGAGTAATTTATAACATTACCACTAGCATCAAATCCTCCAAGAAAACCTGCAGTTTTAGCGCGATTACCTCCAAACACGTCAGCAGTTTCTCCTTGTGTAATAAAACTATTACCAGACTCAACAGCATCTGTTGTAAAGGTCCACATGCTCGGGTTTGCTGCAGTGCTAAAGTAATTGTGATTTGTCTCCACCCATTTAGGTATATTTACAGGTGGTACTGGGGCAACACCAGGGGTAGTTATTAATTGCTCAGAAATCTCCTCTTCGTTAGCTTGTAAAACGCTAAAACCTTTTTTTATCTTTATATCTTTAATGCTAAAAAGAGGTTTTTTCCATCTATTCCACATCTGTTTAGCCGTTGTACCCGATCCAAAGTGGAGCCAATTATTAGATGTAACCGTATGCGTATTTTGAATACGGATTCTTAGATTATCAACAACTTTTTTTATAGGCTCAAGCGTATTATACTCTAAAGAAGCTTCGTCCGACATAGCATATTCTTTTAATTTAACACTAAAGCTAACTATATAATCACGCTCCATTATACCACCGTCATCTCTAGTATTATTAGCATTTGTAGAGAGTACTGTTGTTTGAATGGTTGGAAGATACCACGGTATTCCATTGCCCACCACATATGCATTATTGGTGTTTATCCCCGCTGCTGATCCTAACACATAAAACCTGTCTGTAGTTGCAGCATCCCAATCACTAAAGGTAGAAGAAAAAGTTCTACTTCCACCAACCTGCCATTCGTCTGCGTCTACAAAATTTAAGGGTTGGTTACTTATTGTTCCCGTGGAGTAACCCTCATCCCCATCACTACCCCCGAATGGAGTTGAATGAAAACAGTTGTAAGGAGTTATGTCGGCAGCAGTACTAACTCTAGAACCACCGTTATTATCCCAATCAGCCGTTATAGCGCCACTTGCTAATTCAGCAGCTGTTGGAATATTTGTAATGGTAGTTCCGTAATATGTTCCGCTAAAATTAGGGTTAATTATTCCAGAATCTAAACCGGCAGAACTTCCAATAACAGTGTTGCCATCAAGAAGATCAATTTGTGGTTGTATATAGTTTCTACCATATCTTGCAGCAGGAGCCGCTCCGCAACCCGGTGCGTATAGTATGTCTGGCTTCGATGTTCGAAAAACTCCGAGACGAACTTGTACGTGTATTTCATCACCAGCAAAGCAACTAGAATGAGTAACGTTATCTGTATTTTCGTTTGCGGCATAACCCCAAGTGGATTGCTGCGCGCTACCGATACCAGCGCTTGTAAGATACGAGTCTACAAGATTACCAGTTGGAATAGTTGAAGTTCCAACAGGGGCTAAATTTAAATCTGGTAAACCAAAACCTCCAAACTCGATATAAGAGTTGATATGTGTTCTATTAAAGAAAACTCCTGAACCAGTTATGTTACCTTGCAGGTCATTATTTCGCTGTATACGTCTAGAGACAATAGTGCTCAAATTATTTGAATTATTTACAGTGTTTTGACCGGGATACCATACATGTGTGCCGGGACTACTACTACTATAAGGATAGTATTGGTAAGTATTTATATTAGACCATACGTTAGAATCATATTGTAAGTCATATCCATTAGCTGTGTTGCTCGTGAAGTCATGAGTTGAGGTGTTAGTAGTTCCATTTGCTGCCATGTCAGCATGAAACATGATTCCATCAATACTACCACCACTATTACTTAGCGAAGCATCAAACCCTGCTTCGTTACCACCACCAAATATACAATCTGCTTCAGATTGGGTTGTAGTGATACTATATACTTGTGGAATAGCCGCTTGCAACGCCCCCGCTTCAATAGCATAAGTAGGGTTGTCTCCTTCGTGTACCGCGATGTCAGCAGAGCTTTGTAAAGCATAAGAATGCGCTACAAAATCCGTCCAAACAAAAGGATTGTTAGCCCCACCTGGTTCCGTGTCGAGAACGTTGTGTGTTTCGTAAACATAAGCAAAAGGCGTCCCACCATTCACAGTGCCATCTACAATTCTACTTGTTGGATTAATGTCTATTGGGTCGCCACCAGCTTCTATATAAGCGTCTTGCAGAAGATTTTGACTAAAGCTATTATTAGAGAGTGTTAGATTGTAATCTTCTTTATAACTATCATAAGTACCTATTAAAGAGTTATACTCCGTTAGGTTGTCTCTAAACCAATCGTGCATTCCATTTTTAGATATAGGTGTTAAACCATCTTTTGACAATCTAAGCACAGCTCCTCTTTGCTTGTCTGTAAAATATGTTCTATACGATTCTCTAGCAAATGATTCTGGATTTTTAGATATACCATAGTTACCAGAAAAAGGATTTGCATCTCCAAGTACTCTATCACTAGCTATTAACTGTGGATTGCCATCAGCGTTAAATATCGTGTCTTTATTAGATACTATACTAACAACTCTATCTTCGCAAAAAGCTATCAAGCTAATTCTTCTTTGAAATAACTTTTGAATACTACCAAAAGTAGGGTTTAAGTCCTTAGTGATTTTTTCAGCCATTATAAACTGATTTAAATCATTTACACTAGAATTAGAATTATATACACCTGAGTATATTAAACCGTGCTCTTTACGTTCTTCTTCGTATATTTCTTGGGTTGTTGTAGATGCTTTAACACCGTTAGAAATATATATAGCGTTAAAATCATCTTTAATCCTATTAGATTCAATTCCGTTTCCAAATGAAAAAGAATTATACCAAGAAAGTCCAGACACTATATTTTCTCCAATGTTTTCTTCAAACTTAAATTCTGTTTTAAAGTCAACAATTGCATTGTCTAAATCATGAGCACTTGCTTCAGCTACAGTGTAGCCACCATCTTCTCTAATAAATTTAAATGACAAGCCTGAATAATCAATTTCTGTTATAACAGGTGTGGCATCATCACTAACATCGTACTTAGGAAAACCTGGGTGAAAAGTAGCTGTAGAATTATCCCATGATTGTAATATAGAGGCACTTGTAATAGTAGAATTTAAAACCTCAACTCTACAACCAATTGGAGCAAAAAGCTCGTTTGTTCTGTCATTTATTTTTACTGGTAAATTATTACTAGCTTCATAGTATATGTCTAAATCTACCTCTTGTTTTTTAGGGTCAAGCTCCCATATAGCTGGGAATTTACTTAGATCAGAAAGTAAAACAGATTTAACTGGATCTAAAAATTCAATGTCACAAAAACTCCCACCTACGCGATCAGCTGACATTATATTGTCCTCAGCTTTAAGTGGATTAAAACCACCGTTTGTAGTAGCATCTGTTGGGCTTTTGTCTAGTTCAATTATATAACAAATTCTTCTATTGTGTGCGGCTCCGAATTGTTTTATCTTAGCCATCAATTGATCTCTCGCGCCAGGGTCAGAGCTTTCACCATTTGGTTTTACCAAATCTAGATAATCTAAAGCTGTTTGCTCTACACTTTTGTAATCTTCATGCTGAGTGCTTACTATAAAATATCCATTACCATCACGGTATCTATTGTAAGCTTTTCTCCAGGAAGTGTGGTTGTACAGTTTTTTTATAGCTACTTTTTTAATAGTATAAACTTCAGTGTCGGGAAATTTAGTAGTTTTAACGGTTGTAGCGGTAAATTTTAATATTGTTCCATCTGGAATTGTTGCAGTTGTATCTAGTGTTATGTTTTCTGGCTCTGCTCCTGCGCCTGCTCCTAAATCAACATTTACAGCGGCAACCTTTGTTCCAACGGTAACACCCTCACCGCTAACAACCTCACCAACTGCAATATTTTTAGTTATATAACCATTGTTTAATCTAACAGCGGTACTAGTAGAAGTAGCGCCATCAACAGTGTCAGTGGTAAAATATCTATTATTATCGTTGAATCTAAATCGCGCGCCTGGATGTAGATTTCTTATGAAATCTCGTATTTTATTATCTTCGTCTCCTCCTTCGCTAAAGGTAGGATCCCATTGTCTAGCGTGTAACTCTTTATATTTCAAATCATACCCAACACCAACGCCAGGGCGTGGTGATAGATGTCTGTAGTTGTTATTAGAATCATGATTACCTTCCATCATAATGTGGCGGTGAACCTTAGAAGTACCATACTTTTTATTTTTTGACACCCCGCTAAAGACCCCACCACCCCATACACCTTGCAAGTTAGCGGCCCAAGAATCGCTACCAAACAGAGTTGGATCTGCGTCTTTAAAAGTTCCAGTGTGTAAATCTTTTCCAGGCGCAAAGAAAGATAAGTGCACGAAATGTCTTCCAATTTCACCATCATTAGAATAAACTTTAGTATCATTACCAACTCCGTGTTCTGTGTTATCTGATGTCATACCGCTAAACCATCTTCTAGGACCAACAGCGTGGTCGTCAACTGTAGTTATAATACCTTCTAACCCATTTACATGATTAGCGTTTATAGCACTAGCATCGGTAGGAGTATCTCTTTTAGGTCTCTGTAGTGGACCAACCCAACCGTCAACTTTTTTGTTTCTCCAATCGTCTTGATTCGGGACTAGTGGTGACGTAGATATTAAATCATCGTTAAACCAAACTGAATTACTTTTTAACTTCTTTTTTAAACCAGCTTGATCTTCAAAATCAGTTATCCAGGTTTTTAACGGTGGATAACTCCAACTAGAATCTTCTGCCGATGTACTTTCTCCCGACGTACATCCAGACCAAGTTATACAACTATATTTAGCGTAATTACTCGCCTCACTTTGCCCAGCGGCCATGTGCATTGAATCTATAAAAAAAGTTGGACCAAATTTATCTTCAATACCTTGCCAAGGACTGTACCAATCTGTCACTTTCAGTGAACCATCGTCCGTAACCCCATCAGCAGCTCCATTTCCACTAACATTGTTAACGGTATTTTGGATACTATCTGCAGCGCTCGTATCATGATTCGCCTCAAATCCATTAAAATTTGTAAGACCATAATCATTATTACTAGTAGCTATGTCAACGGTAGCCGATGTACCAATATCATCTTGCCAATACCAACTCGCTGTTTTCGACGTTACCTGAAATTGATCTAATATATTAACTGGATTACCATTATCAATTAAGTCTGTAACTTGGTTTTTAGAAATCTTAACAAAGAATTTCCCTGAAAAATTTTCATCGTCTTTACGTTCCTTTCTTTCTATTTGAACTATTAAATCTCCATGAAGATTTGTTTCTAAAACTGAAGAATCACCATTAATATGAGCTATGTCAGCATCTATTTTAGTTATCTTAGTTGCTAATTTAAAAGTATAATTATCACTACCTACCTTTCCGTTAGTTATTTTATATTTTTTCGAAGAAACCCCCTTACCATCAGTATCTAATCTTCTCCATGAGATATACAAACCTGAAGTTCTAATTGGACCAGCCACTTGCTCTACATCATCTTCTATTGGAACCCCACCAAATAATGCTGACCCAGAGTTAGTAAAGTTTTTCCAGCCATCAATATCCATTTTTATAGTATCAACTTCTTTGTCAATCCTTTGATCCACACTCGTAAATATATCAAGAGTTAAACTATCAGTAGCTTGAGTTTGATTTGATTGATTGAGTTGACCATAATTAACTAATTGATATTTAATAGCGTCAGGAGCATTATTTTGAATATCAATAATTTTAAACTTATTTTCTGTTGATACCTGCTCTTCTCCAGTGCCAATTTTTTTCTTTAAAATTATATAATCTTCCTCTGAAACTTTGTTTCTATCAGAAGATGGAAATGAAATCCAAATATGACCTTTTGAATCATCTAATTCGTAAGTGCTTTTTGTAACCCACGCTCTATCCATTACTAAGTTATAGTATGGATTAGAAGTTTCTTTTATAAAAAACTTAAATGAATCAACCCACTCTGGAAAATTATTAGTAACGCTAGCGCTTAATTGAAGACTTCTACTAGCGTTATTATTTCCATTGTTATCTTTCCAAGGAATATTTATAGCGCCATCTGTTGATGTAAGCACGGGCGTTTCTCTTCCGTATTTATCACTATATACAACTCCAACTTGATAATTTCTCTGCGACTTCACGTGTTGTAATCCCTGTGTGTCAAAACTACCTATATTGGGTTTTCTATCGCTATAACTAACAGACACCTCAGTGTCTTCTCCTAGGTCATAGTTTTGAACGTAATTACCATAAACAACTCTATTACCAGTAACCTCCTGTGCCAAAGCTTTTTTAGGAACATTATCCCATGGCCTTAACAGTTGGTTAGCCGGCAAAGCTGCGTATATATTTTCTGTTGTTACAGTGTACTTCCCTTTGGTAAACCCACCTTCTGCCTTGTAAGTTCCGTTACTCGTTTCAAGTGATTTACCTAATCCAATATCAATACCTTTACCTTGATGTCTACTCGTGGTGTGCCAATCTTTGTGAGAGCGTTTTACTGTTCCAATAGAATAAATAATAGGTGATTCTTCTTGCTTGTATAATAGCTCTATTTCAGCAACGTCTTCTGGCGTGTGAGATGTAATAAAGTCAGTTAGCTCTATAGAATGAATAGAGTTAACCATAGCTTTGTTGTACGGCTCCTCTACATCGTAAGCGTTATCTTTATTGTAAAAAATGTTTGTATCGTTGGAAACACTCGTGTCTTTAGGGTATTTAGCATTAAACACCGGGTGTGTAAAAGGACCAAATGGAGAAAATTCTCCATCTCTATATTTGTATCTATAAGAAAATCTTGGTAGTTTTGTTTCAAATAGATTCGGAATACTACTAATGCTATTAACGTCTTCAGAGTGGTTTATTTTTACCGAAGGAGCATTTAAAGGTTTTAACTTAATAACCGTAATATGACGCTCTTCAATATCTATGGCAACATCATTACCAAAAATCACGTCACCTATTTCCCAGGCATCAGTTATTACATCGTCGCTGTCATCTATAGCATGAAAATATGTTCCACTTTCAAGGGTAGGTGTAGTAATATCAAATGCTACTATTTTTTTAACTCCTAAGTATTCGCTGCCTCTATAGTGTTTAATCTCGTGTTGACCAGAGGCAAAGCCAACGTTAACAGCAGTAACGCCTAGCAGCGCGTCTAATTGTTTTATATTATACCAAGCTCGTTCACCCGCGGCTTTAACTCTACTAAATGGATATGTCAGCGGTGTGATAGCTATAGAATCACCATCAGCGTCAACAGCTCCAGTTATAAGATCTAAGGTTATACCGTTAAAACTACCCTTGTCAAACATTAACTGAGTGTGGGTATTAAGATCAACTGTGCCTTTTTTAAATTCGTCAATATTTATTTTTCTCGGATTATTAACGTTATCAGTCCAAAGCAATAAATTATCTATCACACTTATACCTGTTATTATTTGCCCGGTAAATTTTAAAACAGCTTTAGAAGTACCAACATATTTGTCAACTATAATAGGTGTAAACCAAAGTTTTGGAGCGTTTAGGTCTTTTGAAACATCGTATAAATCTACGTTAAATTCTATAACAGCATCTGTATCATAGCTAGATACAAACCAATATATCTTGTTTGTTTTTTCATCGGCAAAACTACCAACACAAGTAAACCCGCCTGGTATTATATCTTCTATCCTATGGTTACCTAATATGTTTTTAACAACACCAACGTTAGATCCTTCTGAAGTTGAAACCTCTATGTTTAGTGCGTCTCTATATTCTCCATTAGGCACTAACCTTTCATCAAAGTCTTTGTTCATCTTACCTTTTAGAAAACTATTTTTAATCTCCGGCATATACTAGTGTTTTATTTGTTTCGATTTACCTCTTAAAATTTGAGTAAGTTCTTCTAGTTTTATATTTGATAATCTTAGTTTTGCTTTTCTCACTGCTGCAAACTTTTCTTTTGTTAATCTACGAACTAACCCCTGCCCATAAGAAGAGGTTGATAAAATTGCGTATGCTATACACTTGTACATTGCATCTTCAGCAAATTTATGAACTTGCATCTCCGCGTCGGTTCCAAGACTATCACTTATATAATCTAAGATCACAGTTTTTCCAGAAATATTAGAGCTAAAATTAATTTTTCCTAGTCTATTATCTATATAAAAAGATCCATTGGCTTGAGCGTGTTGAGGGTCTAACCCATATCTTTCCCCACTCGCTGGCCAATAAGTATCGTCTTGGTAATCGTCTTGATTTTCAGATGGAGTATTGCTTTTGTAGTTGTTCCAAGTTGATGAATTTCCATCAAAGTTTTCATTTGATAACGCCTGCATGTTACCAGGCGTTATAATAGAAACTTGGTCTACAGTATTTTTTTGATGGGTATTATAAGTTGAGGATGTTGGGGATATTGGGCCTACTCCAGGGCCCGCGGTGTCAGCAACTAAAGATCCTTGAGCTCCAGTGGCAACAGCCGTGACTGCGTCTGATGTAAAGGGGGAAGTGCTTGTTATCCAAACCCAAACCGCGTCGTGATTTGACACGTCAATATCTAATAGTTCTTTCTCGCTACTAGTACCATCATTCCACTCCACGTAACCTAAATCCATTAGAGTTGGATCGTAATTAGGTGAAGGGTTTATAGGGTGAAAAGAATTTGTGAAATTTGCGGTTAAACCGTTCCACCCAACAGCTGGATCAGTTGTAGTGATACCAACTCTTACGATACCATAATCACATATTAAAGTAGTGCTATCTAAAATTTGCGCTGCAGATGTTGCTGATGCTCTTAACTCTAAAGTTTCATCTAACGAAGTATCCACGCGTTGCCAAGCGCCGTAAGACTTACTACCACCTAGCACATTAGCTCTATTCCAAAGAAGACCAAATTCTAATTCTCCATCATTTAATCCAACAGTATCAGGAATATAAGTAAAATAATTTTTAGTATTTTTTGGGGCGTTTAAATAAATACCACTCCACGCATGTGAATTTGCGGGAGAAGTAAAATACCAAGTATTAGCTAGTGGATTACTAAAGTCAAAGTTTGCTAATCTCTCATATTCTTCTCCAAAGAAATAATCTCCATTGTCCTCTTGTTTTATTTGAAAAGGGTTGCTAGTAGAATTCGTTGGGTATAAAGGATGTTTTATACCAGCTGAGTCAACCCAAGATAACTTAGTATAGTTTACGTAATCCTGAGGAAGTACCATTGTTAATGATGGTGGTAGCACTATTTCTTGAGCTTTTACAGATTTAAATGTATCAAAGGATAATTCTTGTAAAGCTCTCATAGCGTGAAAAGCAATGTCAGCTCTTTTTATTTTTGGTATTATCTTGTTCTCTCCAACATAAGCAATTTCAAATTGAGTTATAATATCATCTAACGACGTAAATTGATAACCTCCAAAATCATCACCATTATAATATGTATTTTGCGTATCTTTTATTAATCCCATTTATTATCTTTTTTCTTGTTGTATTCCTTTCATTTCTTCTTGTGCCGCTACTCCAGTTAATTGAAAGTCTTTAATTGATATTCCAGCTAATTGTAATATTTTTAACACCAAATTATTCTCTTCAGAAGAGTGTAATTCAAAATCTTGGTGATCAGTTGCCGATGGATTGTACAAGGCATTTTTACTTCCACTTATTAAGTATGTCCAATTAGGTTTTTTAGGTTTTCTTGTATAGCTAACGCTAGCACTTTGAGGGGTAGGATATATTTTAATTACAACAGGGGTGTTTGTGGTAGAAAACTTAGAATATATAGGTCGTGATTCTGTCCACATTCCTAATGGTGAGTTTTCGTATTTACTTATTTTATTCAATTGTACTTGCTCGGCGATCCTAGTTGGTTTACCTGAGTATGTAGCTTGCACAACGCCTAGTCTATATAGATCTGAAAGACTGGTGCTAAGATGTATTTCATCCCCTGCTTGAGTACCAACAGCTTCGTTGTTTATTTCAAACATACTAATTTTTTCTTCAAGGTTAGTAACCATATCAGCATAATCTAATTCGTTACCAGGTGCTCTTTGTCTTTGATT
>TARA_R110002012_G_scaffold302549_1_pt1 | contig 20666 bp, 20 predicted proteins | sample TARA_R110002012 | Tara Oceans TARA_R110002012 (sample SAMEA4396515) | marine metagenome | biome: Westerlies Biome; feature: [DCM] deep chlorophyll maximum layer (ENVO:01000326); material: water (ENVO:00002006), including particulate matter (ENVO:01000060) such as... | depth 40 m | reverse complement strand
CGGGGTTTTCCTCCATCGCACCGCCAGGCGGTTGCGCGGGTTCAGTGACGAAAATTCGGACCTAGCAGGCGCGGCCTTCAGCACAGTTCTCGACGGCCTGACCGGCAGCCTGGGCATCCGCGCCGACTCCGGCGATCGTATTACATGCCGCCGTGGTGAGGGCGGCGGCGGCGGCGAACAGAACGAATAATTTGCGCATTAGAAAACTCCTGACGACCGGTTGGTGTCTTGCAGGAGGATCAACGTCGCACAAATCTTGCGGTTCCCAGATCCGTGGGGTCGATCGGTGTCACCGCCTCCGGCGTGGCGAAGGTCATGCGGGCGATGGAGCCGCCTTCCGGTGACGCAACGATCTCGGTCGTGCCGCGCAGCTGTTTGGCAAAGGCGGTCATCAGGGTACGGCCGACACCGGCCTGGCGCGAGTCGTCCACGCCCACGCCGTCATCCTCGACCTCCAGCACGCTGGTTTCGCCCTCGACCCGGAAGCGGACCTTGAGATCGCCGCCGCGATCACCAAAGGCGTGCTTCTGGGCATTGGTCACGGCCTCGACCAACCACAGCGCCAGCGGGGCCAATTTGTCGGGATCGACGACCAGGGAATCCGCCTCGATGGAACTGGTCACCACATGGCCCCGGCCCGCCTCTCCGGAGACCAGCTGGCCGACCAGTTCGGTCAGGAAGATGCGGGCGTCGGCGTAGCGGAGATCGTCGCTCTGGTAGAGGGTTCGGTAGATCAGGGCCAGGGCGGCGATGCGTCTGCGTGTGTCGCCGACCGCCGCCCGGGCCGGGGCATCTGTCAGGGCCCGCTGCTGCATCGACAGCAGCGACGAGATGATCTGCAGATTGTTCTTCACCCGGTGATGGATCTCGCGCATCAGCGCGTCCTTCTCCGTCAGGGAGTCCATCAGGGCCTTGTCCCGGGTGGTGATGGTCTCGGCCAGGGTGTCCAGCGTTGTGGCCAGAATGCGGATTTCGGAGGGGGCGTTCATGGCCTGCAACGGACGCACCGAGAACCGGCCCCGGGCATAGATCGCCGCCACGCGTTCAAGGTAGTCCAGCCAGCGGATGACGATCCGCTCGGATACCAGCATGACGGCGGCGAAGGCCGTCAGCCATGCGGCCAGCGGCAGCAGCAGGATACCGACAGGGTTGAGCCGGGCCCAGGACAACAGGCCCGGCGCGGGGGCTGACAGCAGGACATAGACATCGCGACCGGCCAGGGCGGCCCCGGCATAGGCGCGTGGTTGGCCCAGCCGGTCTTTCGCCTCGAACATGGCCGCATCCCCGTTACGGGTGCGCAGCACCCAGTCCCGCAGGGTCATACCGCCGCCCAGTTTGAAGGCCTCGAGGTCGGTCGCGGTCAGAATCCGGCCCCGGCCGTCGGTCAGGGCCGCTTCCGACCCCTCGGGCAGGGCCGGGTCCGCCGTGTCGGGCCGCAGGCTCGACAGCGGAATCAGGGCCAGCATGGCTCCGTCGAACGTGCCCAACGGCCGCTCCAGGCGGATGGCGACGATCAGGCCCGGTTCGGAGGCGGGTGTTGCCGGGGTCTGCGCCAGGGTCATGGCCTCGCCGGCGCGTAGCCGGCGGTACCAGTCGCTGGCACGGATATCGGTCAGCCAGGGGGGCGGTTCGGCCAGGCTGCTGGACGCGCAGACGGGCTGTCCGGTGGCGCTGATCCGCACCAGGCCGGTCAGGTTGTCGAGGCGTTCTACGACCGAGGTCAGTCGGGGTTCGCAGAAAAATTGCAGCCCTTCGGGTCTCAGGGTCTGGAGCAGCACGGCGGTGCTGTCGAGCAATGACTTGGCCCCGGTAGCGCTGCGCTGGGCTGCCAATTGCAGGTCGGACCGACGGTCCTCGGCCTGGGTACGGAAGTCGGACTGGGTCTGGATCGCGCCGAGGATAACGATCGGCAGCAGAGCCACCGACATCGCCAGACCCAGGCGAAAACGGATCCCTTCAAAGCGCCGGAGACGTCCCCCCCTGCCGAGCGTTCGTCCCAGCCGTACCATCCGCTAGGTCTGCCGGACGCCGCTCAAACGATCGGCATCGGCCAGGATCGAGCGCATGGCGTCTCCGGCGGCTCTGCCGTCACGAGCGTAGCCCCCCCGTTCCAGGGTGGCCAGCAGCGCCTTGCGGGCCCGGCTGACGCGGCTTTTAACGGTTCCGACCGCACACTGGCAGATCGCCGCAGCCTCTTCATAGGCAAAGCCACCGGCCCCGACGAGGACCAGCGCCTCGCGCTGTTCTTCAGGCAGGGTGGCAAGCGCCAGCCGCAATTCGTCCAGCGCCACCGGCGCTTCAGGATCATCGACCGCGACCAGGGTGCGCTCGGCGGCCTCCTGGTCAAGTTGCGACTGTCGCCAGGACCGCCGTTTTTCGGAATAGAACTGGTTGCGCAGGATCATGAAGGTCCAGGCCTTCATATTGGTGCCGAGCTGATAGCTGGCGCGCGCGTCCCAGGCCTTCATCATCGCGTCCTGGGCCAGGTCGTCAGCGGCGGTCGGATCGCCGGCGAGGGTGCGGGCGAAGGCGCGCAGATGCGGAATCAGTGACACCAGCTCTCGCTTGAACGCATTGTCGTCGGCGGAGTCAGGTTTTGGTGGCGCGGACATGGACCCGGACCCGCTCATTCGTCGCCCCCGTCCGGCGCGTCCTGGTCGGCGCGACGGAGGATGGCCAGAAATTCGTCCGGAACAGGCTCGTTCACCACCTCGTCAAACATGTGTCGCAGTTTGACCCCGATCGCTTGCTGCCGGAGGCGTGATTCTTCCAGCCCCGCCTCTCCTGGAGGAAAAGGAGGCTTGCGGCGGGGGGAGTTCGGGGTTTCATTCATAAAAATACGTCACCGCCCAGGCGAGATTGGGTGTCAGGATGCTGATAACGCCATGCGCCCCAGTGAGTTCCTATGTTGTGGGCGATGAATGCTCAAGCTTTGTCGTGGGGTGGGAACCGTCCCGTGCCTGAAGCGTTTTGAACAACTGCCGAGCTTCCGGGATCCGGAATGCCAAACTGTCGGGGATTTTGAATGAGCCTGTTGGCCAGACTGGCACCGCATCTGCCTTATGTGCGTCGTTACGCACGCGCCCTCACCGGGGATCAATCCACCGGCGACAACTATGTGCGCGTCGCCCTGGAGGCCCTGGCCGCCGGCGAACGCCAGTTGCCTGCGGAGATGACTCCCAGGGTCGCCCTGTATCATGTGTTTCACGCCATCTGGTCCTCCACCGGCGCGCAGCTGGAGACCCCTGACAGCGCGGAGCCGGGAGACGAGGCGTCCCGCCGGCTGATGCGTATCGCACCGCGGTCGCGTCAGGCTTTCCTGCTGACCGCGCTCGAGGGCTTTACTCCGTCCGAGGCCGCCCAGGTGCTGGGCACCAATGCCCATGAGGTCGAGAGCCTGATCGGTGACGCCCAGAACGACATCGACGCCGAGCTGGCCACCGATGTCCTCATCATCGAGGACGAGGCCATTATTTCAGCGGACATCGAGAGTCTGGTCACGGAACTCGGTCACCGGGTTACCGGCATCGCCACCACCCATGACGAGGCGGTGGACGCTGTGGCCCGTCAGCGGCCGGGACTGGTGCTGGCCGATATTCAGCTCGCCGACGGCTCGTCGGGCATCGACGCGGTCAAGGACATTCTCAAGCGCATCGACGTGCCTGTGATCTTCATTACGGCCTTCCCGGAACGGCTGCTGACCGGTGAACGGCCCGAGCCCACCTTCCTGATCACCAAGCCGTTCCAGCCGGAGACGGTGAAGGCGGCGATCAGCCAGGCCCTGTTCTTCCATCCGTCACGCGATCGGGTCGCCGCCTGACCGGAGTCCCCGCCCCGGCTCCGGGGCGAATCGTCGCAGGACGATCTCAGGAACCTTCCTCCGGTCGTCCCGTTACGAAAATGCGGAGGCGGCAACGTCCCCCCCGACCTGAGGCTGATGCAAATCCGCCGGTCGCCTCCGCGCCTCCTGTCAGAATGATGACATTGGGCGAATCCGAAAGGGTTCGCCCTTTTTCCTGACCTCAGGCCGGTTCAACCCGACGTGAAAATGGTCTGGCGGCACGGTCCCCCTCGACACAGGCGGTCGCATCGCCACAATACAAGATTCGAGCAAGGGTGCCTCAGGGGCGATCCGGGAGAACTGTTATGACGCCGGTGAACCGTCAATGGGTATTGCGCCAGCGGCCCAGTGGGCTGATCCAGCCGGGTGACCTCGAGCTGGTGGAGGGACCCATTCCCGGACTCAGCGAGAATGAGGTTCTGGTCCGTACCATCTACCTGTCGCTGGACCCGACCAACCGCACCTGGATGAATGACGCCGAGGGCTATCTGCCGCCGGTGGGCCTGGGCGAGGTGATGCGGGGCCTGACCCTCGGTGTTGTCGAACAGAGTCGCTCGAACCGGTTTCGTCTCGGCGATATCGTCACCCCCGTCTCGGGCGGCTGGGCCGACTATGCCGCGGTGCATGAACAGGGTCTGCGTCAGGTGCACCGCGCCGCCGGCCTGCCCCTGACCGCCAATCTGTCGGTCATCGGCATGACCGGCATGACCGCCTATTTCGGTGTGACCGATGTGCTCAAGGTCCAGGCCGGCGAGACCCTCGTCATTTCGGCGGCGGCCGGTGCGGTCGGGTCGATCGCCGGGCAGATCGCCAAACAGCGCGGGGCCCGGGTCATCGGTATCGCCGGCGGCCCGGACAAATGCCGCTGGCTGACCGGGGAGCTCGGTTTCGACGCGGCCATCGACTACAAGAACGAGGATGTGGGCGAGGCGCTGGACCGTCACGCGCCGGACGGCATCGATCTCAATTTCGAGAATGTCGGCGGCGACATCATGGTCGCGGTCTGGAACCGGCTGAAGCCTCATGCCCGGATGGCCGTCTGCGGCCTGATTTCCGCCTATAACGCCACCCGGCCGCCGCCCTCGCCGAATTTCTCGCGCATCATCACCCACCGGCTGAATGTGCAGGGGTTCCTGGTGCTGGACTATGTGCCGCGCGCCCGTGAAATGGTCGAGGAGATGGGCCCCTGGCTGCTCGACGGGACGATCAAGTGGAAGGTCCATGTGGATGACGGTCTGGAAGGGGCGCTCGATTCCCTGAACCGCCTGTTCACCGGCGATCATGACGGCAAGTTGCTGGTGCGGGTCTCCGAAGAGCCGGCCAGCTGACGGGAGGGCGACCGATGAGCGATCCGCTGCACGTCCATTTCGAGGATATCGACGTCGGCGAGGTCGTGTCGCTCGGAGCCTGCGCCGTGGACGAGGCGGCGCTCGATCTCTTTGTCGACCGGTTCGCGCCGGGATGGGACGTCGCCTATGGCGCACCTGACGCCATGATCTATGCGTTGTGGAGTCGACTCGCGGCCGAGAAGTCGGCGGGCTGGGCCCAGAGCAAGGTTCTGGCCGTCGACGGGCTGAGGTTCATGCGCAATCCGCCACCGGGTGAACTGATGCGCGGCCGAATGACGGTGATGGGCAAGGACCCGGTCGGAGACGGCAAGGGCATCGTCATCGCCCAGCACGATCTGCTCGACGAGGCCGGGCGACTGGTCTTCTCCTGCCTGACCCGGGCCCTGTTCGCCCGCCGCTGACGGCCGGAGGGGTCAACGAAAACACCCCGCCCGGCGAACCGGAACGGGGTGTTCTGTCGATCAGGGGCCGACCCGCGCAGACTGCGGCCGGCCCGTTCGTCTTCAGGCGTTGGCGGCAACCGGCGTGGCGGCGGCGCGCTGGAAGGCCATGGCGATCAGTCGGTCCCAGCCCAGCAGCGAGACCAGGTGGGCGTAGATCTGACCCAGTGCGCCATTGTCGCGCAGTTCGGCCAGCTTCTTGGCCGACAGGCCTTTCAGCTTCTCTTCGGACACGGCGAAATACTCGGCCAGCTTCTGCGGTTCGCCGGCCGAGCCGTCCGCATTGCGGGGCGTGAACACGGCGTCGCGCGTTTCCAGCAGATCGAGCTCCTGCAACAGGGCCATGAAGGTCTCGGTGCGCATCCGCTCCTGTTCGAAATTGTTGCAGAATTCCATCGCCTGCTTGGTGTAGGCGCTCGGCTCCTGACCATCGAACAGCGGCACCTCGCCGCCTTCGGCGACAAATGACGCACTGCGGTCGATGCACAGGATCATGCGCTTCTGGGCATCGTCATTGGCGAACACGAACGGATAGCGACGGACATAGGCCGGCACATAGGCTTCGGCGCGGAATTCGCCGTTGGCCTCGATGAACAGGTTTTCCGCAGGGCGCAGGCCCATGACGGCGACCGGCTGGCGCGTTTCGCCGACGAAGATCACCGGATAGGTCAGCGCCGCCGGTGCGAACTCGGTCACGGTCAGCGGAACGACATGGCTCTTGCCCACGAAGGCATAGGGCTGGGAGATGGGATTGACGCCCAGCTTGCCGTGGGCCTCGACCGACAGCGGCTCGGGCTTGTCATAGAACAGTACGTTGCCGGCGAGTCCGCCGGATTCATTTGAGGTGGTGTCAGTCATGGACGCGATGAGGCCCCGGAATGGAAGGAAGGCGGGGTTCTAGCCCAGACCTGTGCGGGCGGCAAACCGCGTCTCCCACACGGTGATCCGTGCACCCGTAAAGGGAGATCGGGGACCGGCCCCCGGCGGCCGGATACGGCTCCCCTTCTGGACCCCGCCTAGAAGCGGTAGGTCATGCCGACCCGGATATTGCGGCCGGGCAGGGGGGCGATGTCTTTCAGGAACGAGGCATGTTCACGGGCCTCGGTGTTGGTGAGATTGTGCACCTCGCCGAAGACGGTGACGTTGCGGTCAGCAAAGGGCCGGATCGCCCCGGTCAGATTGACCAGTGTGTAGCGGTCGGTCGGCAGTTCGAAGTCCGAGACGCGGTCCTGTGCGCCGACATGACGGACCTCCAGTCCCGCATCGAACAGGCGCGAGGCCCATTCCAGTCGGGTTGTGGCCGACCACGGCGGGATGCGGGCGGCGGGGCCGAAATCGGTCTGGGCCCGCACCATGTCCGCCGCGCCGACCAGGGTCAGGGTCCGGTCGCCGTCGGCCCAGAGATCATAGCTGACCTCGCCCTCGAAGCCCCGGAAATCAGCACCGGTCTGGACATAGGCGAATATGGGTAGCCCGGACGTGACATCGTCGGTGCCGGTCGGCTGCAGGTCGATGAAACCATCGTAGCGGGCCCTGTAGACATGCAGGTCGGCGGTGACCGGTCCGGAGGTGAAATGGACCGTGCCCTCGATCGAGGTGGCGAACTCGCTGTCAAAGGTCGGGTCGCCGCGCTCATAGGCTCCGGTGGCGACATGCGCGCCGTCGGCGAACAACTCCACCTCACTGGGCGCGCGGGCGTTACGGGCGATGGTCAGGCCCAGAAACAGGGGTTTCGACGGTCGCAGGAACAGGCCCGCCGACGCCGAGACATTGTCGAAGGCGCGGCTGATCGTGGGGCTGTCCACCGTATGGCGGTCGAGGCGGATGCCGCCCTCGACGCCGAAGGTCTCGCGGTCGAGGCGCTGCACCGTATAGAGGCCGTGCTCGCGCGTGGTCGTGCGGGGCACATAGGCCTCATTGCCGGTGGCGTCGAAATCGCGGTCCAGTAACTGACCCCCGATCACCCCCTGCCAGCCGTTGCGCGGTCGCTGGATCAGCTCCAGCCGGCCTTCGTAGCCGTTGGAATAGAAGATGGTCCCCGCGTCCGGACCTTCGAATTCCGTGTGGGTATAGTCGGCGTAGGCGGCCCCCATCCGGACCTTGTCGAACCAGGGCCCGGCCAGGTTGTGCTCACCGCGCAGGTCGTAACGGGTCTGCGCCAGCTGGATGGTCACATCGGGTTCGGCGACGGTGCCGTAGGTCGAGCTGGTGGTCTTCACCGAGCCGCCGAAATAGCCGGCGTCGCCGACCCAGGACAGACCCGCCCCGGCCTGTTCGATCTCGGAGGCGCTGTTGAAGACGGTCGACGGGCCGGTGCGCGGCACGGCCAGGGTGTCGGCCAGCCGCTGCGACATTGCCGGACCCGGAATCGTATAGTCGTCGCTCTGGTGCCGGTAACCGTCGACGGTGAAAACCAGCGGGCCGATATTGGTTTTCAGGCTGGCCCCGCCACCGCGTCCGTCGTCGACGCTGGAATACTGGGTCGACAGATGGCCGTCGAGGCCGTCCTCGGCCCGGGTCGTGGGCACGCGTTCATCGATGATGTTGACGACCCCGCCGATGGCTGAACCGCCGAATACCAGCGTCGAGGGGCCGCGCACGATCTCGATACGGCTGGCCTCGGCCGGGTCGACCGCGACCTGATGGTCCGGCGACACGGAGCTGGCGTCGATCAGACCGAGACCGTTGGTCAACACCTGCACCCGCGGACCCGCCAGGCCCCGGATCACCGGTCGGCTGGCTCCCGGCGCAAAGCCGGAGCTGCGCACGCCCGGCAGACCGTTGACCAGATCGCCCAGGGTCGCCGCCGGGGCCACGGCCAGCTTCTCCTCGCCCAACACCTCGACCGCCAGCAGGCTGGCGCGGTCGGAGACGCCGAACGGGGTACCGGTGACGATCACGTCCTCAAGGGTGACCGGCGCGGGCTGGGGCGGAGTCCGGGCCGGGGTCTGGGCCATGGCGACCCCGCCCAGTGCGGCCCAGCCGACGGCAGTCAGCAACAGGGTTCGGAAATTCAGGGGTTGGCGCATGGACGGCTCACGATCAACGGGGACCCTTCTGTTATGAGATAACATCACGGCAGGTCAAGCGCCGGCGGTTGCGGGACCGGGCACGACCGACTAGCTGTGGCACATGGGTGACGCCTGCCATCATGACCATGCGACACACGGGCGGAGCGCTGCGGCCGTCCGCACCGCCGTGACCACGGCCGAGGCCCGCTGCCGGACCGACGGTGAGCGGATGACGCCCCCTCGCCGGCGCGTGCTGGAATTGTTGCTGGCCGCCGGGGAGCCGATGAAGGCCTATGACCTGATCGCCGGTTTCGGTGAGGACGGTCAGCCGGCCAAGCCCCCGACCGTCTACCGGGCGCTCGAGTTTCTCGAACGCCGGGGACTGGCCCACCGCATCGCTTCGATCAGCGCCTATGTTGCCTGCAGCGGCGGTGACAAGGCCCATGCCGCGGCCTTTCTGATCTGTGACTGCTGCGGGGCCACCCGGGAGGTCACACCCGGCGCGGCCGACGGTCTGGCGCGGGCCGCCGCGGACGCCGGCTATGCCATCGAGCGCACCACCATCGAGGCACACGGGCTTTGCCCCGCCTGCCGGGACGCCGGTAAGATTGCTCCCGGGTGAGCTGGCGCAAGGCCCGGCGAGACCCTAATTAACGCCCATGGATGCCATCCGGCTCTCCCCGCCCCGTCGTCTGACCGTGCCGATCGCCAATCGCTGGGGCGAGGGGCAGATGGCCGTGCTCGATTTCGGCGATCCCAAGCGGCCGGTGGATATGGTTTTCGTCCATGCCAACGGCTTCAACGCCATGACCTATCGCGCCCTGCTGGCTCCGTTGTCCGGGTCCCTGCGGATCTGGGTGCCGGACCTGCGCGGACATGGCGCGACCACCCTGCCGGCTGATCCCCTGGGGCGCCGGGGCTGGGCCGATCATCGCGATGACCTGATCGCCCTGCTTGATGCCATCGACGGACCGCCGGTGGTGTTGTCCGGCCATTCGATGGGCGCGACCAGCGCCCTGCTCGCCGCCGCGGAACGCCCCGGGCGTGTATCGAAACTCGTCCTGTTCGATCCTGTGATCTGGAGTCGCTGGGCTGTGGCCGCCTTCCACCTGCCCCTGCTGAACCGGCTCGCCGCGCGTATCCCCATGGTCAGGAATGCGCTGAAACGCCGCGCCGTCTTCGACAGTCGCGAACAGGCCATGGCCGCCTACAGTGGTCGCGGAGCTTTCCGGGGCTGGCCCGAAATGATGCTGGCCGACTATCTGGCCGACGGCCTGGTGGAGTCGGACGACGGCTTCACCCTGACCTGCGCACCGGACTGGGAGGCGTCCAACTACGGGGCCCAGGGCCATGACCCGTGGCAGGCGATGAAACGGCTCGATTGCCCGGCCCTGATCCTCAGGGCCGGGAGCGGATCGACCTGCCATCTGACCGAAAAACCACGCGGATTGCCGCAGGTCACGGTCGGAATCGTGGACGGCGGCACCCATTTTTTCCCCATGCTGCGGGCCGACATCGCTCGCGACGCCCTGTTCGAGGCGGCCGTCTAGAGCGAAATTGACCCGGACACGATCGCGTTCGGGTCCGGGTTTCGCTCCGGATTTATGCCGATGCCGATCAGGCTCTAGGCTGGCGTCCGCCGCCGCCGGGCGCTAAACCGCGCCTCAATCGAGCTCGCAACGCCTTCAGGGAAACGCTTCACCATGCGCGACATCAACCATTTCATCGACGGTGCGTCCTTCACGGGGGCCTCGGGTCGCTTCGGCGATGTGTTCAATCCGAACACCGGTGAGGTTCAGGCCCGGGTGCAGCTGGCCACCGTCGCCGAGATGGACAAGGCGGTTCAGGCCGCCCAGACGGCCTTCGAGGGCTGGTCCTCGACCAACCCCCAGCGCCGCGCCCGGGTGATGTTCGAGTTCAAACGTCTGGTCGAGGCCAATATGCAGGAGCTGGCCGAGATGCTCTCGGCCGAGCATGGCAAGGTCGTCGCCGACTCCAAGGGAGACGTGCAGCGCGGTCTCGAGGTTATCGAGTTCGCTTGCGGCATCCCGCATGTGCTGAAGGGCGAATACACCCACGGGGCCGGCCCCGGCATCGACGTCTATTCGATGCGCCAGCCGCTCGGCGTGGTCGCCGGCATCACCCCGTTCAACTTCCCGGCCATGATCCCGATGTGGATGTTCGGCGTGGCCATCGCTGTCGGCAACACCTTCATCCTCAAGCCCAGCGAGCGGGACCCGTCCGTACCGCTGCGTCTGGCCGAACTGATGATGGAGGCCGGCGCTCCCAAGGGTGTGCTGAACGTCGTCCATGGCGACAAGGTCGCGGTCGACGCCATCCTGACCCATCCGCTGGTTCATGCCGTCAGCTTCGTCGGTTCGTCCGACATCGCCCACTATGTCTACCAGACCGGGGCCGCCAACCATAAGCGGGTCCAGGCCATGGGCGGGGCCAAGAACCACGGCATCGTCCTGCCCGACGCCGACATGGATCAGGTCATCAAGGACCTGTCCGGCGCCGCCTTCGGCTCGGCCGGCGAACGCTGCATGGCCCTGCCGGTGGTGGTGCCGGTCGGCAAGAAGACCGCCGACGAACTGCGTGAGCGGATGGTCGCCGAAATCCCGACCATGCGCGTCGGCGTCTCCACCGACGACGGGGCCCACTACGGCCCGGTGGTCTCGGCCCAGCATCGCGACCGCATCGCCAACTGGATCGCCACCGGCGTCAAGGAAGGGGCCGAACTGGTCGTCGACGGTCGTGACTTCAGCCTGCAGGGCCACGAGAAGGGCTTCTTCATCGGCCCGTCGCTATTCGACCACGTCACGCCCGACATGAGCGCCTATCAGGAAGAGATCTTCGGCCCGGTGCTGCAGATCGTCCGCGCTGCCAGCTTCGAGGAGGCGCTGAGCCTGCCGTCGAAGCACCAGTACGGCAATGGCGTCGCCATCTTCACCCAGAACGGCCGCGCCGCCCGCGACTTCGCCAGCCGGGTCAATGTCGGCATGGTCGGTATCAATGTGCCGATCCCGGTGCCGGTCGCCTATCACACCTTCGGTGGCTGGAAGCGCTCGGCCTTCGGCGACACCAACCAGCACGGGGTCGAAGGGGTGAAATTCTGGACCAAGGTCAAGACCATCACCGCCCGCTGGCCCGACAGCGAGCTGGAGCACACCGACTCCAGCTTCGTCATCCCGACCATGGGGTGAGGGTCTGAACCCGGGGGGATCACCCCCCGGGGTTCGGCGGCGGCTCATTCGGTGGTAGAGCTTGGCCGGACTGAACCGTGAAGCTGGAGTGCTCCTCGTATGCGTCGTTTTTTCATCTGGTCGGCCCTGGCGGCCCTGATCGGCCTGATCCTCGCCGGCGGTGGCTATTGGGCCTACTGGAACTACTACGCCCGCTTCCAGCCGGTGGTGATCACCACCCGCCAGGCCGAGATCCAGCGCCTGCTGGATGAGGCCTCATGGGTGTCCGACGGCAGCGGCGGCGAGCCGCTCTACATCATCGGCTATCGCGCCTCGGCGGCGATGCAGCGCTATGAGCACGAAGAAGCGCCCAAGCTGCGCGCCGCGGGTGTCGAGGTTCGTTCCATCGTCTTTGCCCGGCCGGATCTCGAGGGGCTGGCCCAGTCCACCGCCAGCGAACGCGCCACCGTGGCCGAGCTGTGGCTGACCCGGGACTGGACCTTGTACCAGCGCTGGACCGCGACCCCCGCCGATGCCTGGAGCGCGGCCGGTATTCCCGTCGCGGACGGCAACCTGGCCCGCGCGGCCGTGGTCGAGGCCGGACGGGCCTTCGCCACCCATCTGTCGGCAGCCCTCAGATCGTCGGGCCTGAAGACCCGCTATCCGCTGGTCGTCTGGCGTGATCGCGAGGGCTTCATGAAGGCCTGTGCCTGCGATGACGCCCGGTCCTGGGCCTTCATTCGCGACGATCTCGATGCGCCGGACCGGGTGACCCTGGCGGCTCCGACAGCAGACGGCGGGGCGGTGCCCCCCGAAGCAGGTGACGGCGCGGCCCAGAGCCTGCCCTATCCGGCCCTGCCGCCGCTGCCGACCGATACACCCCCCGCTGATGCCGCGAACCCGGCTGGGACGCCGCCCCGGCCGGCGACCCGCACGACGCCGCGTCCTCCGCCCAAGGCGAAGCAGCAGGAAGACGCCACCTTCTTCTGACGGGGGCGGTCGGCCCGAAAAGGGTCGCCAGCGGTTTCAGAGCGCCTGTTTGCAGGCCGCGATCAGCCGGTCGACGTCTTCGGCATCCTGATAGAGGCCGAAGCCGAAGCGGATGGTGTCGTCGCGCACATCGGTGATGACATTGGCCGCCACCAGCCGCGCCCGCCAGGCCTGGGCCTCGGGGTGGCGGAAGGCCAGGAAGCGGGCCCGGCCCGGATCATTGGTCAGCGGATTGATCAGTTCGGCCTGGTCCAGGGGGCCGGCTTCACCGCGCATAACGGCCTGCTGAAACCGCTGCATCAGGTCGCGGGCGTGGTCGGCGATGACGCCGGTGTTCAGTCCGGCTCCGTCCAGCATGCGGCGCACGCCGTTGAACCGGTACAGCGGCGTGGCGTCGAAGGTCGCGCCCCAGAACCGGCCCGCGTCGCTGCGATACTGCACACCTTCGGGCGGTCCCATCAGATTGCCGAACTCGGCGAACCAGCCGGTCGCGACCGGTCGTTCGCAGAAGCCGTCCGGCGCATGCAGGATTCCGACCCCCTCGCCGGACATCGCGTATTTGTAGCCGCCGGTGACGTAGAAGACCCTGTCCGCCACCGCCGACAGATCGGTCGGGGTCGCCATGAAGCCGTGATAGCCGTCGACGACGACCCACGGTCCCGCCGGGTCGGCCAGGGCCGCCAGCCCGGCGATCCCGCCGAACACCTGTCCGGTCTTGAAGAAGATCTGGCTGATCACGATCAGGTCGAACTGCCCGGTCCGCGCCGTCTCGAGGAAGCGCGCGTCGAAGGTGTCGAACGGGGCCAGCGGCACCCGCGTCACGACGGCGTCTCCGGCCTCTTCCCAGCGCTCGGCCTGACGTCGCAATGAATGGAATTCGCCGTCCGTCGACAGGATGCGGGCGGGCTTGCGCGCCAGACCGGAGAAGATGCGCAGCAGGAAGTCGTGGGTATTGGGCGCGAACACCACCGTGTCGGGCGACGGCAGGTTCAGCTCGGCGGCCACATGCCGCTGGGCCTCGGGCACGACCTTTTCGAAGATCGGGTCCCATTTGCGGTCGGCGAACCGGTTCGCCTCGATCCAGGCCTGGACATGGCCGTCGAACGAGGCGTCGGGCCACAGATGGTGGCTGTGGGCGGCGAAATGCAGCCGCTCCGGGTCAAGGGCAAGGGCGCGTGAGAACAGGGGCTTGTGGCTCAAGGTCGTCTCCCGCGACGGCTGGGGTCGTCGGATGCCCTAGATAAGGGCTCCGTGGCAGTGTTTGAATTTGCGACCCGAGCCGCAGGGGCAGTCGGCATTGCGGCTGGTGCGTTCCCATCCGGCGGGCAGCATCTCGACCGGCATCCGCGACCGGTCGTCGCCGTCCAGCCGGCCTTCCGGCAGCTGGGCGTTGGGGTTGCCCATCTCGTTCTCGCCGGTACCGGGGTTCAGGTGGATTTCCTGGAATTCCGGCATTTCCATTTCCGGCGGCCGTTCGAAGCGGAACTCGACCGTCATCAGCCAGCGCGTCACATTGTGGCGCAGGTCGGTCAGCAGGGTCTCGAACAGGTTGAAGGCCTCGGTCTTGTACTCATTCAGCGGATCGCGCTGGCCGTAGCCGCGCAGGCCGATGATGCCGCGCAGATGGTCCAGATGGACCAGGTGCTCGCGCCACGACATGTCGATCATCTGCATCAGGAACTGCTTCTCCAGTCCCCGGGTCTGGTCGGCCCCGATCTGCTCCAGCCGCTCGGCGGCACGGGCTTCGGCGGCGGCCTGCAGGCGCTCCTCGAACTCCTCGTTGGAAACGCCTTCCTCGGCGGCCCAGTCGTGCAGCGGCAGTTCGAGACCGAGGGTCGAGCGGACCTTCTCGTCGAGGCTGTCGATATCCCATTGTTCGGCATAGGCCTTGGGCGGCAGGTAACGGTCGACCAGATCGGTCACCACATCCTGACGGAATTCGCCGACCAGTTCCGACAGGTCGGTGGAGTCCATGAACTCCTGGCGCTGTTCGAACACTGCCTTGCGCTGGTCGTTGACGACGTCATCGTACTTCAGCAGGTTTTTACGGATGTCGTAGTTGCGGGTCTCGACCCGCTTCTGGGCGGTCTCGACGGCGCGGTTCAGCCACGGGTGGCTGATCGCCTCGCCCTCGGCCACGCCGAAGCTGCGCATGATGGAATCCAGCCGGTCACCGGCGAAGATGCGCAGCAGATCGTCCTCGCAGGACAGGTAGAAACGCGAGGTGCCGGGGTCGCCCTGACGGCCGGTCCGGCCACGCAGCTGATTGTCGATACGGCGGCTCTCGTGGCGCTCGGTGCCCAGAACGAACAGGCCGCCGGCGGCCAGCGCCGTCTGTTTGTGCACGGCGATGTCGGCCTTCAGGCGCGTCTCTTCGGCGGCCTCCGCCTCGGGCGTGATCTCGACGGCCATATTGCGCTGGTCCAGACGCCATTTCTCGAGACGCATCTCGAGGTTGCCGCCCAGCTGGATGTCGGTGCCGCGGCCGGCCATGTTGGTGGCGATGGTCACCGCCCCGGGCAGGCCCGCGTCGGCGACGATAAAGGCTTCCTGTTCGTGCTGGCGGGCGTTCAGCACATTGTGCGGAATGCCCTTGCCGGTGGCGTACTGGATGTCGAAGGCCTCGTCGCCGATCTTGGCGGCTTCCTTTTCGCGCCCGGCGTATTCAGCCTTGGGCGTGCGCGAGATCTCGACCTTGTAATCGTAGGTGTTCAGCATTTCCGAGAGCTGCTCGGACTTCTCGATCGACACCGTGCCGACCAGGATCGGCTGACCCTTCACATGGCATTCGGCGATCTGGTGGGCGATCGCCTGGTTCTTCTCGGCATAGGTCCGGTAGACCTCGTCGTCATGGTCGATGCGCAGGACCGGCCGGTTGGTCGGCACCTCGAGCACGTCCATCTTGTAGATGTCGAGGAATTCCTGGGCCTCGGTCGCGGCCGTGCCGGTCATGCCGGACAGCTTGGTGTAGAGGCGGAAATAGTTCTGGATGGTGACCGAGGCCAGGGTCTGGTTCTCGGGCTGGATCTTGACGTCTTCCTTGGCCTCGATGGCCTGGTGCAGGCCTTCCGACAGCCGGCGTCCGGTCATCATCCGGCCGGTGAATTCGTCGATCAGCACGACCTCGCCGGCCTTGACGATATAGTCCTTGTCCTTCTGGTACAGGGTGTTGGCCCGCAGCGCCTGGTTGATGTGGTGCACCAGGGTGACGTTGGGGGCGTCGTACATGCCGGTGGTGCCTTCGGCGAAATGACCGGCGGCCTCCATGATCTCCTCGATCTTCTCCGAGCCCTCCTCGGTCAGCAGCGCCTGGCGCTGCTTCTCGTCGAGATCGAAGGTGGTCTCGTCCTTGATCAGCTCCTTGATGATGGCGTCGACGATTTTGTAGAGGTCGGACCGGTCCTCGGTCGGCCCCGAGATGATCAGCGGTGTGCGCGCCTCATCGATCAGGATCGAGTCGACCTCGTCGACGATGGCGAAATTATGCGGCCGCTGGACCATTTCGCGCCGGTCGTAGACCAGGTTGTCGCGCAGATAGTCGAAACCGAATTCGTTGTTGGTGCCGTAGGTGATGTCAGCATTATAGGACGACTGCCGCTGGCCCTGGCTCAGGCCGTTGACGATGACCCCGACCTCCATGCCCAGGAAGCGATAGACCCGGCCCATCCATTCGGCGTCGCGCCTGGCCAGATAGTCATTGACGGTGATGACGTGGACGCCCTTGCCCGCGAGCGCATTCAGATAGACGGGGGCGACGGCGACCAGGGTCTTGCCCTCGCCGGTGCGCATCTCGGCGATTCCGCCTTCGTGCAGGATCATGCCGCCGGCCAGCTGGACGTCGTACTGACGCTGGCCCAGGACCCGTTTCGACGCCTCGCGAGAGACAGCGAAGGCCTCGTTCATGATCTTGTCCAGGGTCTCGCCCGCGGCGATCCGGTCGCGGAAGGCCTGGGTCATCATCCGCAGTTCGTCATCGCTGAGGGCGGCGAACTTGTCTTCCAGGGTGTTGATGCGCTGAACGCGCGTCATGAAATCCTTGACCTTGCGGTCGTTGGAAGAGCCGAAAATTTTCTTGGCGAAGCCGAGCATGGGCGATCCGAAGGCGGTCGAGCGTCTGAAGGCTCTGAACAGGACCCGAGAAGGGGCGGCGGTAGGCACCGCGAGAGAGGCCCGATCCGACGGCGACCCCGGCACCCCCGGGGGCACGCGTGAAGTCAGCACAACGGTCGAAAACCCCTCGACTTGGGCGCAGGCGGGACTTAAGCACCGACCTTATCCCTGTCAACGCGAGGGGCTTTAGGCCCATACTGGATTCGCCCCGCAACAGCAGGACGGAGCGGCCCAATGCCCCTTTCGCGAATGTTTATGATCTCCGCCCTGATGGTCACCGCCCTGGCCTTTGCCGGCTGTTCCGGCGGCGGCGGCGAGGAACGTCCGCCCCAGCCCGGTGATCGCGTGGTGGCCCGGGTCCAGGACAGCACCATCTGGGCCTCTGACGTCAAACGCGAGGCCGTGGCCCAGGGGCTGGTGGGTGAGGGCGAGCCGCTCGACGTCACCTCCGGCCTGTTCCGCCGGGTGCTGGACGAGGTCATCGACCAGAAACTTCTGGCCCGCGAGGCCCAGCGTCGGGGACTGCACAATTCTACCCTGGCCCAGCGCCGGCTGGAGGCGACCCGCGAACGCATCCTCGGCGACATGCTGGTCGAGAACGTCGTTAACGGCCAGATTTCCGATCAGAAGGTGCAGGCCCTCTATCAGGAGCAGCTGCGTCTCGCCCGCACCTCGGAAGAAATCCGCGTGCGTCTGATCCTGTCGCGAACCCGCGAGGAAGCGGACGCCGTCATCGGCATTCTGGCCCAGGGCTCCTCCTTCGAGGCTGTGGCCATGGAACGCTCGGCCGATGACGCCACCCGGTTCTCCGGCGGTGACCTCGGCTATTCGACCCTGGATGTCATGCCCCAGGCCTATGCCGATGCGCTCAGGGACAAGCCCGCCGGCTCGACCGTCGGTCCGTTCCAGACCGAGGGCGGCTGGGCCGTGCTGCGGGTCGAGGACCGTCGCAAGGAAAGCCCGCCGACGCTCGATCAGGCCCGCCCCCAGATCGTTCGCTACCTGACCTATGAAGGGGTGCGTCAACTGCTGGAACAACTGCGTGGCAAGGCGAAGGTCGAAAACCTGTTGCCGGCCGACTCGGCCCGCCCGGAAGAAGAGCCGGCCGACGCTGTGACGCCGGCCCCCGTCGCCGCCACGGCCCGGGTTGCGACCAAATCATGAGTCGCGCGCCGAAGACCCCGCGTTCGGGTGCGGGCCAGAAGATCGAAACGGCCATCGAAAAGGCGCTGGACCCGTTCTCGTCCGCGCTGAAGCGCGCCTCCCGCGTTCCGGCCGACGCCGCGCCGGTGGCCCCGGGCAAGCCCGGACTGGCGATTTCGCCCCTGGCCGTGCCGTTCCCGGTCATCCCGCCCATCGGCGGAGTCGAGATCGCCACGGCCCGGGCCGGCTTCTACAAGCATGAGCGCGACGATCTGGTGGTGTTCCGGTTCGCCGGGGGCACCACCTGTGCCGGGGTCTTCACCCGCCACAAGATCGGCTCGGCCCCGGTCGACTGGTGCAAGCGCCAGCTCGGGGCCCAGGGCGGCGGCGAGGATGTGCGCGCCCTGGTGATCAATGCCGGCTGCGCCAATGCCTTCACCGGCAAGGCCGGAGCCGACGCCGCCCGTCGCACCGCCTCGGAGGTCGCCAAACGCTTCGCCTGCCGCCAGAGGGACGTGATGCTGGCCTCGACCGGGGTCATCGGGGTGGTGCTGGACGACCGCAAGATCAATGCCCGGCTGCACCAGATCGAGGAGACGCTCGAGCCCGACGCCTGGGAGCGGGCCGCCCGCGGCATCATGACCACCGACACCTTCCCCAAGGGGTCGTTCGCCGAGTGCGAGATTGAGGGCCACAGGGTGCGGATCGCCGGCATCGCCAAGGGCTCGGGCATGATCGCTCCGGACATGGCCACCATGCTGGGCTTCATTGTCACCGACGCGGCCATCGCCCCGCCGGTACTGCGGGCCCTGCTGGGCCTGCATGTGCGCACCACCTTCAACAGCGTCACCGTCGACGGCGATACCTCGACCAATGACACCTGCCTGCTGTTCGCCACCGGCACCTCGTCCGCGCCGCGCATCGGCCGGGTCGGTGACCGTCGCCTGAAGGGCTTCGGCGCGGCCCTGGACCGGGTCATGCTCGATCTGGCCCACCAGCTGGTGCGTGACGGCGAGGGGGCCTCGAAATTCGTCAAGATCACCGTCGAGGGCGCAGCCTCGCCCGCCTCGGCCCGCAAGCTGGCCAAGTCGATCGCCGACAGCCCCCTGGTCAAGACCGCCATCGCCGGCGAGGACGCCAACTGGGGCCGGGTGGTCATGGCCGTCGGCAAGACCGAGGAGCCGGTCGATCGCGACCATCTGGCCATCCGTTTCGGGCCCCATGTCGCCGCCGTCGACGGAGCCCCGTCGCCCAACTACGACGAGGCGGCGATGAGCGCCTATATGAAGAACGCCGAGATCGACATCACCGTCGAGGTCGGATCCGGCCGCGCCTCGGCCACGGTCTGGACCTGCGATCTGACCAAGGGCTACATCGAGATCAACGGCGATTATCGCAGCTGATTGTGGTAGGGTTGAAGATGAGCGCCAAGCCGAAAGCCTTGAATCGGTATGCCAACGAAGTCTCGCCCTTCGTCAGTGCTGAGCTGAACGCTGATCTCGATAGCGAAACCCCGTCGCCGGATGCGCTGGAATGGCTTGAATCGTCGATGGCGCGCGCGGAAGCCGATCCGCGGCCACGCCTCACCTCTGACGAACTGGGGCAGCGACTCCGGGATCACCATGAGGCCCGTATGAGACGCGACGCCCGGTGACTTTGCGGCTGATATTTCTCCCGACTGCGGAAGAAAACCTTCAAGCCATCTATAATCTGATCGCGGAAGACTCGCCGCGGGCGGGGTTCGCCTTCATTGAGGATATCCGTCGGCAGTGCGAGCCCTTGGCGGATTTTCCCGGCATGGGAAGGTCGAACAACGGTCGCATCTTTCGCATCACCTTCGACCGAAAAGTCCGGGTGATCTACCGGGTCTCATCTTCAGCAGTGATTGTGGGCCGTATCCAGTATCTGGGCCAGTTATGACCACCCTTCCCACCGTTCTCGTCGTCGCCGTGGCCCTGATTGATGCCGACGGCCGGGTGCTGATCGCCCAGCGGCCCGAGGGCAAGCAGCTGGCCGGTCTGTGGGAGTTTCCGGGCGGCAAGGTCGAACCGGGCGAGCGGCCCGAGGCGGCCCTGATCCGTGAGCTGGATGAGGAACTGGGCATCGATGTCAACGAAGCCTGTCTGGCCCCGTTCGTCTTCGCCAGTCACGCTTACGAAACCTTTCACCTTCTGATGCCACTGTATCTGTGCCGCCGCTGGTCAGGGGTGGTGCAGAACCGCGAGCATGCGGCGCTGAAATGGGTGCGGCCGAACCAGCTGTCGGACTATCCCATGCCCCCGGCCGACGAACCCCTGGTCGCCTGGTTGCGCGACCTGCTCTGAAACCGCCCGTCGATGGAGGGGCTGATGCGACGTTTCACCTCCCGCTTCCACCACGATGATCGCGGTGCGGCCTCGCTCGAGTACGGCCTGATCATCTCGCTGATGTTTCTGGTCTTTCTCGGTGCCCTGACCGCCTTCGGCAACACCACCAGCGGCCTGTTCAACGGGGCCATGAACGCCGTCCGCGGCGCGATGGGCGGCTAGACCATTTTTGTTTCAGGTCGATTCGACCTGAATCCAGAAAATGGTCCAGATTCAAACTGGAGCGAAATC
>TARA_R110002012_G_scaffold62737_3_pt1 | contig 20685 bp, 16 predicted proteins | sample TARA_R110002012 | Tara Oceans TARA_R110002012 (sample SAMEA4396515) | marine metagenome | biome: Westerlies Biome; feature: [DCM] deep chlorophyll maximum layer (ENVO:01000326); material: water (ENVO:00002006), including particulate matter (ENVO:01000060) such as... | depth 40 m | reverse complement strand
CGAGACTGGAGATAAGAATATGAGACGACATAAAAAGCTTTTTGCGTACACGAAGATAGTAAGATGCGCCCAATAACTGCCAACAATCAGCCTGAAATAGGCAAAATAACCTAAAAACAGGAGCGATTACTTGACTTTCGGCTAAATAAAGTGTCGTCAGGTAAATACATCAACTAAATTGTTAGGTATATTTGTAACTAATAATTTTTTCTAAAGTATACCAACCGTACCGCAATTTGAGTTATAAAAGAAGTTAATTACCTCTTTTGATTTTTTTAGTATGATTTTTGTGCAAATTCATACTTCTGTTAAATGTGTATGCTAATTGAACTTAACCATCATGAAAAAAAGATACATTCTGCCTGCTTCTATTCTCATACTACTCGTTGCTGTTTTGTATTTCAGCCAGAGCAAGGGCAGCGAGGAGAACGACATTATCGTAAATGTGAGCAAAGGAAAATTTGTGGTTGACGTAACCACCACTGGCGAGCTCAGCGCCCTGCGTTCGGTAAGAATTTTGGGTCCCACAAGAGCTCAAAATTATAGAATTTACAACCTAAAGATAGAAAGCCTGGTTGATGAAGGAACCGTGGTTAAGAAGGGGGACTTTGTAGCATCTATTGACAAATCTGAGCTTCATACCAGGCTTTCGGATGCAGCAAACAACCTGGAAAAGGCGCAATCGCAGTATGAACAAACAAGGCTTGATACAGCGATCAACCTGAGAGCTGAAAGGGAAAAAATAATTAACTTAAGATATGCCCTGCAGGAAAAACAATTAGTGCTTGATCAGTCGCAGTTCGAGCCACCTGCAACGGTAAAGCAAAACCAAATAGCCATGGAGAAAGCTCAAAGGGAGCTAGATCAGACGGTGGAAAACTATCAATTAAAAATTCAGCAGTCGGTGGCCAAAATGCAGGAAGTAGGCGCCACTTTGAGAAAAGAACAGTCTGACTATAATTCTATGAAGTCTCTGCTTGAAGACTTCAACATACTCGCCCCTCAGGATGGAATGGTTATTTACACAAAAAACTGGGATGGCAACAAAATCGCAGCAGGTTCGCAAATAGGTGCCTGGAATCCAGTTGTGGCTACACTGCCCGATTTGACACAGATGATGTCGGTGACTTATGTCAATGAAGTAGATATCCGGCGAGTGGCCCCGGGGCAAAAAGTTAAAATTGGCCTCGATGCCTACCCCGACAAGGAGTTGAGCGGTGAGGTAATGAAAGTCGCCAATATTGGTCAGCAAAACCCGAATTCGGACGCCAAAGTTTTTGAAGTAACCATCAATGTCAACGAAAGGGATCCGTCTCTGAGGCCTTCCATGACAACCAGCAACAACATAGTTGTTAGCGAGCTCGATTCGGTAGTTTTTGTCCCCCTTGAGGCCATCCATTCACGCAACGACTCCATTCAGTATGTAATACTAAGCGACGGCACCAAGCAGGAGGTCGAAATGGGATTATCCAATGCCAATGAAGCCATTATCAAGCAGGGCCTTTCGGGCACCGAAAAGGTATACCTTTCCCTTCCTGCCAATATGGATGAAGGCGAAATCAAGCTCCTCGAATCGTTAAATGGTAAGCGAAACCAGGGCGAGAAAAACGAAGTAGCTGAAGTGACTGGATCGTCGGCCACACAACCCGGCTCAGGAAAACCTCTAGCCAACAACCCAAATCAATAAGATGAACAAGAAGCTGCTGGCCAACTTCCAAATTGCCCTGGAGGCAGTTTTGGCCAATCAATTGCGTTCACTGCTAACCGCACTGGGGATCATTTTCGGAGTAGCCGCTGTCATTGCCATGCTGGCCATAGGAAACGGCGCAGAAAAAGAGATCCTTGAGCAAATAAAAATGGTGGGCGTTAACAACATCATCATTGAGCCGGTAGTAGAACAGGAAGAAAAGAAAATAGACGCCGCCAATGCCAAGGGGGAAGAAAAGAAGAAATTCTCCCCGGGTCTTAGAATGGCTGATGCGCAAAGCATTTTTGAGACGATACCAGACATCCAGGCTGTGAGTCCGGAATGCGTGATGGAGACTGTCATCATCAAAGACGGTTTTCGAAGATCAGCCAAACTCGTCGGCGTAATGCCTTCCTATTTTGATATTGGAGCTTTTGCCCTGAATCAAGGCAGTATGTTCAGTGAAAGTCAGATTGAGGGAGGTCTTCCTGTGTGCATCATTGGCAAAAGCATCAAGGGGAGGTTTTTTAGCAAAGAAGACCCAATTGGAAAAACCATCAAAGTTGGCAACCAGTGGCTGGAGGTAGTTGGGGTGCTGGACGAGCGCCTTATCTCTGAAAAAAATATAGCCAAGCTCGGTATTCGAGACTACAACATGGATGTATACGTCCCTATTAAGACGTTCCTGATCAGGTACAGAAACAGAGAGTTGATAACCGAAGCTATTCTAAAGGCCGCTAATCGAAACAACAATGACGATGGCAGCAGCTCCGATCAGCAGCCTAGTAATTATCATCAAATCGACAAGCTCGTCATTCAGGTAAAAGATGCTTCAAAAATGCAAAGTACAGCAGAAATCATCTCCAGAATGATAGAAAGGAGACACTTCGGAGTGATCGACTACGAAATCACCATTCCGGAGTTATTGCTTAAACAACAGCAGCGAACACAAAACATCTTCAATATTGTGCTTGGAGCCATTGCAGGAATTTCGCTGCTGGTTGGAGGCATTGGCATTATGAACATCATGCTGGCATCTGTTATGGAGAGGATCAAAGAAATTGGGCTTCGTCTTTCCATAGGCGCACAGAAAACCGACATCGTCACTCAATTTTTATTCGAAGCGATGATGATCAGTGTCAGCGGCGGCATAGTCGGCGTGGTGCTCGGCATTAGTCTCGCTCTAAGCATATCCAGTTTTGGGGACTTCCCCACCATCATTACTTTTTCTTCTGTCATCGTTTCTTTCGGTGTTGCTGCTACAGTAGGTCTTGTGTTTGGGATTGCGCCCGCACAGAAAGCTGCCAGCCAAGACCCAATAACTTCTTTAAGATATGAATAGAAAATTGTGTGTGTCTATCTCACTCCTGGTATTCCTGTGCATCCAGATCAAAGCCCAGGACTATAATTTCAATCTCCAGGAAATTATCCAGCGTGCAAAAGACCAATCTCCAGCAGCCAAGCAGGCCGAGACACAAAGGAACAACAGCTACTGGCAATACCGGACTTTCAAATCTAACTACAACCCCCAGGTAACGCTTACTGGAAATGCTCCTGGCTATTCCAACCAAATTACAGGCGTGCAGCAGCCAGATGGATCTGTCGTTTACCGAACATTGAACCAAACTTACTCGAATGCTGCCCTGGGTCTTCAGCAGCCTATTGCTGCTACAGGCGGCAATATCTCTGTTAACACCAATCTCTTTCAATTTCATAATTTTATTCCTAACCCTGGTGACCCGGCCACCACATGGCAAAGCACATTGTTCAATCTCCAATTGCAGCAGCCTCTTTTCGCCTTCAATCCTTTAAGGTGGGATAAGAAAGTGCAGCCCATAATTTACGAGCAAAGCAAAAGGAGTTATGTTGAGGATATGGAGTTTGTGTCCAGAATTGCCGTTGACAGATATTTTGGAGTACTTACCGCCCAAATCAATCTTCAGATAGCTCAGTTCAACCTGGCTAACAACGACACTATTTATCAGATTGAACAAGGGCGGTACAACATCGGAACAACGTCGGAAGATAAATTGCTTCAGGTGCAACTCCAGTTGCTTCGCTCCCGCCAGGAAGTAGCGCAGGCTAAATTAGATTTCCGCAATAACGTGTTACGTCTTAGAAACTATATAGGGTTAAATGAATTGAGTAGTTCTGCGGAAATTGAGCTAACGTTACCAGAAGACATTCCAATTTTCGAAATCAGCGAGGAGGATGCTTTGAGGTATGCCAAGCAAAACAGGTCCCAGTATATTTCTTTTGAACGAGATAGGTTAATTGCGGAACAAGCAGTGGCCCGGGCAAAAGGGCAACGATACCAGGTAAACATGGCAGCCTCCTACGGAGTAAATGGCACTTCTTCCAGCCTTTCCGATATTAGCGCCAATCCCAACAACCAGGGCATCGCCAGTATTCAGTTTAGTGTCCCAATTGTGAGCTGGGGCAGAAATAAATCCCGGCTGCAAACCGCATTGGCCAACGAACAGCTGACCCAATACACAATTGCCCAGGAGGAATTGAATTTTGATCAGGAGATTATTACCCAAGTGCGGCAATTTGACATGTTGCAGCTACAGTTGGAGATTACCAAAACAGCCGCTGAAGTAGCACAGAAGCGGTATGATGTGGCTCAAAATCGTTACCTGATCGGAAAGATTGACATCACCAACCTGAACATCGCACTCACGGAAAAGGACACTGCCCGCCGCAGTTACACCGATGCTCTGCAAGCCTATTGGAGGGCTTACTATGATCTTCGCAGGTTGACTTTGTACGATTTCGAAAACAAAACGCTTCTTTACAATCCAGAGCTTGAGCAGGAGGTAACAGAATATTGACAGGCAGACGTGATTTTTTTCATCCTGACAGAGAAGCAAGTATTGTTGCCTCAGTTGTTAAATTCTGTTAGCACAGCAGCGCAAAATACGGGCCTTCTCTCACACTAACGAGTTACGGTCAAGCCCTTTGATGACTTGACGAAATATACGCTTAAACGATTTTCAGGAGAACAGACTACTATACACTCCTGACGTAAAATAAAAAACCGGAGGCCTTCGCCTCCGGCAATATCTTCAGTTAAAAAAATTCTTTGCTTTTGAGTGGCTAAAGTAAGCTGGCTTTCACCAGTATCAAGAAAAATATTATAAACTCCTTACAATTGTTTTGTCTCCCATCGTAACTTCCATCTTCACGTCGCTGGCAACTATGTTGCTTAGGTCGAATGTTTTGCTGAAGCTACCCATCTCGTCAATGGCGCCATTAAAGAAGATGACCCCATTCTTGTCAGCAATCTTAACTTTTACTGCCTGATGACCTGTCTTCTTCACCACCAACTGATATTTGCCGCTTGATATCTCCTCAACATCTACGGCGTAAATTGCCCTTACTGCCGACCTGTTCTTCACATGCTGAATAGTTTCTTCAATCACCTTGCCGTCCCGCTCAACCGTCATACGGTAAGTTCCGTCGGGCAAATCCTGCAAATTGTAGGGGCGCTCAAATGAAGTAGTGTAAGCAATCTTTTCCTTCATCAGGGTATTGCCTTTTTCGTTGGCGATTTTGATTGTTACCTGGCCTGGGCTGTCGGCGTCGAAACGCAGATTATAAATACCCATCGCCGTGCTTTGAGTGATTTTTACTTGTGATGATTTAGTAGCTTCATTAGTATTTTTGGAAGCTAAAGCCATACTGGTAACCATTACCAGCATTGCTGCTGTTGACATAACTTTTTTCATAATATTCGAGTTTTAAACCTTGTGATGTTGTACGGGCAAGGTTTCGGCCAAGTTCTGAGAAAAGGTGAAAGATATTTTGAAAATAAAACTACCAAAGGAGTAAAGAAGGTAGCTGGATTAGTTTCTTATCAATAGAAGCAATTGTTTATTAATACATTTTCAAAAAAACAATCGTTACGCCTCAAGCGCTGATAATAAACCACCACCCCGAGGGTTACAAAAAAGAAGTAAAAAAACCCTCTCCACCACTTAAAAAAGAAATACCCCGTTCATGTCGATTGTAAACCTTTTTCAAATCCGTACACACTTGTGGTCACAAACGGACACCCTTGGTGAACTTTTGGCTGTGTTTTACCCAAGCTGAAGCAAAGGGGCGCATGAAACCCAATACAACAATTGGCTTTCACAGTGCTCAAGACGCCTGAAGTGAGTTGCAGTGTTTCGGGCTTAACATCAATAACTTGTATAATTCTAAGTTGTCTTCCATCCTGCTTCAGTCCATTCCCAACGCCTATTTAAACTAAAGTTGCTTTGTGATAAGCCCGCAAATGCGTATTATGCTGCCCAATTAGTGAAAATCCAGCCACTTAAACCACATTGCTGTTATGAGCTTTTCGTCAATTGACATTGTTGTATTTTGTATTTATGCTCTTATCATCATAGGCATTGCCTGGTGGGTCTCCAGAAAAAAGGAAGGCGTTGAGCAAGATTCAACCGACTATTTCCTGGCAGGAAAATCACTTCCCTGGTATGCAATAGGCGCTTCTTTAATCGCCTCCAACATTTCGGCAGAGCAAATCATTGGTATGTCCGGATCGGGGTTTGCCATAGGAATGGCCATTGCAGCCTATGAATTAATGGCTGCAGTAACGCTGCTGCTGGTGGCCAAATACCTGTTGCCCATCTATTTAAATAAGAAGATTTTCACTATGCCTCAGTTTCTTTTGCTGAGATATGATGGCAGGGTAAGAACTAGTTTGGCTGTATTCTGGCTCCTTCTCTATGTTTTTGTCAACCTAACAACGGTGATGTTCCTGGGGGCGCTTGCACTTAATACTGTTATTGGCATTCCATTCCTGTATGGCATACTGGGTCTTGGCACATTTGCTCTCCTTTATTCTATTTACGGGGGATTAAAAGCCGTAGCCTACACCGACATTATTCAGGTGATATTCCTTGTCATCGGTGGTATTCTCGTATCAGGAGTCGCCCTTAATTTAGTAAGTGGCGGCGAAGGTGCTTTTAGTGGCTTCCTCACCCTCATCAGGGAAGTACCTGGTAAGTTTGATATGGTTTTTGATGTGGACTCCACTTATATGATCAATGGTGAATCCAAGTCGTCCTATATGGATTTGCCCGGAATTTCGGTACTTATCGGAGGCATGTGGATTGCTAACCTGGCCTATTGGGGATGCAACCAGTATATTACCCAAAGAGCCCTTGCAGCCAAGAACCTTACTGAAGCACGTAAAGGCGTGGCATTCGCAGCCTTCCTGAAAGTGATCATGCCCATCTTTGTGGTGATCCCGGGTGTTGCAGCATTTTACCTTGTAGATAAAACAGGAGACGCCAACATCATTAATGCTATGATGAGCGACGGGCTCATGAAGCCTGACAAGTCTTATCCGGCTATGTTGTCTCTCGTGCCAGCCGGACTGAAGGGAGTAACATTTGCCGCTTTAATTGGTGCCATTATTTCATCGTTGGCTTCTATGATGAACTCAACGGCGACGATTTTCACGATGGACATTTACCATAAGTTCATCAATAAGAATTCTACTGAAACCAACCTTGTGAAAATCGGTCGTATTACCAGCTTCGTTGCTTTGGCAATTGCGTGCCTTGTAACGCCCGCACTGGAAGGCTTCGATCAGATGTTTCAGTATATCCAGGAGTTTTCGGGCTTTGTGACCCCCGCCGTCACTGTCATCTTCCTATTTGGAATGTTCTGGAGCAAGTCAACTTCCAACGCAGCTCTGTGGGTCGCTGTGCTTTCAATACCTATCAATGCCTTTTTCTATTTCTTCGTACCCGAAGTGCCATTTATTGACCGCATGGGTTTTGTGTTCATTGTCCTTTGCTTTGCAATGATCATCATCTCGTGGATCGACAAAGCGGACTTCAAATGGAGAAATCAGAATTTCCTCATCATTGTTGGCTGCCTTTTCCTTTTTATCATTATGGAGGGTGGAAACCACGAAATGTTTGATGGAACGATCCTGAGCATGGATACTCATATCGGAAAAACGCTTATTCACCTGATGAGCCTGATGTTTGTGGCTGTTGCACTGTTCCTGTCTCAAGGAATAGACTACGACAAAAAAGCCATTGATATATCTAAAAAGGTTTATCGATCGTCGAAACAGTTTAATACCATGGCGCTCATCATCGTTGTGCTGGTGACTCTCATCTACATTATATGGTGGTAGTGCCCACTCAATAAGACCTGAAGGCTCGGAAATATCCGGGCCTTTTTTGTTAATTTGGGTTGCATTCAAAGGCAGGCAACATGGGCAGCACAAGTACACTTACGGAGAAACAAGAAAAGTTCAGACAGAAGATGCTGAACCCATTTCTTTTCTGGGTCTACACATTTGGCAACGTCCCTGCAGGGTGGATGGCCGGAATGAGACTAAAGGAACTGAGCAAAGAAAGGGCGGTTACTACTATCCCTTTCAAATGGCTTAACAAAAACCCTTTCAAATCTATATATTTTGCTGTTCAAAGCATGGCTGCAGAGCTTTCCACAGCGTCCATTGCCCTTTTGGCGATAACGGACAGGAGCCCGAGTGTGGCCACCATAATTGTTGATTTGAAAGCAGAATTCCCAAAAAGAGCGACTGGAAAAACCACCTTCACCTGTGAGGATGGTCAGAGAATATTTGAAGCAGTTGAGCTAGCCATAAGCACGGGGCAGCCTCAAACTGTGACTGCCAAAACCACCGGCACTTTGCCGGACGGCACAATCGTTTCTGTGTTTCACTTTACCTGGTCTTTTAAACAACGTTCTAAGTAATTTTATGAGGTTAGCCAGCATAATGCGCCATTCTTTCCCGCTTGTTCTCTTTCCACTTTTATTCTCCTGTGGTGGCCTCTCCACACAGGGTGATGAGGCGATTGATCCAAGGCTTTCTCCTGAGAAAAAGGAGGTTCTGAAATATCAAAGGGAAATAGCCTCGCTGGATATTCGAAAAATCACCACCTACCTTTACGACTGTGAGTCTACAGAGCCCAGAAGTCGCAGCACGGTGCTGGAAGAAAGGGAGTTTGACGAAGAAGGAAGGCTGCTGAAACAGGCGGCCTATGAATATTCAGGTGAGCTAAGAAGCAGAACCCACTATTTCTATGGACCGGAAGGTGACAAAACCTATCAAAACCTGTATAACCTAAACAATATTGTCATTCAGACTAAGTATTACGACAAGTTAGGGTATGATACGCTCACAACAGACTTCCTTGAAAGCGGACAGGTAAGAAGTGAAATGCGAAAGATTGTCACGCTGAACCCTGACGGTTTCCCTATTAAAATAGAGGAAAGAGATAATCTGGACAGAACCCACACCGTGGCCACCTACTCGTACAAAGACGAGGTGTTGCAGGAAGAAACGTTTACACGGTTTAATGTGGTGTCGGGCGATGAAGTGGCTACCCAAGTGATCCAGTACAATGAGTTTGGTGATCGCATCTACATGTCAAGCTCCACTGCAAGCATTATTGAGGACGAGGTATCGATGGAGTACGAATACAATAAGCACAACAAGATTGCCCATGCTCGCCTGCTGAACAAAGACCGGCTCGTTATCAGGGAGAAGGTCAACTCCTTCTATGGCGACGGAACTCCCAGCCATATTTCAGACTTCCATATCGATGAAACCACGGGAGACACCACCCGGGTCTATGAAGAGAATTTCAATGATAGCGGAAAATTGATTTCGTATTACATGAAGGCAGCGGCAGGTAACATCACCCAAAGTGGAGAATTCACCTATGACAAAAAAAAGCTTCTTGATGCGATCGAGTTCAATCAGGAGCAAAACCCCAACTACATCTGTACTTATCTGGAATACGAATACTACAAATGAAGCTCGCCAAGGGGCCTGTTCACCATTGACTTGTCCATGTCAGCTTCCATTGTATCAATCGTCTGTAACATAAGTGTAGCCTCATCATCATTGAGAATACAGATATTGTTCAGACCTCTGTTTTCAAGGCGGTCAATCACCAGATAGGCAGTAATTAAATCAATGTCCATTGCCGGCTGGTAGGTGCTGTCTTCCCGTTCTCCATTATTAATCTCAGAAAGGATTTTCACCTCTACTAACTCTCTGACAATCACATTGGCAAACCTGAAAGGAACAAGCAATCTGTCTGTAATTTCCCCAACCGTGAGGCCTGGCTCTCCATTTTTAAACCTGAGAATTAATAGCCTTACAACAAGCAGAGCAATGAATTCCTTGTGACGGGTACTAGGTTGCAAATGCTCATTAGAGAATTCATACCTCGCCGCATTTTGGTGGGCAAATGAAAGCTCAGCTCCAAACAACACAATCATCCAGCTGGCCTGGGCCCATATCAGAAACAAAGGAAGGGCGGCTAAACCACCATAGATGTCGTTGTACTTTGAAACACCCACCTGAAATTCTATATACCCCCATTGAAGCAGTTGAAAGGCAGTTCCTGCAACGACGCCGGCGATAACAGCCGACTTTACCTTTACACCGGTATTAGGCATGATCAGGTAAAGAAGAATTAATAGAAGCCAAATGAGTGTATAAGGCAAAAATTTAAGCAGAAACAAGATAAGAGGGGCGAACAAATCCAAAAGCTCAATCTGCTGAGTGAGAGTTTGCACCTCAGAGCTGGCTAAAACTGTGAGAGAACTGGAAAAGAAAACCAGGATTGGCGAAATAAGCAGTATGGCTGTGTACTCGGATATCTTTCGTTGTAAAGAACGCTGCTTTTTGATCTCCCAAATATCGTTAAAAGTCTCCTCTACGCTATTAAGCAACCGTAAAACCGTGTAAAGCAGCACAATCAAACCTACCCCTGCCACCACTCCTCCTTTGGCGTTTTTCAGCATATTTTCTGCTGCTTCAAAGGCAAACTCAGTCGCTTGCTCTTGCCCAGCCAGCAACGTGCTGATAGAATTTTGAATATCGAACCCAAATCCTTTACTAATGCCAAATGCAAGGGCAATAACCGGAACAATGGACAGCAAAGTGAAATAGGTCAACGCTGAGGATTTAACGCCAACCTCGTCTCTTATAAATCCTTTGCCTGCCAGCACAAGTACCCTAATCTGTCGGTAAAAAAACCTTCTGCCTTTCGGAAGCGAATCAAGTTTAATTCGCCAGATGTCAGTTTCTATGAATTGAGTAATATTTGTAATTTTCTCTTTCAACGACGCCATAAAAGGACTTTAGTGGTTAGGCTATTTTGAGCAAAGATAAAAATACTCAATAAAGGAAATAAAAAAAGGAGCCGAAGCTCCTTAGTACCTGAACCCAAATATAAATTCATACCTGGGCAAAAGATTTGACTTTCTTTACGTCGATTCTTACTCTTTACACTATTAAAACATCCCTCAACTCCGAACCCCCTACAGCAAGGTTAAAAGCTCCATTTAACACGGGTGTAGGCTACCTTGGCCAGCAGCGTATACCCCTCTCCTATGTCGCCAAGAAAAAATTGACCGAGCAGGTCGAGGTCAAGGTTAGGAACCACTGAGTAGGTGACAAAAGGGCTCGTGAAACATCCCATGTCTGACGGAAAAACCATCACAGAAAGACCACCACTGACCAGCGGATGGAACGGATAGCTGGCCTGGCCGAACACCGACCACCGGTAAGGAGACAGGCTCCGCACATCCAATTTATTAAGTGAAAAGGCGCCCAAAGCACTTTGATCGGGCTCGCTTACACCGCTCGAATTGAATAAGAACGAACCATTGACATAGAATGAATTCGCAAAAGAGTAGTCGATTGAGCTTGAAGTAATGAACTGAGCCTTGCGCCCGGCCGCCTCACTGAACCAGGTCATTTCACCCTTGAATCCGGCATTTTTAATACTGCCAGCCCAGCCGCCTCCCACCACAGCATGCTCTTTCATTTTTCCGGCAAACCCTTGAAAATCGTAGTTCCATTTATTCGTACGCCAGATGCCAGCAGCTACAACTTTGCTCCACGAATCCGCAGCTTTGATGGTTCCCTCCACGCTGGAAGCAACCCCAGTATAATACTGCACCCTCAACGCATCGCTACCAGGCCTTTCCTCATAGTCGAAATCAAAGAAGGAGTAGGCATTGAAAATATCGTTGGGGTTCCAGACCAGGTTTTGCCCCCAGTTGATGCGCTGTCGGCCGACTGTAACCTCCAGGTTGTTTTTGTTCCATTGCAGGTACGCACGGTCAATCATCATGTGCAGCACCGCTTTGTCATTATTAATTGGCAGCACCGACATGTCCACGTAGTCGTTGTTTACATCCACATAGGAGCCGTAGTTAGGAATTAGGCCCAGGCTATTGCCAATAAAAAAGCGATTTCGCACCTCCAAAGCACCGGTCAGGTGTTCATTCAGATACCACTTTAGGTTGAGCCTGTTGTGAATAAGGTTGTCAAACCTGGCGTCGTTGGGCGTGGAGAAATTAGCGGTAAATAAGTCTTTCACATAGCCCTTGAGAGTTAACTTGGGAGCTTCGTCCTGAGCCTGCGAGCTAAACCCACCTGCCAGCAGAATAACCAGCCCTGCGTACTTAGCGAACTTCATCCGAAACTATTTTTCCATCTTCAAGCGTGATCACCCGTCTGGCTTTGTCAATCACTCGCTGGTCGTGGGTAGAAAAAACGAAGGTGGCACCCTCTTTCTCATTCATATTGGCCATCATGTCGAGCAAAGTAGCGGTAGAGTGTGAGTCAAGATTGGCCGTTGGCTCATCGGCCAGAATGAACTCGGGCCTCGACGCCAAGGCCCTGGCAACCGCCACCCGCTGCTGCTGCCCACCTGAAAGTTCGGAGGGTCGGCGGTTCATTTGGTCTTTCAGCCCAACTTTTGTTAAGAGTTCCACAGTCCTTGCTTTTCTATCCTTCTCGGTCTGCTTTTGCAGCAGCATAATGAACTCTACATTTTCCTCAGCCGTAAGCACCGGAATGAGGTTGTATGCCTGGAATACAAAGCCGATGTGCTGTAACCTGAAGTCAATGAGCTCATTGTCGCTGAATTTCGAAATATCCTCCCCTCCCAACTCTATGGTTCCTTCGGTGGGCACATCAAGCCCTCCAATGATGTTAAGTAGGGTAGATTTACCTGATCCCGACGGACCTACAATAGCCGTAAACTCCCCCTTCTTTATTTCAAGATCTACGTGATTCAAAGCGTGAACCGGCACCTTGTCGGGGTTATATGTTTTGCTGATGTTTTTAGCGTTGATAACTATCATTTCTAAAAAAAATTGAATGTTAAAGTTTTCTTAATGCTTCTACTGGTTTCAGTTTCGTGGCTTTGCGGGCCGGGTAAACAGCCCCAAGCACCGCCGTAATCACCACAGTGAAAGCGAGCATGAAATAATTGCTGGCATCCAGAGAAAGGTAAATAATTGAGTCGATGCCATACTGCTCGAAAGAAGCGGCGTAGGCCGAGAAATCAAACCCATGGGAGCTAAAGTAAACAATGGTCAAATACCCCATGAGCATTCCCAGCGGCGCACCCGCCAGTGAGATCAAAATTGTCTCTGTCATGATCATGGTGAACACACGAATACGCTTCATCCCAATGGCCATGAGCATACCTATTTCTTTGGTTCGCTCAAGCACAGCCATGAGCATGGTGTTGATGATGCCGAAAACCAGCGCCAGCATAATGATAACCATCAGCACCGTTTTGGAAATTTTTGTTTGCTGGGTCATCACCTCCAGGTCGGGGGCAAGGTCTTTGTACGAAGCCACCTCGAGGGCTGGCAGCGAAGTTTGTAAAGCAGCCTTCACCAGTTCCACTTCCTGAATATCCTGAAGCACTATCCCTATTTCTTGCGGTTGTACCCAGTCTGTTAGCTTTTCGAGGTCTCCCTTTCTCACAAATACCACTCCCTCATTGATTCGTGGCGATTTCGCTTTGATGATGCCCTCGATCCTGAAGGAGCCAGCCGTGATATTGTTGTGACTGTCCTGAAAAGTAAGCACCACCTTGGAGCCCAGTCTTACCTTTAACTTCTCAGCCATGTGCTGGCTCAACACAATTGGGTTCCGTTTTATTTCTGTAAAATAAGTGCCCTCGGCCAGCTGATCATCCAGGTAAGTGACACTCGCTTCAGCCTCCGGATCAATGCCATAAATCATCGCCCCCTGAGTGGAATTAGCTGAACCAACTATGCCGGAAACGATCAGTCTTTCGGAGTACGAAGCCACTTGCGGCATTCCAGCAAGCACAGTTTCTACTTCGTTTGGCCCATTTATGCTGTTATTGAAAGTCGGATCATTCTTGTAGGCCTTGTTGTGTAGCTGGACATGGCTATAGTCGTACTTGATTGAATTGCCGACCAAATTGTTGGTGATGCTGTCGGAAAAGGCAAACAAAAAAAGCAGTGCCCACACCCCCAGGATCATGGCACCGATAACCACTCCGCTGCGGAGTTTGTTGCGCCAGATATTTTTCCATGAAATATTAAAAATCATACTTCTTCAATTTAAGTTAACTGCGAAGTGCCTTGATTACCTTAAGCTTACCTACAATCCAAAGAGGATAGATCGCCATGAGAATCGTCATCACTAGCACCACCTGGGCCTGATTGACAAAAACCTCCGGCGCAAGCGAAAATGGCAGAATGGGTTCCATCCCTATTTTCTCGTACGCCTGAGCCATCTCCCCACCCACATGAATGGGGTTAAGATAGAAATAAGCCAGAATGGGGCTCGCCGCAATAATTCCCATTACCACACCCAGCACCGCCAGCATAATGATTTCCAAAAGTAGCATTCCCTGCATCAGCCGGCGTTTCATGCCAATTGACAGCATGACGCCAAATTCATACTGCCGTTCGTTGGTCATCATGAGAAAGGTGCCGAAAATGCCAAAGGCGATGATAGCATAGAGCACGTATAACATGATGCGTCCGCTGGCGTAATCAACTTCAATGCTCTGAACGAGCTCTGGCATCAGCTCTTTCCAGTCCATCACCTCATACACGGCCGTGTCAAGCTTAGAGGTCAAGTCAGCTTTCACCAACGGCACTGCTTCGGAATTGTCGAGCAGCAAAGCCAGGGATGTAGCCCTGTTGGGCATATTGAAAAAGTACTGAGCATCGCTAAGCATGATATAGGCGGCTTGTGCACTCATTTCCTGTGTCGGAAACTTCAATGTGCCTACTATCCGGTATTTGCCAGCTGCATTTGCCCCATGATAGCCCTGACTAATCAGCACAAGCGTGTCGCCAGGTGCTGCCTTCAGGTAGGTGGAAAGTCCTTCACCTATCATGATATCTCCAGGGTTGGAAAGGTATTGTCCCTCCACAATCTTTCCCTGCAAATCGGTGAGCCCTGTTTCCTTTATGGGGTCAATGCCATTGACCAGAACGCCCTTGGTAAGGGTTCCATGAGACGCCAGGGCAAAGGATTCAATTCTCGGTACATAATCGCTCAAGTCGGCCTCTCCAGACAATTTGGTCTGGAGGCTTTCCGTCACTTCCAGGCTATTGTCAAGCGTTTTGTCGTCCCAATAACCTTTTTCATGCACCTGGATATGGCCGGTGTAGAAGCGGACGGCATTTTCAATCATTCGCTCATAGGATCCCAACTGCATGCTCTGCATGATGCAGGCAAAAAAGACAGCAAATCCTATGGAAGCAAGAGTAATCAGCGTTCGGCGCTTATTGCGCCAGATATTACGCCAGGCTATCAATAGCAGCATAATCGATAAGTTATCTGATACGTTTTAGGTTCTGGATCGAGAAAAAGTCGTCGGGCTGGTTGGTATCAAAAGTCCGGCTCACATAATCGATCACCGTTTTCTGATCTGGATTTTCCGCAGGTATCATCTCCATGTGCGTGGGCAGCGTTCTGCCTCCCAACTCTTTGATATCGGACAGCACCATCGTGTTCACCAAATACTCATCTTCATCATAATATTTAATGAGTAACTGCAAATAGTCCTTCTGATCGATATAAGCTTCTATTTTGCCCCACACTACTGGCGCATCCTCCTTGGGGGTCAGCTCCATTTTCCAACATTTCCGGCTTAACATCGTTGTGTCGCCCAATAGCTTGTGCGTGTAGTCAGTGACAATAGAAGACTGACGCACCAGGTCGTCGTTAGTGAAGTCTGAGCCCATCCACGACTGCATCATCATCGACGGTGGCATTTTAATCACCCTGTCAATGGAAGGCTGCCAGTTCCACATCTCCTTGCCTCTTTTCAAAAAGGCCGTGCCCTTGTCTCTTGCCGGCCCTGTGATCAATATCAGGGAATAATCCTGGTTTTTGTTCCAGCTTTTCATTGTGATTTCCCGAGTCCAGTCGGGCCGCACAATCTTCATCACCATTTCGGCATAACCATTCTCTCCTTGCATTTTCTCGTCAGCCTTCTTAATGATTTCAAGAGCCGTTTGGGCGTTTGCCTGATAAGCTAACAGACAAAAAATAAATCCTGTGGTCAAAAAATATTTCATAGCAATCAGTTATTGATTTTGTATGTGGTCAATGAATTTTCGTTTCACATCTTCAAATGGATACTCACGCCCGAGTACGAGGTATCCAAAGCCAATGCCGTCCATAATAGCACCGAAGAAAAAATACTCGACCTCTGCCCGACCGGGAAATATCTCCTCGAACATGGGCATTAGCATGTCCTTCTTGGCCTTGCCCACAGTATCGAACCACGGCTTCATACTTTTCACCACGTCGGGCTGCATCATCAGTGTCAGAAACAGGCGCATGTACTCCTGATTATTGTACATAAAATCAGCCGATGCTTCTGCCATACGTATCAGCCGTTGCTTGGCGGTTGCATTCGGATCCATGGTCAGAATATCCTCGGAGTTCTTCATTGCCTCCGTAAAAATGGCCTGAAGCAAATCTTCCTTGCTTTCGAAATAATTATAAATAAGCCCCTTCGAAATGCCAGCCTTGGCGGCAACCTGAGCGATAGATGTGCTATGAAACCCATTGTGAGCAAACAAATCCAATGCTGCAGCAATAATCTTCTCCCTGCTCTGCTCTCTTATCTCGTCTATCTGCGCCTTGGTTCTTGGACTCATTTATAAGTTACTTTTACATTGACTAAACGGTCAGTCAAAAATATAGTTTCATTTTATCACTTGAAAGTTTTTCCGTGTTTTTTTGACTATCTATGCAAAAAGATAGGGTTCGATAGTAAATGTTTCCGCACACATTTTAATTTAAAGCACATTTTCCGATATTGAAGCCCCAAACAAACCCGTTCGCTATGAGATCCTTCTTTCGATTCACTCTTGTATCATTGTCACTTATCGTGTTTTCCTGCGGCACTAAGGAAAACAAGCTGATCGACGCAGGTGATATTCAACTCAGCTGGGAGCTGGTGGAAAATCAGGCGGGCGGAGAAAACCAGCACAAGGCAAAGTTTACTATCACCAACAATGGCCCCGCACTCTCAGGTACCGACTGGGCCATTTACTACAACCAAATCGCCAGTCATGATTTCGTCTTCCCGGAAGGGGCAAAGCTGGCCATCGAGTTTGAATTAGGAACGCTTTTTAAGCTGGTGCCAAAGGAAGGATTTGAACTAGGCCAGGGTGAAACGCTCACCTTCGAGTATACGGCGGGGGGTGCTATCGTAAAAAACTCACAGCAACCGCTAGGCCCCTACCTTGCGCAGGGAAATGAAAACGCCAAAACTATCAGCAACTACCAACCTGCCACCCTCACCATGGATAACCCCGAAGTGTTGAAGGTCGTAAAAACGCTGATTCCTACGGCTAAGAATCTCTTTGAAAAAAACCAGTCGCTCAAGATGCTCCCTGCCTCTCAGTTGAGCAACGTGGTGCCAACGCCCATGAGCATAATGGCAGGAAAGGGCTCGTTTATATTACAAACACCGCTTGTGATCTATCATGAAGCTGGTTTAGCCGGCGAGGCAGAATTGCTCAAGTCGGCTCTGAGCGAGGTGCTTGATGGCGACGTGAGTATTCAAGAAGGTAAAGGCCAATCGATGCAGCTCAAGTTGGGTAAATCCGGAGGGCCTGAGTCCTACACGTTGTCTATTAACACAACCGGCATTCAAATTACCGGAGCAGATGCTGCTGGTGTGTTCTACGGCATCCAGAGTTTAAGAGCGCTGCTGCCTGTGGCTACCTACGAAGCTCCAGCATCGGGCATTTCACTTGATCAACTGACTATTGAAGATGCTCCCCGCTACGCCTACCGGGGCATGCACCTGGATATGGCTCGGAACTTCGAATCGAAGGAAACAGTGTTTAAGCTGCTCAACCTGATGGCCTACTACAAGCTTAACTATTTCCACATGCACCTGAGCGAAGATGAAGCCTGGAGACTTGAGATACCCGGCCTTCCTGAGCTGACTGACATTGGCAGCCGCAGAGGGCACACCACCACCGAAGAAGAGTTTCTTCACCCGGAATACGGATCAGGCCCCGATCCCAACGACCCTAACTCTCCGGGCAACGGCTATTACAGCAAAGCTGATTACATAGAAATACTGCAACACGCTCATAAAAGACATATCAGGGTGATTCCTGAAATTGACATCCCTGGTCATTCAAGAGCTGCGATCGTTTCAATGAAGAATCGGTACAATCGTCTCATGAAAGAAGGCAAAACTGAAGAAGCCAATCAGTATGCCCTTCACGACCCCGAAGATGCGTCAGAATACATGTCGGTGCAGAACTTCCCCGACAACGTGATCTGTGTTTGCCGCCCGTCGGCGCTCACTTTTATGGAGAAGGTTTTTGACGAAATCATTGCCATGCACAAAGAAGCTGGTGTGCCGCTGGAATCGATTCATATAGGTGGCGACGAAGTACCTAAGGGCGTTTGGGAAAAGTCTCCGATTTGCAATGAATTCCGTAAGACTCACCCCGAAATAGCAAAAACGCACGACCTGATGCCCTATTTCATCGGAGAGCTGATCAAAATATTGGAGAAAAAAGGCATGCCAACATCCGGCTGGCAGGAAGTGGCCATGCGTGAAGGAGCAGATGGAAAAGAAGAGGTGAACCCGGCCTTTGCCAATTCAGGCATGCGCCCCTACGTATGGATACCCGACCCCAACTTACCAGGGCTTTTGGCCAACGCAGGATACACGCCTATCATCGCTAATGCCACCAAGCTGTATTTTGATTTGGCTTATAATAACGACCCGGAAGAGCCTGGCCAAACATGGGCAGGCCTCGTTAATACCCAGTCGGCGTGGGAAATAGTGCCGCAGAATATTTTCTACTCTTCGGAAAAGGATAGTCGGGGTAACTCAATAGACGTGGAGGCCGAAATGAAGAAGATGGTGAAACTAACGCCAGAAGGAGAAAGCAACATCCTCGGCATACAGGGACAGCTTTGGACTGAAGTGGCAAAAACTCCAGAGCTACTAGAGTACGTTGTATTTCCTAAACTGGTCGGACTGGCGGAACGGGCCTGGGCCGGCAACCCGAAGTGGGCGACCATTGACAATCTGGAGCAAAGAATAAAAGCTAGAGAGGCTGCCTGGAATGGTTTTGCTAACACAATGGGACAGAAGGAAATGCCAAGGCTTAGCTACCTTGAAGGCGGTGTAGGCTACAGAATCCCACGCCCAGGGGCGAAAATAGAAGGTGGACTGCTGCTGGCCAACAGCGAGTATCCGGGCTTGATCATTCGCTACACGACCGACGGATCAGAGCCTACTGCCAACTCCCCGGAATACACTGAGCCCGTGGCCGTGAGCAGCATGGTAAAGCTAAAGTGTTTTGATATCAGGGGTCGGTCGGGGATGAGTTCCACCGTCTCTCCTCAATAAGATCGCTATAAAACTTCCTGAAAGCGTTCATCTTTCAGGAAGTTGAGTTATTATTGGTTAATAAAACTCCAACAAAATGAAAAACCTGCTTATTTGCTTTGCCGTTGCTTTTGTCGCAATCGCTTTCACTTCATCTAACACTATGGCTCAGGGAAAAGGAAATTCACTTCGTCACGTCGTACTATTCAAGTTCAAAGACACTTCCTCCGCAGAAGATGTGAAGAAAGTGGTAGAAGCCTTTGAGGCGCTCCCTAAAAAGATCAAACAAATTAAAGCTTTCGAATGGGGCACCAACAACAGCCCTGAAGGATTGAACCAGGGGCTTACCCATGCTTTCATCCTTACCTTCAACAGCGAAAAAGACAGGGATGATTACCTTGTTCACCCTGATCACAAGGCATTTGGTGGCATCGTAGGCCCGCACCTGGATGGTGTAACAGTAGTCGATTTCTGGGTAGAGAAGTAAAGGCCAACGCAGCGGTTTTTATTTCCGTTATTGGGTTAGAAAATGTAATCCCATGAACCGCAAAGATTTTTTAAAGCGTTCACTGATTATCTGGGGGTTGCTGGCTACCAGCAGCCCTCAATCTTTTGCCCGCAAAAGAAAGATGAGCGTTCGCCTTATCAGACATGCCACTCTCTGGATTGAGATAGGTGGAGTGAACCTACTGGTTGATCCCATGCTATCGCCAAAAGACGCCATGGCCCCAGTGCAAAACGCCGGCAACAACTACCGCATCCCTATGGTGGACCTTCCCCTGTCATCAGACGAAATAAAGTCACTTGTCAGCCAATGCGATGCGGTATTGGTCACGCATACCCACAGGGATCATTGGGACAGTGAAGCCCATGCAATGATACCTAAAAACAAGCCTATATTCTGTCAACCTTCGGATCTTGAAAAAATACGGGAACTGGGCTTTGAAAATGCCGTGGCAATTGCTTCCGACTATGCTTTCAAAGGCCTTTCCATTACCAGAACCGGAGGGCAGCACGGCACGGGTGAGATTGGCCAACTAATGGGGGCGGTTTCCGGTTTTGTTGTAGGTGCGGGCAAAGACAAACTATACATCGCAGGGGACACCATCTGGTGCAGTGAAGTGGAAACCGCCATAGTCACGCACAAACCTGCTACCATTGTAGTGAATGCAGGTGCAGCGCAGTTTCTCAAAGGAGATCCAATCACTATGACCCTGCCCGACATTGAGAAAGTGCTGCAGGCGTCTGGCAAAGCAAAGGTCATTGCCGTTCATATGGACACGGTTAACCACTGCCTCCTGCACAAAGCTGATG
>TARA_R110002012_G_scaffold19515_5_pt1 | contig 20699 bp, 13 predicted proteins | sample TARA_R110002012 | Tara Oceans TARA_R110002012 (sample SAMEA4396515) | marine metagenome | biome: Westerlies Biome; feature: [DCM] deep chlorophyll maximum layer (ENVO:01000326); material: water (ENVO:00002006), including particulate matter (ENVO:01000060) such as... | depth 40 m | reverse complement strand
GGATAGGTTCATTTGCAGGCGTGAAAGCTGGCCAAAAATTTCACGCGTCGAGTGAGCCAGGGTGTCGGCAGCGGGAAGAGTATGGAATATTTTGCCCGCATATTTAAACAGCGCTTGGCCCAGTGTCAGTTCGAGTTGACGTATTTGCGCGCTTACCGCTGGCTGGGTAAGCCCTAATTGCTCGGCAGCGCGGGAGTAGGAGCGTTGTTGGTACACCGCCTGAAACACCTGTAGCTGCCGAAAGGTCAGGCGATTGAGCAGAGTAGGGGGCGACATAGCAACCTCATCGTGAGCATCCCTTAATAATGTCAGGATTTAACTCAGTATCAAGCGTCATCGCCAGTAAATACACGCCATTACTGAATCTTTTACATTATTTCAACAGCGGAAAGGCTGCCTAAGTCGTTTTTATCAGCGTTAGGATCGACGCCACGCGCGTAGTGGCCTAAACTATATTGCATTGCAGCATCATTGCTTTCGGGTCTGATGCCGGTTCATCAACCCACGGGAGAACCTATGAACTTTCTCGCCAATCCTATGTTTCCAGTCAGCGCCTTCACTAGTGCATGGCTTAAGCAAAAAAATGATTCCTCCACGGCGCAGGCTAGTGACGCCATGGCTTCTTTTGTCGACCCATTTGGTGTTGGGCGTGCCGCCGTGAGCTACTGGCGCGACAGCGTTGAGCGCAGCGTCTTGTATCTGGATGTCATGCGTCAACGTGGCAATCAGTACCTTGAGCATATGGAGCAGACCAAGCCCAATGTGTTGGGGTTTGATACTGAAGTGCTAATGGACGGCCGGACGCTGCCACGCCCCACCAACTATGAGCTGATGCGCGTGCTGCCCAAGGAAGGGACTGAGATAGATCCGCAAAAGCGTCCTTTCGTGGTGGTGGATCCACGCGCCGGCCACGGGCCAGGGATTGGCGGATTTAAGCCTGACAGCGAGTTGGGGGTCGCGCTTAAAGCAGGGCATCCCTGCTACTTCATAGGGTTTTTACCGTTTCCAGAGCCAGGCCAAACGGTTGAAGACGTCGTTGAGTCTGAAATAGCGTTTTTGCGCCATGTGATTGAACTGCACCCAGAAACTACCGAAAAGCCAATGGTGGTCGGTAATTGCCAAGCAGGTTGGCAACTGATGATGGCAGCTGCCCTGGAGCCAGACGTATTTGGGCCTATTCTGATTGCCGGTGCGCCGCTTTCATACTGGGCGGGCGAGCATGGCAAGGCGCCCATGCGCTATACCGGCGGGATGACTGGCGGGAGCTGGATAACCGCGTTTACCAGCGACATGGGCGACGGTCTTTTTGACGGTGCTTGGCTGGTGCAAAACTTTGAGCGACTCAATCCCGCCAATACCTATTGGAAAAAGCAGTATCATCTTTACGACAATGTCGATACTGAAGCAGGTCGCTATCTCGACTTTGAGCGCTGGTGGGGCGGGCACGTTGTGTTGGGCGGCGAAGAGATCCAATACATTGTCGATAATCTATTCGTTGGCAACCGGCTCTCAACGGCACAGTTGGTGACTCGCGACGGTCGTCGTATTGACCTGCGTAATGTGCGCTCTCCCGTGGTGGTGTTCTGCTCGCGTGGTGACGATATTACCCCGCCTCCTCAAGCACTCGGCTGGATTCGTGATCTTTACGAAAACGAAGACGACATCATTGCTAACGATCAGACGATTGTGTACTGCCAGCATGACACCACCGGCCATCTGGGGATTTTTGTATCGGGCAGTGTATCGCGTAAAGAGCATACTGAATTTACGGCGAACATGGATTATATCGACGTTATGCCGCCAGGGCTGTATGAAACGGCTATCACGCCAGCTGAAAAGGGCGCTGACGCTGACTTGTATGAGCGTGATTACCTGCTTGAATTTATGCCGCGCAATTTTGAAGAATTAGATCGTGCGGTGATGCATAAGCCTGAAGACGACCGTCGATTTGCGACGGTGGCGCGTATTTCAGAAATTAACCTTGGGTTGTACCGGCTATTTCTACAGCCCTGGTTGAAAGCCACGATAACGCCTGAAGCTGCTCGTTGGATTCGCCGTATGCATCCTATCCGCCTGGGCTATAAATTACTTTCTGATCGTAATCCATTGTCAGTCCCATTGCCGGTAATGGCCGAAATGGTGCGTAAAAACCGCCACCAGGTGTCGTCGGAGAATATATTTAAAGCCTTTGAATCCATGGGGTCTGACCAACTGGTCGCTAGCCTCAATGCCATTCGTGATGTGCGTGATAGCTCGACTGAAAAGGTGTTTATGAACGTCTACGGCCAGCCGCTGTTGCAGGCTGCCGTGGGCTTGTATGGAGATGCTCATGTCCATCGCCGTCGTCCGGGTGCTGAACCCGAACACCGTCGCTTCGTAGAGCAGCGCCAGCACACTTTGGGTGAGAAATATGCCCAAGGCGGCCCCCATGAAGCGGTGATGCGTTCACTTATTTATGTGTTAGGCGGTTCACCAACCACCGATGAGCGAAACTTTAAACGCCTGCGTGCCTCGCGTGCTGAGCTTGAGCCTGGTATCAAGCTAAGTGAGTTTAAACATCTGGTTAGAGAACAGTTCTTCATGTTGAAGCTGGATCGTGAACAAGCATTGAATTCGCTTCCTGTCTTGTTGGATGGACAAACCAATGAAGCGATTGACGGCTATATTCAACATCTCGACCACGTATTCGCCGCTAGTGGTGAGATGACGAAGAACTCTGCTGATCGCTTTACTCAGATCAAGGCCCTGTTTGATAAAGCAAGGCCCAGGCAAGCCTCCAAGTCGGCTAATGCCAACGCGGCAAAGGCACCCACAGCAAGCGTTGAGGCAGCATCTACTCAGCCTGTTCAGAAGAAAACCGCTGCCAAGCCAAAAACCGTCGCCAAGCCGAACGCCGACACGAAACCCAAAACCGACACTCGCTCTAGAACCGACACCCAGCCACAGGCTACGCCCAAGCCGAAGGCCTCTGAACAGGCAAAAGCTGGCGCCAACGCATCTGCCAAGTCTAATGACTTGACGAACCAAGCCTCGGTGACTGAGAGCAAGGTAAAGGATGAGGCGAGTCAGTCTGCGCCTGATAAGTCGACTGTGACCTCGACGCCAGAGGCGACCTCGAGCGATACAAAGACCAATGCTAAAAGTACCACTGACACGCGTAAAAAAGAGCCAACCAAGCGCTAAAACAGTACGTTAATGTCAATCGCCCCCGCCAATTTGGTGGGGGCGATTTGTCTGCTGCACGACCTTTTGGGTTGCCGTAACGTCGGTGGCAGTCTAGTGTCTAGCTACTATTTGTCTGAAATCGAAGGATCCATCCCGCGCATTGCTTGCTACTAGCGCTTAGCCAAGGGCTGAGTTAGGGTAGGCGCATTTTTTTCATCCGTATCTTTTGGGGGGATGGTTTATCCCGACGATGCGGTACCGAATTCAGAGCACGCGCTAGACAGCCCGTGCATTAGGAAAGTGGAGCACTATGGGCAAGTCACTGGTCATCGTCGAATCGCCAGCGAAAGCGAAGACGATTAATAAATATCTCGGCAACGATTTCATCGTGAAGTCGAGCGTGGGTCACATACGTGACCTGCCGACCAGCGGCTCAGGTAAGGCAGCCTCCGACCCCAAGGAGCGCGCACGCCAAGCCGCAGCGACACGTAAGATGTCGGCAGAAGAAAAAGCAGAATATAAAAAGCGCAAAAGCCAGGATCAGCTAATCAGGCGTATGGGGATCGATCCTAACAATGGTTGGGAAGCCCACTACGAAGTATTACCTGGTAAAGAGAAAGTCGTCGCTGAACTTAAAAAGTTGGCTGAGAAAGCAGACGCCGTTTATCTTGCAACGGATTTGGATCGCGAGGGTGAAGCGATTGCTTGGCATCTGCGCGAGACCATCGGCGGTGATGACAACCGTTATAAGCGTGTTGTCTTTAACGAAATTACTAAAAATGCGATTCAAGATGCTTTTAAAGCACCGGGCGCACTCAATATTCCCCGGGTAGAAGCGCAGCAGGCGCGGCGTTTCCTCGACCGAGTCGTAGGCTTCATGCTGTCGCCCTTGCTATGGGCGAAAGTGGCGCGAGGGCTTTCAGCTGGGCGTGTGCAATCCGTCGCGGTTCGACTGATCGTTGAGCGTGAGCGGGAAATCCGGGCTTTTATTCCTGAAGAGTTCTGGGATGTACATGCCGACTTAGCCTCACCCGAGGGCGAACTCGTTCGTTTCGCGCTGGTACGCCAAGAGGGTAAGGCCTTCAGACCGACCTCTGAAAAAGATACCCTGGCGCGTATTGAGCAGCTTAGAAAAGCCAAGCTGGCCATTACCTCTCGCGAAGATAAACCCACCAGTTCCAAGCCCACTGCTCCTTTTATTACCTCTACGCTGCAGCAGGCGGCCAGCGGTCGGTTAGGGTTTTCTGTTAAAAAGACCATGACCATGGCCCAGCGTCTCTACGAGGCGGGCTATATTACCTATATGCGAACCGACTCCACCAACTTGTCTAAAGATGCCGTGGAAGGGGTGCGCAGTTACATAGACAACGAGTTCGGCAAGCGCTACCTGCCTGAAACGCCTAATCGCTACAGCAGCAAAGAGAGCGCCCAAGAGGCACACGAGGCTATTCGACCTTCAAGTGTTGAGCGTAAAGCGTCCGACCTGGCTGGAATGGAGCGTGATGCCGAGCGCCTTTATGAACTGATTTGGCGTCAGTTCGTGGCCTGCCAAATGACGCCTGCCGAGTATCTGTCGAGCACCTTGAGTGTCGAGGTCGATGGTTATGAGCTGCGTGCTAAAGGCCGTGTGCTCAAGTTTGACGGCTATACCCGTGTCATGAAGCCCAGCGGCAAGAATGAGGATCAGAGCTTACCTGATTTGCCAAAGGGTACGCCCATGGCGCTCAATGCGCTGGATCCTCAGCAGCACTTTACCAAGCCCGCGCCGCGTTATACCGAAGCGAGCCTAGTCAAAGAGTTGGAAAAGCAAGGAATCGGTCGTCCCTCGACGTACGCGTCGATCATTTCAACGATCCAGGATCGCGGTTATGTAAAGCTGGAGAACCGACGCTTTTATGCTGAGAAGCTGGGCGATATCGTTACTGAGCGACTTAAAGAGTCGTTTCCGGACCTGATGGATTTCTCGTTTACGGCCCGCATGGAAGACAGCCTGGATGAAGTCGCAGAAGGAGAGCGCAATTGGCAGGCGTTACTGGACGCCTTCTATGGCGAGTTCCGCGAAGAGCTTGCCAAAGCTGAGAGCGATGACGGTATGCGGCCTAATCAGCCTGTGCCCACCAATATCGATTGCCCAAAATGTGGCCGTCATATGCAGATTCGCACTGCTTCGACAGGCGTTTTTCTGGGCTGTAGCGGCTATAACCTCCCTCCCAAGGAGCGCTGCAAAACCACCATTGATTTGATTCCAGGTGAAGAAGCCGTTGCCGAAGACGCCGGCGAAGAGGCCGAAACCAATGCGTTGCGGGCCAAGCGTCGCTGCCCAAAATGTGGCACGGCGATGGATAACTACCTGATTGATGAAACGCGCAAGCTGCACATTTGTGGCAACAGCCCCGATTGTGACGGCTACGAAGTGGAAAGCGGCAAATTCAAGATCAAGGGCTATGACGGCCCGGTGATTGAGTGCAACAAGTGTGGCTCGGAAATGCAGTTGAAATCTGGCCGCTTTGGCAAGTATTTTGGGTGTACCAACAGTGAATGCAAAAATACCCGCAAGCTGTTGAAGAGCGGGGAAGTGGCGCCGCCAAAAATGGATCCTATTCCAATGCCGGAGCTTGAGTGCCAAAAAGTTGAAGATCATTACGTGCTTCGCGATGGCGCCAGCGGTCTCTTTTTAGCCGCGAGTAAGTTTCCCAAAAATCGCGAAACGAGGCCACCGCTGGTCAAAGAGCTCAAAGCACATGCCGACGAGCTGCCTGAAAAGTATCATTTTATACTTAAAGCGCCCAGCGAAGACCCGGATGGACGTCCCGCTCAAATACGTTACTCGCGTAAGAGTAAAGAGCAGTACGTGATGACCGACGAAGAGGGCAAGGCGACTGGCTGGAAAGCCATGTTTGATGGCAATAAATGGCAAGTAGAGGACAAGCGTAAGTGACAGCACGTTCGAGGACTAACCAGTTGCTCTACCAGGCAGAGTTGCTTGCCAACCTGCCTGGAGGGGATGATGAACATGCCCCTTCACGCCAGATGGCGCTTGAGGAGGGCGCGCTAGCGCTCTTTGAACTGGCACTATCGTCGCTTTTACGTGAAGTCACTGAGCACGCTCGTTTGCCGGAACACCGCTGGCAAGTGTTGCTGTCCCAGGATGGGCCTGCGCTTGCGGAATTGCAGCGACTGCGCGACTTAGCGTCCCAACCCGAGAGTTGGGTGAGTTGGCTGGTCACCCAGCTTGAACGCCTGCATAGCGACAAAGGTGCCGCGCAGCGCGTTACCGTTAATCCGGCACTCATTGCGCTGGGAGGCCAGGCGGATTTTCGCCAACAGCTGCTTGATAATATTCAGGCTGCCAAACGTGAAATAAGTGCTTTGCGCGAAACCAGCCTAGAGTGGTAGAAGTAATACGCTCTTGGATTCGTTATACGGTCAAGTAAGCACCACGAGAAGGAGATCATGATGCGCTACAACCAGGTTAAAGATTTAGTTGAGTGGGCGGCAGGTTTTCACACGCGGATGGCGCGTCAGTATGGCGAGGCCGCTGAAAATGCTGATAATGAGCGCTTAAAGATGGCGTTAGATTACTTGGCTAGCCGTGAGCTGCAGATGAAAACGGGGCTTGAAGACCTGTTTCATGATAGTACGGACCAATCCGAAGTGTTGGAGACATGGTTCGATGAATCTGGTGAGTTTCCTGAGCCTCCCGAGCTGGATCGTCTTGCGGAGCAATCGGTCACTGGTTCGATAGATGATGCGATGGAAACGGCTACGACCGCACACCAGCGTTTGCAAGCAATGTATGAGCATCGTGCTTTACGTGCCAGGATTAAACCCGAAGCAGAGTTTTTTGACTCGCTAGCGGAAGGGCATAATGCTGAGATACGCAAGATGGTTGCCAGCATAGAAGAGCTAAAGGGCCTTTAATGCGGTGGTATGCGAGCTTAGTGGTGACAAGCGCATTGGTCATTGAACGTGAGCTAATGACGAAATTACTAACGTCGAATGACGGAATAAGGTATAACAGCCTCCTGATGTATCTAATTGATCAATCAAAGGCTAACGTGTCGAGAGTGCCCTGTTTCGAGAGCAATCATGTTTTTAGTTAATCGCCGTCAATTCTTAGCCATGGCGCTTAGTTTGCCCGCCGTTGCTAGCGCCCATGCCTCTTTCATTGGTGAAGCTGGCACAGCGGATCTCATTGAGACAATGCTGGTTCGCGCTCCTGTGCCACGCCATACGAATGAGCTGTGGGTGCTGGTGGATGATCAAGAGGCAACGTTGAGTGTCTTTCGTGGCAATGCGCTACTGGAACGCTTTGAGCCTATATCGCTTGGCCGTGCCGGGGCAAAAACGCAACGAGTTAGAGGCGATAATGTCACCCCCAAAGGCGAGTTTCGTATTAACCGTTTCAACTACGAAAGCCAATGGCGTACTTTCATGAGCCTTGATTATCCCTCGCCTGCGCACGCTCGCATGGCGCTGGATAAAGGAATTTATTCGCAAACTGATTACGAACAATACTTCGATTACTACCGACGTACCGGCCAGCCACCGCAAAATACCGCCCTGGGTGGGGCGATTGGTATTCATGGTCTGGGGCGCGCTGATCCAGAGGTTCATGGGCGCTTCCATTGGACCCAGGGGTGTGTTGCCGTTACCAACGAACAAATAGACCGCTTAGCAGAACTCGTAGGTGTTGGCACTCGAGTAGTGATCCGTTAAGCTGATGTCGTTGAAGGAAGTTCGAGGTTTTAAATACATGGCTATAGACAACCGCTGTGGTCTATTATAAAACAGCGTTTGACTTGCGTGCTTCACAGCACCAGTCATTGTAAAGAACCTGCACCGCAGGTAGACAAAGCTAAACTAATTAATTAGCCTTATCTTTGTCATACCATTAACGTAGTACCCAAGGACGACTCAAGGAGAACATTATGACTTTGAAAACTACTCTGAAGATGACTGCTGCTGCTGCTTCTCTGGCAATTCTTGCTGGTTGTGCTTCTACCAGCGCTCTGGAAGAAGTTCGCATGACTGCAGAATCTGCACAAGCTGACGCTGCAGAAGCACGTAGCATGGCTTCACAAGCAATGAACACTGCTAACCAAGCTCAGCGCGACGCGCAAGCTGCCCTGCAGATGTCTGAGCAGAGCCGTGAAGAAATGAACCGTCAGTTCCAGCGTTCCATGCAGAAGTAATTCTGCCTGGAGCTGTTGTGGAGTCTCTCGACTCTCTCAGCAGTTGCTGTATGCAAGTCGTAGTTAGTTAGGTAAGTGTTTTTGCCGCTAGCTATGCTAAAAACCCCGCCTCGGCGGGGTTTTTGGTTTTAGGACTCTTTGTTCAGGACTCCTGGTTAGCAGAGGAGGAGGCGCTTAGTTCAACCTCGTTGATCAGCTTCACCGGTTCTGGTTCAGGCTCAAGTTCGGGTGCTTGGGGGCCATAAAGCGCAATAAACTGCCCATCGGGCGCTTCTACGGCGCGTTCGATCTGTGCCGAGTCAATCTCAATGTTGTTTTCAGTCAGCGCGTTGACCCGCTCCAGAGCGTTCAGCAGCGGCTCAAAGTCACCTACATTCTCTTGTAGCTGCGGGAAGGACTGAACAAACAGTGTCCCGTCAGCCGCCCAACCTGCTTTAAAGGGCGCATCCATCAAGTTGACCTGGGTGCCGCTCGGTAGGCGTTCATAAAGCGACTTAATGTCTTCTGGGTACATACGAATACAGCCACGGCTGACGCGCATGCCTACGCCATCTGGTCGGTTGGTGCCATGAATCAGATAGCTCGGCATGGCGAGCAATATAGCGTGTTCTCCCAGGGGATTGTCCGGGCCTGGCGGAACGACCGACGGAGCAGGATCTCCACGCTCGGCTGCTTCGCGACGCATGGAGGCGGGCGGTGCCCAGGCGGGGTCTTTCACCTTGACCGTCGTCCGCGTTATACCCACCGGGGTGGCGAACTCTTCACGACCGACGCTGACCGGGTAGGTCTCGACGATTCCCGGTTTGTTGGCGGGGTAGTAATAAAGGCGCAGTTCCGAGAGGTTAACCACAACACCTTCCCGTGGGGCAGGAGGCAGAATATATTTGGCTGGAATGACCACTTCAGTGCCAACACCCGGTACCCAAAGGCTGACATCAGGGTTGGCCATGCGGATTTCTTCATAGCCAATATTATGGCGCCGAGCGATATCGATCAGCGTCTGCTCGGGGTCTTCTACGATAACCGTGTAGTGCTCCCCTATCACGTCTCCTTTTTCAGGGAGGCGGAAGTGGCCACGCGGCAGCTCATCCTGGTCCGCGACTTGAGCAGCGCTATCAACCGCATCAATGCTGATGTCTGCCTGCGGCTGCGTCTGTTCTTGAGATTGTTCTTGAGACTGTTCTTGGGAGCGTTCTTGAGACTGCTCCTGAACCTGTGGATCGGCTTGGGTAGCAGCCTGTTGCGCAAAAGCGGGACTCGACAAGCTGGCGGCGAGTAACACTGCCAGACTGGTGGGGCCCCATAGGGTAAAGGTATCGCGAATGTTCATGGACGTTCCTAATATGTTAATTCACTGCTGATGCGCGTTGGGCCACAGGAGTTGAATCATGGGTGTTGATCAACTGGGGAGTGGCTAGGGTTAAGTTTGCCCCAAGGCTCACGCCGCCGCTACTTTTTGATTAAGCATGCTGAGTAGCTTTTCAAGCTGCTCAAAACGCTTGTCGACACTTTCCATCGGTAATTCAAATCGTAACGTATCCGACCCATCTAAGCGGTAATGTTTCGGATGGGTCTGAATAAGGTTCACCAGCGTTAATGGATCTACTTGGGTGCTGCCGTCAAACAGCACTCGACCACGGCTTTCGCCAGCTTCGATCTTGCTAATACCTAGCTGCTCGGCACGATGCCGTAGCTTGGTCTGTCGAATTAAATTCTTCAGCGATGCGGGTAGCAGGCCAAAACGATCAATTAACTCTACTTGCAGCTCTTTGAGTTCATTATCGCTTTGTGTGTTGGCAATGCGCTTGTAGATGACTAGCCGCTGTTGCACATCATGAATGTAATCATTCGGAATCAATGCTGGCAAATTAAGACTAATTTCTACGCCGGTGTTGAAGGGGGCGTCGATATTAGGCGTCTTGCCTGCCCGAATGGCCTTGACCGCACGATCTAGCATTTCCATATAGAGCGTGTAGCCAATGGTTTCCATCTGGCCGCTCTGTTCATCGCCTAATAGTTCGCCCGCACCGCGAATTTCCATGTCGTGACTTGCGAGTGTGAAACCAGCGCCTAAATCGTCCGAAGCGCTTATCGCCTCCAAACGTTTAATGGCATCTCTGGTCATGGCTTTGGGAGGCGGGGTTAACAGATAGGCGTAAGCTTGGTGGTGACTACGACCGACCCGGCCACGCAACTGATGTAGCTGTGCTAAACCAAATTTATCGGCACGCTCGATAATAATGGTATTGGCACTGGGAACATCAATACCTGTTTCAATAATAGTCGAGCATACCAGCACATTAAAGCGGCGGTGGTAAAAGTCCGACATAATACGCTCCAGGCTGCGTTCCGGTAGTTGCCCATGGGCAACGCCTACGCGTGCTTCAGGAACCAGTTCGCGTATTTTTTCTGCGCTGTTTTCGATCGTTTTTACTTCGTTATGCAGCACATAAACCTGACCGCCGCGAAGTATTTCACGCAGCAGAGCCTCTTTGACGATGCTGGCATCGTGCTGCTGCACAAAGGTTTTAACAGAAAGACGCCGCGCAGGAGGCGTTGCAATGATGGACAGGTCACGAATGCCGCTCATGGCCATGTTCAGCGTGCGTGGAATAGGCGTGGCGGTCAGCGTCAGAATATCAATTTCAGCGCGAAGCGTTTTAAGCTTCTCTTTTTGGGCCACCCCAAAGCGATGCTCTTCGTCAATAATGAGCAAGCCCATTTTGGGGAGCTCAACGCTCTTGGAGAGCAGTTTGTGGGTGCCAATAACGATATCCGTTTGACCGTTTTTGATGCTTTCCAGCGTTTGGCTGGTATCTTTTCCGCTGGTGAAGCGAGAGATCAAGCCAATGTTGACGGCTGTATCGGCAAACCGGTCTCGGAAGTTCTCAAAATGCTGGCGGGCCAGTAGCGTCGTAGGGACTAACACGACTACCTGTCGGCCGGATTGAACCGCAATAAAGGCCGCGCGCATGGCGACTTCCGTTTTGCCAAACCCTACGTCGCCGCAAACAACGCGATCCATAGGTTGAGGAGAGGTCATGTCGCTTATTACCGACTCAATCGCTGCATGCTGGTCGGCGGTCTCTTCAAACGGGAAGTTTCCAGCAAAGCGAAGGTACTCATCTCCCGGTGATTCGTAGACGACGCCTTGCTGAGCTTCCCGACGAGCGTAAATATCCAATAGCTCGGCAGCGGTGTCGCGTATCTTCTCAGCGGCCTTTCGACGGGCTTTTTCCCACTGGTCCGAACCAAGCTTATGGAGGGGCGCCAGCTCGTCATCGGCGCCGCTATAGCGCGAAATGAGGTGCAGGCTATCAACCGGAACATAAAGTTTGGCACCATCAGCGTAAGAGAGGGCGAGAAACTCGCTTGCCTGCCCACCCGCCTCCAGCGTTTCCAACCCTAAATAACGGCCCACTCCGTGCGCTTGATGTACCACGGGGGCGCCTTCACGCAGCTCTGATAAATGACGTACCGCCAATTCATTATCATCAGTGGCTTTTTCGCGTCGCCGGCTTTGGCGTACCACATCGCCAAACAGCTCCGTTTCACTGATGACAGCAATGTTGGGCGTATTGAGCCATAGACCACTGGCAATTAACCCTTCGGTAATGGCATACGCGTGTTGGCTGGTTAGAAAATCTTGAAAGCCATTGATATGCGGGAGCGAAAGCCCTAGCGGAGCCAAAACTTCTTCCAAGGCTTCGCGACGACCCCGCGATTCGGCCACGAAAAGCACGCGCGTTTCAGTATGGGTTTTTAAGAATGCCCTGAGCTCGCCAAGCGGCTGTTTGGCGCGGGCATTAATGGCCAGCGCTGGCAATGGGGTGGCTTCGGGCTGCTGGGCATGGCGCTGTTCGCTATCGTCAGTCAGCTCGATCCGCGGGCGCGCCTTAATGGCCGAGAAAACGTCGTTAACAGGGAAAAACGCCCGGTGCGGCGGAAGCAGTGGTCGGGTAGGGTCGACACCCAAATTGACATAGCGCGCATCAATCGACTGCCAATGCTGTTCGGCAGCCTGGAAAACACCAGGAAGCAGTGCCACCCGGGTATCGTCGGTCAGGTGGTCGAATAGGGAAGCGGTGTGTTCAAAAAACAGCGGTAAATAGTGCTCAAGGCCCGGTGATGGAATACCTTTTAAGGCATCGTTATAAAGCGGGCATTGGCGCGGATCAACATCAAACAGCGTTTCAAATTGCTCTCGGAAACAGGCAATAGCGCTACGGCTTAACGAGTATTCGTGGGCCGGCAATAGTTCCAAAGCGTCGCGTTTGTCCGTGGACCGTTGGCTGCCTGGGTCGAAATGGCGCAGCGTATCGATCTCATCGTCAAACAAGTCGATGCGGATCGGCTCTTCCATGCCCATCGCAAATAGATCAATCAGCGCCCCACGCATGGCGTATTCGCCCGGTTCGTAAACAGTTTCAACGGCGCGATAGCCAGCGCGTGAAAGCGATTCACGAAACGTTTCGCGGTTGAGCCGTTCCCCGACCTTCAAGGTCATTACACGCCCAGCAATATATTCAACCGGGGGTAAGCGCTGCATGAGGGTATTGATGGGTACTAAGACAATGCCGCGTACACCATCTTGGAGCTGGCGCAGGGTGCGTAGCCGAGCTGAAACAATATCTTGATGGGGCGAAAAGCTATCGTACGGCAGCGTTTCCCAGTCGGGGAAAGACAGTACCGGCACATCGCTATAAAAATAGAGGTCTTGTTCGAGGCGCTGGGCGCTGGCCGTATTGGCGGTAATGACCAGCAGCGGGGCATGCGTAGCAACACGCGCCAGTGCCAGGGCTGCTGCGCTGCCCGGTGGCGATGTCCAATATAGCGTGTCGCGAGCCCCGTCAGGCTGAGGCGGTTCGAGCAAAGAAAAAGTAGGCATAAGCTAGATATCGTTTTGCGCTGAAACGGAAAGAGGATCATACACGATCACCCGTTTCAGTTAGAGTGCCGCGACGACGGGTAGCGATGTAATCTTTAGTCCGTCGTGATCTTGTAGTCAAATCCACGTTTCTGTAATACCCCTACATGTTGTGCGACTATCCATTCATTGCGACCGCTGGGCTGGCCCCGGATAATGACCAACGAATTTTCAGTTACAAGATGTTTCTAACGCCACGTTTTAACGTCGCGTTTGTTGTTATTAAACTGTGGTTACTAACTAGTCCCCCTACCTGATGAGGCCGCACGTGAGTCAGCAAGCTCTCGAAAACGTTTTTCAAGAATGGCAGTGTAACGAAGCCTTGGCAGAGCAGATGATCCCGTTAGTGGGGCAGCTCTATCGTCAGAACAACGTCGTTGCCACCATGTTCGGACGTTCGCTGATCAAGCGGTCGGTTATCCGTATTCTTAAAGATCACCGCTTTGTGCGTAAGCTGGAGGGGACTGAACTCTTTGTTGAGGATACCTATCCCATCATTAAAGGGATGGTGGCGTTAAATCTAGGTCCTGCGCACGTTGATGTGGGCAAGCTGGCGGTTATGTTCAAGCGTCAGGGCGGTGGTGATGTCGAGGCTTTTTTACGTAAAGAGCTTCACGATATTATTGATGGATATCAGCCTGGAGCCAGTACCGGCGAGCCACAAGATGTGGTGCTTTATGGGTTTGGCCGTATCGGGCGGTTGTTGGCTCGGGTAATGATCGAAAAAGCCGGGGGCGGTAATTTGCTACGGCTGCGTGCGATCGTTGTGCGTGGTCGGGGTGATGTTGCAAAAGATCTGGAAAAGCGCGCAAGCTTGCTGCGTCGAGACTCTGTACACGGCCCGTTTGACGGCACGATCATGGTGGACGCTGAGGCCCGTACACTCATCGTCAATGGCAATGTTATTCAAGTGATATACGCCGATTCACCGAGCGATATTGACTATACCCACTACGATATCAATAACGCAGTAATCGTCGATAATACCGGTATTTGGCGCGATGAAGCTGGCTTGGGCCAGCATCTACAGTGCAAGGGGGCCGCTAAAGCATTGCTGACCGCTCCGGGCAAAGGCGATATTAAAAATATTGTTTATGGCATTAATCATGACAGCATTGGCGATAATGACCTGATTGTGTCTGCTGCCTCATGTACCACCAATGCCATCGTGCCAGTATTAAAGGTACTCAATGACGAGTATGGCGTGGTCAATGGTCACGTTGAAACCGTACATGCCTATACCAACGACCAGAACTTGATCGACAACTACCATAAAGGCGATCGCCGTGGGCGCAGTGCGGCGCTCAACATGGTATTAACCGAGACAGGCGCCGCTAAAGCAGCCGCAAAAGCGCTCCCAGAGCTTGAGGGTAAGCTGACAGGTAACGCGATCAGGGTGCCCATTCCTAACGTATCCATGGCGATTTTGAATCTGACGCTCGATAAAACAATCGATGCGGAAGGGCTAAACGACTATTTGCGTCGCATGTCTATTGAGTCCGCTTATCAAAAGCAAATTGATTATGTGGATTCAGCTGAGGTGGTGTCGTCGGATTTCGTTGGCAATCGACATGCCGGTATCGTTGATGCCAAAGCGACTATCGCCAATGGGCATCATGCGGTCATCTACGTATGGTACGACAATGAGTTTGGTTATAGCTGTCAGGTAGTGCGTATTTTGCAGCAGATGTCGAATGTACGTTTTGTAAAGCTGCCGCGATAATAACGCCTATCTTGGCCTGTTGGCGGAACGTAAGGCTAAATAATGAGAGACGCGCCACCTTCGGGTGGCGTTTTTTTATCTTTGTAAAGCATTTTTCCAATGTATATAGCACTTTTGGCGACCTTCAGGGATGTGGTCATTGGACACGCTTATCTTTATAATGCGATAGATTTTTCGGGGTGGTTCAAGTGTTGCTTGGGCCGGACTGTTAACAATCTGAGCAGAATATTAGAATCCACTGAGCAGAAAAGAAGCTTTCGAACCCCTTACCTTCGTATATCCGATCCAACAACTGGGCGAGACTATGATCGAAGTCAAAAAAGGCCTGGATCTCCCCATCACGGGAGCGCCCGAGCAGCGTATTGAAGATGCGCGACCTGTGCGCCATGTGGCAATCCTGGGTACCGACTATATCGGCATGAAGCCGACCATGGAGGTCCAGGAAGGGGATAAGGTCAAACTAGGCCAATTGCTCTTTACCGATAAGAAAGTTGATGGTGTGCGCTACACAGCGCCTGCTGCCGGTGAAGTGCTTGCAATAAACCGTGGCGAAAAACGACGTTTACTATCTGTGGTAATCAAAATTGACGAAACTGAGGAGGCGATTGAATTCGCGGCTCACGATCGTAATGCATTAGCACAGCTTGAGCGTCAGAAAGTCGTTGACCAACTAGTAGAGTCGGGGCTATGGACGGCATTACGCACGCGTCCTTTCTCACGCACTCCGGCCATCGATAGCACGCCGGCCGATATTTTTGTCACCGCCGTGGATACCCATCCACTTAGTCCCGATTCTGAGCTGATCATTAATGAACAGCCTCAAGCATTCGAAGATGGCCTCAAGGTGTTAGCGCGCCTTACCGAGGGCAACGTCTTCTTGTGCACGGGTGAAAATGCCTCGATTCCAGGTGGCGATGTTGACGGCGTCAAGGCTGAAAGCTTTGCTGGGCCGCATCCTGCCGGTCTAGTGGGCACTCATATTCACTATCTTTCGCCCGTTGCGCTGCACAAAAAGGTTTGGCACATCGGCTACCAGGACGTCATCGCGTTCGGTAAGTTGTTTGTGGAAGGTAAACTGGATATGAGCCGCGTGGTTGCGATTGGTGGCCCGCGTGCCGAGAATCCACGCTTGATACGTTCGCGTATTGGCGCTAGCTTGGAAGAACTACTGGCTGAAGAAGTCATCAAACCCGATGATACTCGTGTTATCTCCGGGTCGGTCTTTTCTGGCTTTACTTCTGAAGGCAAGCTCACTTATCTAGGGCGTTTCAATAATCAAATCAGCCTGCTTGAAGAGGGCAATAAACGCATCTTGATGGGCTGGCTGTCACTTGGCGCAGATCGACATTCGGTGCTGGGTATTTATCTTTCCAGATTTAAAGGGCTGCGTAATTATGCCCCCACCACTTCCACTAATGGTTCCGAGCGGGCCATGGTGCCAGTGGGATCATACGAAACGGTAATGCCGCTGGATATCATGCCAACTCAGCTACTGCGCTCGTTGATCGTAGGCGACATCGAGGTTGCCATGCAGCTTGGGTGTTTGGAGCTGGACGAAGAAGATTTGGCGCTATGCACGTATGTTTGTCCTGGCAAATACGAATATGGCCCTATCCTGCGTGATAATCTCACCATGATCGAGAAAGAGGCCTGATAATGGGTATTCAACAGACACTCCAAAATATCGAGCCGCATTTCCACAAAGGCGGGAAGTATGAAAAGTTCTATCCGCTTTTTGAGGCGGTAGATACGATTTTCTACTCACCGCCGAGCGTGGCTAAAACTACCGCTCACGTGCGTGACGGCATCGACCTTAAACGCATCATGATTACCGTCTGGATGTGTACCTTCCCGGCCATGTTCTTCGGTATGTGGAACGCAGGTTGGCAGGCAAATACGGCCATCGAAGCGGGCTATGCCTCTATGGGAGGCTGGCGTGAAGCAATTTTGATGACGCTTGCTTCTGGACATGATGCCAGCAGCTTGTGGGCCAACTTTGTCTTGGGCGCGACTTATTTCTTACCCATCTATCTGGTCACGTTTGTCGTGGGCGGGTTCTGGGAAGTGCTGTTTGCGATCAAGCGTGGCCATGAAGTGAACGAAGGCTTCTTCGTCACTTCTGTGCTGTTTGCGTTGATACTGCCGGCCACTATTCCTCTTTGGCAGGTCGCTCTTGGTATCACCTTCGGTGTGGTGATTGGTAAGGAAATTTTCGGCGGCACGGGTAAAAACTTCTTGAACCCCGCGCTTACCGGGCGTGCTTTTCTTTACTTCGCTTACCCCGCGCAAATTTCTGGCGATGCTGTATGGGTGGCTGCGGATGGCTATACAGGTGCTACTCCGCTGTCGATGGCTTTCCAGGAAAGTATGGCAACAATGACGGATACCTATAGCTGGTGGGATGCTTTCTATGGCTTCATTCCAGGCTCTGTAGGTGAAGTTTCGACCTTGGCAATCTTGATCGGCTTAGCAGTACTGTTATGGACACGCATTGCCTCATGGCGAATCGTGCTGGGGGTTTTCCTCGGTATGGTGGCTACCAGTACGCTATTTAACCTGGTCGGCTCTGACAGCAACGAAATGTTTGCCATGCCTTGGTACTGGCACTTGGTTATTGGTGGTTTCGCCTTTGGTATGGTCTTCATGGCAACGGATCCGGTGTCAGCCTCGATGACCAATCAGGGCCGGCTGATCTTTGGTGCGCTGATCGGCGTCATGACTGTTTTGATTCGCGTTGTGAATCCGGCTTTCCCGGAAGGCATCATGTTGGCGATCCTGTTTGCTAACCTGTTTGCACCGCTGATCGACCATTTCTTCGTCCAGGCCAACATTAAGCGTCGCGTGAAGCGAACCGGCGTTCCGGCCGAGGAGACTGCCTAATGGCACAAAGTAATAACTCCATCAAGAAAGTCCTGATTGTGGCGTTTGCACTCTGTATCGTGTGCTCTGTCATTGTCTCGACGGCAGCGGTCGCATTACGACCTGCCCAGCAGTTGAATCAGGAGCTTGACCGTAAAACCAACATCTTAAACGTTGCCAAGCTATTTGAGCCGGGCATGGACGTTGAAGAAGTGTTTCGCGAGCAGATCACTGCTCGGGTAGTGAATCTGGAAACCGGCGAGTACAGCGATGAGTTTGATCCTGATACGTACGATAGCTTTGAGGCGGCGCGTGACCCCGCCTCTGGTCGCACGCTTTCAGGTGATCAGGACATCGCTGGCCTCTCACGGGTTGAAAACTATGCCACGGTGTATCTGGTAGGCAGTGAAGACGACCCGGAACAGATTGTGCTACCGATTCGTGGTCAAGGTCTTTGGGGGCTGATGCGCGGCTTTTTATCAGTAGAAGGTGATGGCAACACGATTGTCAGTATCACCTACTATGAGCATAGCGAAACCCCGGGCCTGGGCGCTGAAGTAAACAATCCGCGCTGGCAAGCACAGTGGGAAGGTAAGAAAATTTACGATGAGGAGGGCGACCTTTCACCGGAAATTCACCTGACCAAAGGCGGTGCTAGCAGCGAATACGAAGTCGATGCGCTATCTGGCGCTACGCTAACCAGTAACGGCGTGACGAACATGCTGCAGTTCTGGTTAAGCGAAGAAGGATTCGGTCCCTATTTGGCAAAATTCCGCAGCGGTACTGAACCGGAAGATGCCGAAGATACCGACACCAACTTCGAAGACGTTGAGGGGGCCTGATCATGGCGGACGTAAATGCAAAAGGCGTTTTAACAGCGCCTATATTCCAGAACAACCCTATTGCACTGCAAATTCTGGGGATCTGTTCGGCACTGGCGGTAACCACCAGCATGAGTGTCTCGCTGGTCATGGCGCTGGCGGTTATTTTTGTAACGTCGTTTTCGAATCTGTTTGTATCGTTGATCAGGAATCATATTCCATCATCGATCCGCATCATCGTACAGATGACCATCATTGCCTCGCTGGTAATTGTGGTAGACCAGATATTGAAAGCGTACGCCTATGAAATGTCTAAACAGCTGTCCGTATTCGTGGGCTTGATCATTACCAACTGTATCGTCATGGGGCGTGCAGAAGGCTTTGCAATGTCCAACACGCCAGGCATGTCGTTTTTAGACGGTATCGGTAACGGTCTAGGCTATGGCTTCGTGCTGATGGTGGTTGGCTTTGTGCGTGAATTGCTGGGTTCTGGCAGCGTGTTTGGATTCACTATCCTTCAACCCATCCAAGATGGTGGCTGGTACGTTCCCAACGGTCTGCTGTTACTGCCGCCTTCCGCGTTCTTTATTATCGGTCTACTGATCTGGGTACTACGCTCTGTAAATCCTGAGCAGGTAGAAGATAATGAGTTCAAAATGAAGGAAAACAGCAAGCCCAAGGAGGCCGTGTAACATGGAACATTATCTGAGTCTTTTTGTTGCCTCGGTGTTTGTTGAAAACATGGCACTGGCTTTCTTTTTGGGGATGTGTACGTTTTTGGCGGTTTCCAAAAAGGTATCCTCAGCGATCGGTTTGGGTATTGCGGTAATTGTTGTATTGACCGTGACGGTGCCGGTCAACAATTTAGTGTTTACCTACTTGCTTCAGGAAGGGGCACTGACCTGGACCGGTATTAGTGGTGCTGAGAATATTGATCTGTCTTTCCTTGGCCTTCTCTCCTATATCGGTGTTATTGCCGCGTTGGTACAAATCATGGAGATGTTCCTTGATAAGTACGTACCGTCGCTCTATAACGCGCTGGGGGTTTTCCTGCCGCTGATTACCGTAAACTGTGCCATCCTGGGTGGCGTACTGTTCATGGTGGAGCGTAGCTATAACTTTGGTGAAGCCGTGGTCTATGGTTTCGGTGCAGGTACCGGTTGGGCGTTGGCGATCGCCGCGTTGGCAGGTATTCGTGAAAAGCTGAAGTACAGCGATGTGCCGGGTGGCCTTCAAGGGTTGGGCATTACTTTCATCACCGTGGGGCTAATGTCGTTGGGCTTTATGTCCTTCTCAGGCATTCAGCTTTAATCGGAGCCGGTTTTTTTCAGCGGTGCCCGAGGCGCCGCTGATGAACAGAAAACCTTCAGCAATAGGAAACCGACATGGTTGATACAACAGTCATCTTGCTCGGTGTTGTCATGTTTACGATCATCGTTATTAGTTTAACGGCGATCATATTGGCAGCGCGAAGCAAGTTAGTGAGTAGCGGGGACGTGACCATTGAGGTTAATGGCGACCCTGAGCACACCTTGAAGACCCAAGCCGGTGGCAAGCTGCTGAATACGCTTGCTGCTAACGGTATTTTCCTCTCTTCCGCCTGTGGTGGCGGTGGCTCTTGTGCCCAGTGTAAGTGCCGGGTAGAAGAGGGCGGTGGTTCTATTTTGCCGACCGAAGAGTCCCACTTCACCATGCGTGAGAAAAAAGAGGGCTGGCGGCTCTCTTGCCAGGTGCCGGTCAAGCAGGACATGAAAGTAGAGGTTCCTGAAGAAGTCTTTGGGGTTAAAAAGTGGGAAACTGAGGTTATTGCTAACCCTAACGTTGCCACGTTTATCAAGGAACTGAACCTGAAACTGCCAGAGGGCGAAGAAGTTGCTTTCCGTGCAGGCGGCTATGTACAGCTTGTTGCACCGCCGTACGATGTCAAATTCTCTGACTTTGATATCGAAGACGAATACCGGGGTGATTGGGATAAATTTGATATGTTCAAAATTTCCCATAAGAACAGC